>Ga0326513_10001523_pt1 | contig 18052 bp, 23 predicted proteins | sample 2_2465_0518_D_FD_203654 | JGI IMG/M metagenome (GOLD analysis project Ga0326513, IMG submission 203654) | Bovine rumen microbial communities from UC Davis, California, United States - 2_2465_0518 | ecosystem: Host-associated > Mammals > Digestive system > Stomach > Rumen | place: USA... | reverse complement strand
CTGACGAGTGGGCCGAGGTCTACAAGAACTACAGGGAGATGTTGGACGAGAGAGAGAAGCTGGAATGGGAGAGGCTTAGACTGCTCTGTGCATACACAATACAGCCTCATTCCAGGAAGAAGATAAATCCGAAGAAGATGATGAGCTTCCCATGGGACAACGAGAAAATGGAATCTCAAAACATTGTTTCGCCCGAAGAAGGAAGGGCAAGATATGAGAAGCTGATGAAGAAACTGGAGGTCACCGATGAACAAGATATTGATAGATGCACAGGAGGCTCTTGATGCGCTTACGTACATAGACACAAAGGCTCTTCTGGACAACAAGGAGATACGGAAGATAGTGATAGGCAAGATACAGCCTATCCGCAGGGCTATGAGGCAAGACTTCCGTTCCAAGCTGAAGGGCACTCCCAAGGATCCAAGAAACATGGCAAGGGCAATCGGCGGTGTCATTTACCGGAGAACCATCGGTGGTACTGTGTCCATCCTCAATTCCAGGAAAAAGGAGAGCAAGTACTATGTCATGGAGAGGGGTGGCAAGTCTGGAAAGCCTAGAAACAGGACTGCATCCCCGAACACAATCCGGCAGCAGGAAGCGTGGGGCCGTGACCGAGCCTTCATCCTCAGATGGATTAACGAGGGCACGACTGGTCAACCTCATCCTGCGAGGGGATTCTTCGACCGTGCTGAGCCTCTAGCACGGAGGGCATCATTCGAACTTGCTGAAGAGATAGTTGCAATGATTGAAGAAATTCACAAGAAACATACGACATAAGCTATGGCTGTTAAGGAACGAATAACCACCGATATTTCGGATCACGAATCAAAAATCAAACAGGCGAAGAAGAGCCTAAGAGAATATGCTAACCAGCAGAAGTCAGTCAACAGCGTGCTTGGCACCGTTACTTCCTCCATAGGTAAGTTCGCAGCCGGGCTGGGTGTCGGCATGACTGCCGTAGAGGGACTGAAGAAGCTCCTCAATTCCAGCGAGACATCAGCAGATGACTATGGTCGTGCCATGCAGATGGTTACTACCGTATCCAACAATTTCTTCTATGCGCTGAACACCGGGAACCTCGACAACTGGTTCTCTAACCTGAACCAGTCCATTCAGGCAGCAAAGGAACTGTACGATGCCCTCGACAACGTAGGCAGCATCCGGATGAACAACCGTGCAGCCATCGCCATCCAGGAGAGGCTCCTACGGGAACTGCGTGTGCGCAAGCAGCGAGGCGAAAACGTGGATGACCAGATACTGGCAACTCAGGGGCGGATATCATCCCTCAAGGGACAGGAGGTTACAGCAACACGTGATGCAGCCATCAAGAGGGTTGTTGCCGAACTGTCCGACACCGTAGATGAGGCATTCGCACAGAAGATTGCAGCACAGCTATTCGGCAAAGGTCAGGACTACTACAGGTACGTGAACGAGCAACTGGATAAGATTTCCAAACCGTACACGAAGATGACACCGACTACCACAGTAAACTCCATGACAGGAGCATCCACCACCACATGGGCGGAGGTAGTCGATACACGGGCCATGAGCGAGAAGGACAGAAGGCTCTATGAGGTGTTCACTGCCATCAAGGAGAAAGAGGCAGGTCTTGCCGAAGCCATCGGTATGTGGGCAGATGCCGAGAATATGGCAGCAGGAATCTCCCAGCAGGAGTTCATGTCCGGGCGATGGGCCGGGGCTGGCAGCAGTGGCAAAGGTGGAGGTAAGGTCAATATCGTAAACGATAAGGGCCACAAGGAGAAAAACCGCACCTTCACCAACAGCGAGCTGTGGGATATGGGTAAGGAGCAGTATGAGTCCAACCTTGACGAGCTTACCGACTCATCCCTCGTTGACGAGTTTATAGCCACCCAGAAGAAGCTAGCCGATTCGAACTTCATGAATGATCTAACCGGAGACAACATGGAGTTCAACCAGTACATCTCCAACCTGAAGGATATACAAAAGGCTGCTGACGAGACGAAATCAAAATACGAGAACACAGCCGATGCCATCGGTATGTTCGGTTCATCTCTCTCCCAGATAGGCTCCAACCTCGGTGTTCCGGCCCTGAACATCATGGGTACGATTGCACAGGCGATTGCCAATGTGATGCTTGGATACGCACAGGCGACTGCTAAAGGAGCTATGCTGGGCCCAATAGGTTGGGCAGCATTTGCACTCTCCGGACTGGCAGAGGTGACATCCATCATCGCACAGATGAAGTCTATCAGCAAGTTTGCGGAAGGTGGTATCGCCTATGGGCCCACCCTCGGTATCTTCGGTGAGTATTCAGGTGCAGCACACAATCCTGAGGTAGTTGCACCTTTGGATAAGCTTCAGTCAATGATAGGAGGTTCCGGTGGTGGAACGGTGGAATTCCACATCCAAGGCAAGGAACTGGTAGGAATACTGAATAAACAGTCAAGAATAAACTCTAGGAACGCATGAAGACGATAAGATTTCAAGGATCATTCCGTGCATTGGGTGGTCACATCATCAAGGTGGAGATCCTGAAGGAAGGTGATGCACCGTTCCTCGACACCCTTACCTTTCCGGGTGAGTCTCCGGTTACCATCTCATGGGCAGATGCAGACAAGCTGGAACCAGTCTTGTCTTCTTCATGCACCTTGAGACTTGAGTCCATGACCGACAGGCAGTTTATTGATGAGCTATATACCGAGGATTCAGGATCAGTACAGCTTAAAGTCTTTCGTGATGGCACATTGTACTGGAGCGGTTCACTCGACTCCGAACAATACGAGGAGCCGTATTCCTTTGCAAAGAACTACGATGTTGACATCACCTTCAATGACTTTGCAAGGCTGGAACGTATCAAGTACGACAGGACTGACGATGTATCAGTGAAGGACTTGGTTGAATGGATTATCTCCAAGTCCGGGGTTGACTACGGCTCCATCATCTGGAAGACATCCACCCAGACATCAGCCGGAGCCAATACAGCATTCACGGACAGCTACGTGAAGTCTGCGAACTGGTATGACGAGGAGGGAAAGCCATCAACCTTGCGAGAGGTTCTAGATGGTGTCCTCCGTCCGTTCTCCTTGCGCATAAAGCAGAAGGCCGGGAACATCTATATCTACGACCTTCACACCGTGTATTCCGAGACTGCATCCATGGTTACATGGGACGGAACCGATGCCATGGTCTCTGCCGATAAGATATATAATGACATCGAGATATCATGGTCTCCGTATGACTCTGCCACTCTGTTTGAGAGTGACTTCGAGATAGCTTCCAGTGCCACGGCATCCCAGACAATCCAGTTTCCTCAGAACGATGCCTTGACACCGGAGGGAAGTGAGGCTATCCTTGCACAGACCGGGCAATCTACGAAGAACCTTTCAAACACATGGTGGAACAATACGGTGACGCTGAACAGTCAGCAGGTCTACATCCTGAAGAACCGGGAAGGATTCAGCCTGGAAACCTACAATTCAGGGGAAGGTGTAACCCTTGGAGGAGGTGCGAAATTCTTCAAGGTTAAACCTCAGTACAGTGGTCAGGATGACGTGGGAGTACTGCTACGTATCGGTGCCTTCGACCTTAATGGTGGCTATGCGATATGGGGAAACAACCTCCGTGCCGGAATCTTCGGTTCCGTGAATCCGTACACTTCAGCCGGGAATGATGCTTTGACATTTGCCAGGTTCTACGTGCCTACCATACCAAACAGATCAGGATATTACCTGAAGCTGGAGGTGGATGCCCTGATAGATACCAGGGTCAATCCTTATGAGAGCTATACCTTGAGCCAGGGCGACCGCATTAATGTGACAGACCATGTCTATATTCCATACAACTTGAAGCTGGAGAGTGACGACGGCAATACCTATTTTTGGGATACATCGGCAGTCATTTCCTCTGCAGACAAAGAGGTGGCAATCGTATCACCATCGGCTGCATGGAAGCAGAGTGGTCAGCAGGGGAGGGTATTCTCAGCCTCCAACTATGCAGCAGCCTTGCATTACACAAGCAACATTTCTGACCCTACCGAGGCAGATGCAAATCTGGGCTGGACTACCAATACCGTGATGATGGCAAGGCATTCATCTAATGTGTCGGACTCAGTCAAGGCTATGGGCAGTGGAGAGTTCATTCCTCTGCCTACTACCGGAGGATGGGTGACGCTGACCATTTCGGACATCATAGACTCTTCTGATACCAGGGGAAACTGGGAGCACTACATCAACCAGTACCTAGGCTGGCTGGCCATCAAGTCCGTGAAGGTTAAGTTAGTAGACAAGTATGGACATGAATTGAAGAGCAGCGATATTGTCACTACTGCTACACTCAACAAGTCTGCGAAGGAGGAACTGTCCGTTGACACGCTGCTGGATGTCTCATCCAATGTAACCAACGTAGCAAAGGGTATGCTCGTCTCTGCTGACGGTATCCCATTGACCGGGTTCCGGAGAAACGGTGTGACTGGTACCCTTGCAGAACTGATGTGCAACACTATCTACTCTCAGTATGCCACAAGGCATCTCGTACTATCAGGTACCGTCCAGTTGCTGAACACTCCAGGCATTTTGAGTGAGCAGAACACCGAGGGAAAGTTCATCCTTGAGTCGGAAGAACAGGATCTCATAAGGAACGAGAGCCAGATAAAGATGGTTCAGTTCCTTCCGGATGAATACACATCAACGGACAATGAGAACGATGTGGTGACCTACAGCATAGTCAAGTATCTGGCAGGAACTCTCCTGGGAAATCCGGCAGCTTCCATCAATCACGGAGAACCTTACACCACGACTGTCAAGGCTTCGCTTGGCTTCACTCTGGCCAGCGTGATTGTGACCATGGGTGGAACGGATGTCACATCGTCCGTCTATTCCAATGGAGTCATCACGATACCTTCCGTGACTGGCGAGGTCGTCATAGCAGCCATCTCCAACGGAGAACTGGGTACTACCTACGGAGCGTTCATCCCGAATGACCATGCAGGTGGATTCAGACTCACAAGTGACGAACTTCTATATGTAATCATAAACCGTTCTAGATAATGGCAAAGAATTATGTTATCAGCACTGGTTTCCGGACACCGAAACCAAGATCCAAGAGACTTCAGGGGCTTGGTGCTAGCGGAGAGTCATCGTCTACTTTCGTAGGTGGACTTGGCGATGGTGGATTTGCAGCGTTCAAGTCTAAGTTTGAGAAGATGTTCGTGTTGGTCGATGCAAACGGAACAGAGGTCAGTAACGTGGAGGATGCTGTTGCCATAAAGGTGGCCAGTGGACTTTCACTATATTCAGAAGCAGAGATCACAGCTTATGTCGCACCATCTAATGTTTAATAATATGCAGAAGAAAGACTACATCGAGGATGCACAGCATCCAGACAAGCCTGAAAGTGGCTACATTGACCACAGCAAACCATCTGTTAAGCCCAAGAAGCTTCCATGGTGGAAGAGACTTTGGAACTGGATTAAATCTTTGTTCGGATGAGCAATCAGAACGGAAAGATAACTGCTCCAGTCACCACAAGTGACCCGAAGACTGTACTTGGCCTCAGCAGCAATGATGTGGGAACACTATGTTCCAGCACAGCCATCAATATGTGGGCCAAGTACAAACCCGTACCATATCGGTCATTCGCACCACTAAGGAGTGATGATTCCTGGTGGCACGGCAATGATGGAAAGTGTGGGATAGCCTTCCAGACATACACCTCGCTGAATGCGTTCCTTGCTGCACTGCCTACCGGATATGCATGGAGTCACGTACTTCCTTCAGGCGGTGCAGTGGAGCCGTTCAGACTGGCTGACTTCAACGGATACAATCACTATGCTGAGAATCCTGTAGGAGATATTGGTGCAACATCGTACACAATAGACTCCACTGGGAGTATCACCATCAGCTATGACATCTCTGCCGTAGGAAGTGACAACCTTAGCCTGGCAGACATAGAGGCCAACAACACACCACTTACTGACTACTATCTTGGTGTCTATTGCTATAACGGCAGCGGGTCATTCTATGTCACAGGGGCAACCCCTATCGGTACCACTACAGGGCTGTCAATGACAATCTCCGGCCTTACTGCCAGCTATGCAGGTACATATACTCTCATTCCGTTCTTCTCATCGGTAAGGCTCACATTGAACGGCCAGGCATCTGCAGGAGTATTCCTATCTGCGAATAAGGCACCTCTTCAGATAACGATAGGCGCACCGGGTTCACTCTTCTATCTTACTGCCATGGGAAACTGGGCAGATGCCTCCTTCACAAGCATCGAGTGGTCTGCTTTGGGTACGAATAACAACTCATCTGCCATCAGCGCAACCTTCAGTGTTTATCTGTACAGGAAGACTGCTGCACAGTCATACGGAGCCGGGGAGTTCGTCAAGAATCTATATTCCGGAAGCGTAAGTCTGCCAGCGCAGACGGCTGACTACTTGGTGGTAGACCAAACTGACACCGTGACGGGGTATGACCCGGATTACGAGTATTACCTGGCAGTTACGACCAATGCAGCCCAGAGTGCAACCACTTATTATCCATTGGAAGACTATTATCCTGAATGATCATGAAGATAGTGAACAAGATTATAGGCAAAGTAGGAGTGGACAAGGTTCTCCATTTCGCCTTCGGAGGATGGATAGGAGCCAAGTTCAACGAGACCGGAATAGTTCTCGCTGCAGTGATTGGAATCCTTTTCGTTTGTTTTATCAGTATAGTGAAGGAACGACTTGACAGCAAGTTCGACTGGAAGGACATCGCTGCTGCGATGCTCGGAGGTCTGCTGGAGCTCGTTTCATGGTATCTAATAACAATTATATAACATGGCACTGATATACGATTCATCACATAGCGGACAGGAGATAGATGCAGCGGTAGATGCCGTTCAGACCACCATACCCTCACAACTGGCTACAATCGGCTCCAATTTGGATGAGATAGAGAACAAAATAACTTCTACACCATCATCCTTTGATGGTCTATTGACCGTGCAGGGGGTTCTGCAATTGTTGCAGCGAATGAGTAAGTCATACTTCACGGAAATAAAAAAACAATATGCGAATTTGAAAGACCTTTCCGTAGGAAGCACATTTATACTTCAGACTGTATCTTTTCAAGCCTACACCTACGAATGTATCAGCGTAGAAGAAGGTGATGTGATTCTTTTGACTACTAATGGCAATACTGCAGGCGCAAAATCCTACGCAATCATAGATGCAGAAGATAAAGTTCTTGCAATACATCAAGGAGCCGTTGCCAATGTCATTCTTGTCATGCCTGTGGGTGCTAAGAAGTTTGTCGCCAACACATCTACCTCAACCAACAACTATGCACTTATTCATATAATGGGGAAGACTGCTGACTATGATTCAGCGGTGGAAAGGTTAAATCAGTCAGCCTCCGAAGTGGATAATGCAGATTATATTCGGGCTATTGTTGATTCGGATGGCAGAGTCCTTTGTGGTATAAAGAAAAACGGCGCATTTGTTTGGTATATTGATGTCCCGGAGGTTGTCCAAACTTTTGTTGAGAATTTGATTTCTAGGCTTGATGCGGATATAACATCACGACTTGAACAGAAAGAAGATATTTCCAATAAGGTTTCTTCAATATCTTCTGCATCTACCAATACGCAATATCCGGGCGCAAAACTCCTCTATGACTTGTTATTATCAAAAGTGGACAAGCAGAGTGGTAAGACTATGATTGGTGATGATATTGCAGAGTCATTTGAATACAAGGATAATGCTGACTTTGTTTATGCTATTACTGATAATAATGGCAGGGTTTTAGTCTCAATCTCAAAAAACGGGAAATTGGTTGTGGACTCCGCTGAACTGGAAAAAATCAACCTATCTTCGCAGGGTCTCGCTGACTTATTTTCTGCGCTCGGTATCTCCGATTTTGTTACTGCCGAGAACACCAACACCGCAGACACTTATGTTCAATCCGCAATAAATGGGAATGTCGCAATATACGATGCTGTGACAGGGACTCTCCCGGATATTCCGGCAGATTCTCCAAGTTATCAAATTAGGGTGGCTAGCCAATCCGATTTTGACAAGGCAACCATCCAAAATGCCATCAATAGCGCAATAGCAAATGGAGAAAAGAACATATCTATCATTTTGGGGAGTGGTGTTTTTGAGTTTGATGAAAAACATTTCGACCTTACAGCAAGCAATTTCCCCGGAGCATCTGGTGTCAATCTTCATATAATAGGAAATGGAACAAAAATGCTCTCAGCAGGGGCAGATTATGCGATTGATGATGCTACTGAAAAAAGAGGGGCATCCTATTCTTGCCCCGATTCACACACATTCAATCCAAGAACGGCATATCTTGATGACTCTTACAACGAGATTCCTACACACACGGAGTTGAAATATGCTCAAAGTCAAATCGAAGACCTCGGAAATGACAATTATCGTGTGAAAGTCGCATCGGGTGATGATGAGATAGGCGCAACAAAGATTTTTATTACAAAGTGGTTTTCCACGGGATATTACGATATTATCCAGCAAGTTGAACCGGGTTATATTTATTTCACAAAAGTTGGAGGGATTAGTTCACAAGATGGGATAATGAATGGGGATTACACCTACTTGGGGCAATATCCAAGATACTACCTCTTTGGTAGCGAAAAAACCATCAACATCAAAGATGGTGTAATTAACATCCCTAACCGATTTGGAAGAGTCCACGAAAGCCATAATACTTGTTTTGCGTGGATAGAAGGTGCTTTTAATTCGGTCGAAATTTCCGGGGTGTCATTTATCGGAAATGCTAATAATAATAGTAATACCTTTTGGGCTGAAAGTTCAACGTCATCTTCATTGATTCGGGTGATATCTTTTACCAATTCATTGGTTTATCTACATCATTGTGATTTCAAATACATAAAGAGTGGAATAGTGCTGGCAGGCAAATCGCAAAATGTGGTGGTTGCTGACAATGTTTTCGACAAATGCGATGAACGGCTCATTCATGCGATTTATACATCATCATATATTTCGTTTATCAATAATACCATTACCGATTTCGGGCATGAAATCGTTCCCTACTACGCCGTTTCATTGAGTGCCGACCATGTGCTTGTAAAAGGCAATGTTTTCAAGAATTTTAGTGCGGGGGCTATCAGTATGGGAGCGCACTATACCTCTTATGCTACGATGAAAGTGAGGGAGCCGGGAGATGACAGGCCAATCTACTATTGTAGGGGCATCATAGAGGAGAATATCATCCAGCAGTCAGATGAGTTGTTCCAGACATTATGGAAACGCACTTTATCCGATACTGGAGCTATTTATTTGGCTATGAATGATGAGACTTATGTGAGAAACAATGTGATTTCCAATATGTGCGGTGTAAAAGACAACCGAGGCATCTTCTGCGATGATGGCAGTTGTGGATGGGTTATCTATAATAATCTTATCCTTGACACCCACAACTCCTATGACATTGATTTTAGATATGTAAAAACTTCACCCAATCACAACACAAATGCGGTCATACTCCATAATGTTTTGACTGGGCGGTATAAATTTGAAGATAACAAAGAAGCTGGGAATAATTGCTACAAGGGGCAAAACTTTGTTTGTGCGCTCAACAAGGATAACATCCAACAAAGGATTGTGTCCTCTATTGAGAAAGAGGACGATTACCTGCTTTTCGGGTGCAGGATTTCTCCTTTCAATATTCATATCCCATCTATGTATATGAGTATCCTCAAATCGGTTAATTTTAGCAACATTATCAAAAATACTATTATATGAAATGCTTAGTTACACAACTTAATGAAGCGGTAGAAAACAATGACCTTATGTTTTTCAATGCGCTTCGGTACAAGGTTAAGACATTGGGTCGAATCGCCTATTATGCAACATATTCTTCGCCTTCATTTCGGAAGGCGAGGATAATCAATGGTGTTTTCGCTGACGAGAACGATGTCTCTCTCGGCACGGAAATATCCGGGACAAGTTTCAGTAACACAAGGAAAATCATTCTTGATGCCGGGCAGGAATATGCTATTGTGATTCTCGAGAACAAAGACAAATTAACAAGTCTTGACCTGGCAAATCTCTTTCCGGGTGGAGTTTTCAGTCAAATGAACACGGAAGAGTTTGCGAACATATCCTTGACAGGTCCTAATTTTTCCTTGAGGGGTCTTGTTGGTGACATTGCAAACTTGGCAAATATAGCAGTTATGGAAATAAATAATTACCCCAATGTAGCAGGTTCGGCGGAGGCCCAACTATATGGGGACATGTCCCTACTTAATGCGAGTGTCGCACATCTGCCCACGCCTATTACAAAGGTGTGTAGTTTCACAGCCGGGAATCGTAGCGACAGCAATAATAATGCTTTTTCATGTTTGAATTCTACTTGGAGAAGTCCACAAGACTTTGAAAACTTCCTTGTGGCGCAAGCCAAGTGCGCTTGGAATCCCGATGTGCGAAATTCTAACTATATAAAAACAATAGCTACGGACTTTCCTGCAAGTCAAGTTACACAACTGATGAAAGAGGCATGTTGGTATCTGCACAATAAGATGTATGCAAATCTTGGAGATGTGACACGCACCACTGGGACATATTTCAATATTCCCTACATTGATTATTCGGATATAACGGAAGACCCCGGTTGGACTGACTAACCATCCAACTTTTTGAAGTTAAAGAGGTGGACTTAGAGAAAGCTATGGAGGACAAGTAGCTAGAATCGCCCCCTATTAAATATCAATAATTATGGAAAAGGAAATAATTGAATATCTCTCCGAAAAAGTCCATGAAGCATGGCAAGAAGAGAAACATAAGCAAGGGATTTATAACCATCCAGATGACATTCCTTATAGCCAACTCGCAGAGAATATTAAAGAATACGATAGGGCAACAGTAAGAAGTGTACTAAAAGCATTGGGCGATATTGTTGGGCGACACAAAATGACACGGATAGAAGAAATAGAAAAAGCCTCAATGGAATATAGGAAAAGCCGAGAAGAATGTGGAGCTAAAGACCCTATATTGCTTGATGAGATAGATAATGCTTATTTTATGGGTGCAATATGGGCAGATAAACATCCTATTCATTTTGATGGTCAAGCAATGCTTCATGTTTACGGAACTGAAGATAAATATGAACTGGCTCTTGCAAGGGCAAGGGAGTCATACAATGCTGCAAAGGTGTATGACTTTACCGATGATATGAAGAGGTTGGAATATATATTCCCCGAACTCTGCGAAAAGACTCAAACAAGTGAGGATGATGACAAGTAGCTAAAATCGCCCCCAAATTAGACGACTTAGGAAGGAGTAGTCAAAGATTATTTGACAACTGAAAAGGCAATATGGAATGGATATTATATTACATCATCTACCCTTTGTTCACGTTGCTTGGCGTACCAAAGGACGATTATGAATGAAAGGGAATTTAGAGGGAATTATGGGAAGATTTCCCCTAATGAAAGGGCGAATAAGATGGTTTTAAAAGGCTTATTTTGCAGTTTTCCTACATAATAAGCATGATGATATAACTTTAATTCGAATTAAGACTATGGACGGATTTATTTTTGGTGTTATTCTAGGTGCAGTGGTAACAGCTTGCTGCATGACCAAGTCAGTGAGAGACGGATTCAAGGACTTGTTCAATGGCATTTTCGGGAAAGGAGGTGAGTCATGATACCATACTGGCTTGAAGTAACAATAGTGTTGCTGCTATTCGTGGGAGGCTTCCTCTTCGTGATCTGGAAAGACCAGGGGAGCCTGAAGATAATTCCTGAAGCATTCGTAGGGTTCTTCAAGAGGCTCTATGAAATCTTTTTCTTAGGTATTGCTGACCGTGATGCCTACGATGCAAACGCAGAACAGCGAAAGAAGGATGAAGAATATAAAAAGCAGATGAAGAAAAAGAAATAAGTGTATTTAATTTCATTTTTGATTCTTTTGAATTTCGGGTGCCATTCATCGTGAGATGGGTGGCATCTTCTTTACTAAGGTAATCCGAAAAAGCCATTTTGGGCGAGTTATAGAAACACTTATAAAATAAAGAAATGGACTGGAGTCAGATTGGCGAACTGCTGATGGGAGGAGGTGTTCTCTATCTCATCGTTGACAGATTCTTCCTTGGAAAGAGGCAAAAGGTAGAGATGAATAATGACATCTTGGGAAATGGTACGAAATTGGTTGATATATACAAACAGGTGGATGAGATAGTGACAGCCAAGACCGACCCCTTGGATGCCAAGATTGACAAGCTGACCACTATGGTGCAGAGGTTCGGCTGCTATCGGGAGGACTGTAACATCAGGGTCACCAATCCACCTCACAATGCAAGGGAGGTGAAGAAATGAAATACTTCACGATTAGAGAACTGACTAGGACATCCACCGGGATACGGAATGTTCCAGGGCGAATGGAACTGAGGAACCTTGAGCTTCTTGTTGAGAAAGTCCTTGACCCAGTCCGTGAAATCTACGGCAAGCCCATCACAGTGACCAGTGGATACAGAAGCCCTGCTGTCAACAGAAAAGTGGGAGGTGCAATCAACTCGCACCATGTTCGTGGAATGGCTGCTGACATCAATGGAGTTGGAGATGATCCTAAAGAGAATAGGAAGATTTACGACATAATAAGGACATCTGGCATCAAGTTCACGCAGCTTATCAACGAGTATCCGGATAAGGATGGGAACCCGAACTGGGTACACGTTTCCTACGATCCGGAGAACTTGAAATGCCAGAGACTGACCATAAGGAAGAAATGAGACGAATTATCCAAATTATAGCTGTTATTATTATGTGTTCCATCGTGGGGTGCAAGTCGCATTCCGTAGCCTTGTTGGAGTCCGTGAGGATAACCGACTCGGTGAGATGGGAGACTAGATACAGGGATTCGGTCATCATTCAGAAGGTAATGAAGGACTCAGTCCGTATAAAGGACTCTGTCATCGTATCGGTAGACTCACTTGGAAACAAGACAACTGACAGATGGCACACTCATGTGCAGTATGTCACCAATGAGGCCCAGATTGAGAGATACCAGGCAAAGATAGACTCTCTAGAGAGAATCAAGAGGAAAGACTCCATCGTCTATGAAAAGGTGGAGGTGCCTACCATGAGCAAGCTTCAGAAACTTCAGGTACAACTGGCAAGGCTAGTTCTTGGAATCGGGTGCATAGTCTTTTTAATATGGATGATATACAGGAAGTTCAAAGCGAAATAGATTTTTTTCATGTTTTGTGTGTTTAGTTTAAGGTTAATTATTCGATTGAGGGGTGTCGGGAGACACTCCTCTTTTGATGTAGTCTATGACCTTCCTGTTGGCTGCATCCACCTTCTTCATGTCATAGTCAATGTAGATTGAAGTGATGCGTGAGCCTATCTCATGACCGAGTGCAGCAGATATCGTCTCCTTCGGGATGTCAAGCTCAGATGCAAGAGTTGCCCAGGTGTGGCGTGCCCAGTAGCTGGTAAGCCCAGGGTAGAGTGGTCTTGTCTTCGGTGAGCCGTTCCCGCCTTTTCCGATGATTGGGCCAATTCTCTGTAGACCTTCATTAAGTCTCCGTGTATAATCGTGCAGGTCTTTGTACCTATCCATTGATGCAAGGATGTGGTTCTTGCCGTAGCCTATCCTCTCCAGTATGGCAGCAGCTTCCCTCTCTATCCTGATGGAGTAGAGTCTTCCTGTCTTCTGCCTCTTGTACTCCAATCTCCCATGGACAATCCTGGAGTCAGGCGACCATAGGTCTGCAAGGTTCACACCGATGAGATATATAAGAAGGAGGAAGGTATCACGGTACTCGTCCATGTGTCCCCAGCCAAGCTGGATGTCACGGATCATGCGGACATCATCCACGGTGAGAGACCTTTTCCTTGTCTCCTCCCTCCTGATCTTGAACTTGCGGAACGGATAGTTGGTCGTAATCTCATTGTCTATGGCATAGTTGAATACGGCACGTATGTTCCTAAGATGCACTGCACGGCCATTCACGGAGCCACCCAGCCACAGCGAGAAGGAACGCAGCCATTCCGGGGTGATGTCCTCCATGGATAGTCTTCCCATGTCGGTATATGCCTCCATCCTTCTGAATGTCTGCTCGTATATTTCCTTCGTCCTCGTCTTCTCGTGTGTATCGTTGAATCGTCTGGCTATGTCGAGGAATGTGTCCGTGTTCTTCCATTCCTGCCCGTTTAAGGCTCTCCTGAGGGCTTTTTTATCTTTGGTGAGCATTTCCCAGTCTCCCGAATCTTTGAGCCTCAGAATGCAATTCTCAAGGTTCACAGCGAATCCTTCCAGGAACTTGTTGAGCATCCTTGCACGTGGGGATGATACGACCTTGCCATCATTCCACTGGTCTTCCTTCACGCAGACTCCTGTGGCGATGTACATTCGTGCACTTGGTATGTATGCCTTGATGGGATATTCCCCATCCTTGTTGACCACCCTCGTGTCCAGGGTGATGGTGACCCGGTTATTCTTTCTCATAATCTTATTGCAACAATAAAGCAACAAATGGTGTTGCAAATATGGACTTTTCTATACAAAATAGGACAAAAAAATAGGAGAATTGCTGACCGAAAACGTGCAGCAGAACAAATGTAACTTACTGATTTTCTTCAAGTCGGGGTGAGCAGACTCGAACTGCCGACCCCACGCCCCCCAGACATGAGCAATAATTTTTAAAATGCTGTCAGTCATCGGTTTTCTTCACTACTTTTTTCCTTTCGCAACACATAAGCAACATGAGGTGTCTGTACAGCCAGTTCTGCACACTTGTCATCGTACATCTCCTTGAGAAGGTTGTACTTCCCCTTGAGCTGCTCAAGCTCTGCTTTCAGACTCTTCACCTCCTGGGAGTCCTCCTTCTCCTGTCCGTCATTCATGAATTTAGGTTCCACACCTCGCAGCAGCCATTCGGCACTCAGTCTTGGATAGGCATTCAGCACAGACAGCACGGCACCAAGTCTTGGTTCGGTTCCCTTCTGGATGTTGGTCACAGTAGTATATGGTATGAGGGTCTTAAATGAGAACTCCATCCTGTTGTCTCCAACAAGTTCATTGAATCTCCGGGTAAAGTCATCAATTTTCATAGTATTTTTCTTTTTGGTGATTAGTATCTCTTATTTAATAATGTACGCAAGGCATTTTCAAAAAATTTACCTTTATGCGTGATTTTTTTCAATTTTTGTTTGCAGTATTCGGAGAAAAAATCCTATATTTGTCACCGAATTTGGTAAGTAAGTAAGTAAGTCTTACATTACGGGTTCAAATATAGACAAATTTTTCAAATTAAAAAAAATTATCGGTAAAAAATGGCATTAAGGACAACACAAGAGGCAGAAGCACTGACCAGAGACATGGTTCGGGCAATCAGGAAGAACAGACCACTCCTTCTGAGACTACCCGACTATGCAGCAGTCATGAGTGCAAGGCAGACTGTCACCCAGGTATCTTCTCTCACTGGGAAGAAATACTCTGCCAACGTGGACAGAGAGAACAACACAATCCTAATCACACTGTTATGAGCGCAGATCAGCCAGAGGTGAAGCCTACCTCAAGATATTCGGTCAAGGAGACCTGTAAGTTCCTGGGCATACATCGGCACACTTTGGCAAGGTATGTAGAGCAGGGCCTCATCAGGGAGGGTAGGAGCCAGAAGAACGGCAGACCGTTCTATACGGGAATCGAGATTATAAAACTATTCAACAAGTGATACCATGAAAAAGATGATCCTTCTTTTCGCTGTATTCATTGCCCTGGTGTGGGCAGCAGCAGACAAGCGTGAACACGCAGAGGATGTAGTCCTCAAAATGAGCTACGAGGAGTTCGACTCCATCCGTGCCATCCTAGGTGAAGATGCAAGTATAATCGAAATAGCGGAGTACTATGAGCAGCACAACAGATAGAAGAGTCGTCATCATCACGATGGATGATGCGCAGACATACAGATGCTGCCAGCTTTGTATGCACAAGTGCGAGAAGAAGGACTACATCAAGTGCCCCAAGTTCCTCCACCATGTCACCACATTGTCGAAGGTCTGGCAGAGGTCATACCGACTCTATGGAGACAGGATGTCCATCACTATCGGGAAATAAAGTTTTCAACAGATTTTGCAAATTGACGCAGATTGACAAAACAGTTGTGTTCTTTTGCGAGAAAATAAACATTGTCTAACCTACCAAAATGCACATCGAAGGAGTGTGCGAGGTGCGAGTCCTCTGGCCTGTTATACTTGAAACACCTGCGAAAATCAGAAGGGGTGTAATCAACCAGAGAATGCGGTAATTTAAAAATGTTCAATTTAAGAAAGTGATTTTACCTATTCTATAAAATAAATGGAAAACAAGCCTGGATCCAAGACGGATGGAAGCGGAACCGCAACACTTGGGGAGCGAAACCTCATCCGGGCCCAAGACGATTTTAAAAGACTATTATTATGTACAGCTATTTTATCACCAGGGGCTACCACGGCCCACTCTATTATTCAGCAGTCAAGACTTGGCTGGAAGGGAAGGGGTTCTCCTTCAAGGAGACAAGGAACTATGGAGAATCCCCATGCCGATACATCTATATCAATGATATCCTATCCGGTGAGGTATGGGTCAACCACTATGAAGAGCTTGACAATGCCACTCTGGAATACATAGGCGATAATGACTTAATTCAGTACTGCGATGCCAATTTGTAATGGATGTATATACAGAGGCAGAAAGACCGACAATGCACACTTTTGGTGTGGGTTCGACGACAGAGTGAGAACTTTTCAAACATATTGTATAAACTTTAAAAATGAGATTCAAATGAGTGATTTTACTTTTAAGGGCAAAATTATTGCCATCGGAGAGAAGAGACAGGGAACTTCCTCCAACGGGAACTGGGCAGTCCAGGAGTACACGATTCAGGAAGAGGCAGAGCAGTATCCTATGAAGATGACCTTCGAAGTATTCGGAGAGGACAAGATTAACACCTTCGCCATCAAGGAAGGAGAGAGCCTTACCATTCACTTCCGTATGGACTCCAAGGAGTACAATGGAAGGAACTACAACACCATCCGTGCATGGAAGGTGGAGAGAGAGGCACAGGCACAGCCAGTGCAGCAGCAGGTGAGCCAGAACAAGAAGTCAAACGAAGAGCCTCCATTCTAAGCCATGGGAAATGTATTGACCAGTAAGATTGCAGCCGTATTTAAAGAATTGGGTGCGGTAAGCAAGACGGGGATTAACCAGCAGCAGGGATTTTCCTTCAGAAGCATGGAGGAGATTACCAACGCAGTACACCCACTGATGGCAAGGCACGGTGTGTTCATCGTACCGACCAAGGTGAGGTATGAGAGAGAGAACCGGACAACAGCAAGAGGAACCATGCAGACCTTCTCTGTCGTCACTGTTGAATACAAGACCTATTGCAGCGAGTCTGATGATACAATCGTCATGGAGTCTATAGGCGAGGCAGCAGACGCCGGTGATAAGTCTATTGGAAAGGCTATGACCTATGCATACAAGGTTCTGCTCCAGCAGCTCTTCACCATCTGCTCGTCAGAACGTGAGGATCCTGATGCTTCCTCACCGGAGGAAAGCACCTCGGTGGTAGAGTCTGACGAGTTCAAGGAACTGGAGATCAAGATAGGTCTTGCCGATACTGAGGACAAGCTCAAGGAAATCTGGTTCGAGAACAAGGAATGGCAGACATTCAAGCCGTTCACGGCTGCTGTCACAAGAAGAAAACAAGAACTAATCAAGAATACCAAATAATATGGCAGAACAAGGTACGATAGAATGGTTTCGCCAGAGACTTGGCAAACTGAACGGCTCAGAGGTCGGCGACCTCATGGGCACACCAAAAACAAAGGGAAAGCAATGGACTGACACCGCACAGAAACTGCTGTGCAAGGTTGCAGCAGAGAGAAACCTCTCATTCCTGGCAGACATAGATGACGAGTTCCTTGAGGCATTCCTCAAGAGATGCGGTGCAGAGACTGCAGCTATCAAGTGGGGCCATGCAAACGAGTCCTATGCAGTCATAGAGTTCAACGAATGGTACAAGAAGAATGTAGGAAGAAAGCACAAGATTGA
>Ga0326513_10001521_pt1 | contig 18102 bp, 35 predicted proteins | sample 2_2465_0518_D_FD_203654 | JGI IMG/M metagenome (GOLD analysis project Ga0326513, IMG submission 203654) | Bovine rumen microbial communities from UC Davis, California, United States - 2_2465_0518 | ecosystem: Host-associated > Mammals > Digestive system > Stomach > Rumen | place: USA... | reverse complement strand
CCCAGAAGTTCCTGGTAAACTTGTTATTACAGCTCACGATCAGTGGGAAATGTTTATGGATCAAGATAATGGTAAAGGTGTTATTATTGAAACACTTAAAACCGTTGATATGGCTGGTAATATTATTGCTGCTGGAGCTACTGCAAATTCTCCTACTCATGAAGAGTTTGTAGTTGAAGCTGCTAATAATGGTGATAAAGTTACTATTGATAACGGTAATGAAGGTTTTGGTGACTTTGCTCACATTGTAAAAGACTTACGTCTTCCTACCGCAGCTAACAGACGTTGGCAGGGTATTGCTGAAGGTGATGTCTTTGGCGACGAACCAAATGATGACAAACCACTTCCAACTGGTCATTACACTCAGTACACAATTCAGTATGATTCAGAGCGTGGTGTACTACAGCAAACTGCACTTGGTGGAGTTGCTACTTCTCGTACAGTTCATGTATTCTATGTAGAAGCTAGTGCTATTACAGCATTTGAAAAAGCTTTAAATGATTCAACAATTGGAACTAATGCAGCCGCTGGTAAATTAATCTGATAGGTTATATAATTCATTAAAATAGGAGGCGAGGGCCTACAAAGCCTCCGCCTCCTTTTTATTTTTAATATATGTATTCAAAATTAGCATCCGCAATTATAAATGATGTATATTCTGGGTTAGCTGGATTACATCATAATATATCAATGTCTTAGGAATAGCTTGAGGATGAGATTATAGCAATGCGTTTACAGGTAATTAAAGAATATCAATTAAAAGGTATTCTACCTTTAAAGGACTTACTACTCTCAATTAATTGTATTCCTGTAGATTGTAAAGATTTAGAGAGATGCCCTGTTTGTAAATCTGGAATTAAAACTCCAAATGCTCATTTTGAAATTCCTCAAATTATGACAGAATTTGGTGATAACTCTATTGCTTATTTAGGAACTGTAGATAGACAAAGAGCTTTCACAACATATATTACTCCGGATTTTACAAATAATTATTAGCAATATAGAAAGAGAGGAGCTATGAATCCTTATGTGTTTATAGATCCCACTCCAAATGAAAATAATATGTATGATGGTTATATATTTAATGCTCCTTTACTTAAAATGATTTCTATTGTTGCTTTATTTAAAGACCCACGTCAACTAGAAGGATATGGTTGCTGTGATACTTTATTTGAAGAAGGTAAAGAGAATTATACATTTATTGATACAGAAGTTAAGAATAGACTTACTGATCTTAAAATTAAATATTACCGTCAATTACATATGCCTAATTTACCTAATGATCAAAAATACGTATAATGGATATACATTACGCACATTTTCTAGCTAATGAGCTTTATGGAGTCGATATTAGCTAGGATAAATTTGAGGAACTTGCTCTTATTGCTTATATGCATATAGGTAATAAGAATTGTAGAACATATAGATTTTTTGGTTCTGTAGATCCAATTACTTTAAGTCTTGAGCTTCCTTGTAATGTAGATTCTGTTATATCTGTTACAGGTGCTTTAGAAGATTGGGAACATGTTACAAATAAACATTGGTTTGGAAACCCAACTAGTTTAGAAGTTGAAGAATATATTGAAAGAACTAAAATGTTTATGGATCCATTATATCAACCTGGTAAATATTTAAAATATGAATAGGTTGGTAATACTCTTTATTTTGATAAACCATATCCTTTTGTTGGTGTGCTTTATCATGGACAAGTATTAGATGATAATGGATTGCCAGATATAAATGATAAAGAAGCATAGGCAATAGCTTGTTATGTAGCTTATACACAAAAGTATAAACAAGGACTACAAACTATGGATAAAAACACAATAGCTGTTGCTTAGATGCTTGAACAAAATTGGAGAACTAAATGTGATTAGGCCAGAACTCCAATGTCAATTAGTCAAAATCAAATGGATGAAATCTTAGATGCTAAGACTAACTGGAATCGTAAGTAGTTTAGAAAAACATATAAACCAATATTATGAATGGATTTATATATAAATGTACATGTTTAATAAATGGAAAAATCTATATAGGATAGACTATACAAGATTATAATGAAAGATGGAAAGATCATATCCAGGAAGCATTTAATGATAAATAGCCATCATATAATTATAAATTTCATAAAGCTATAAGAAAATATGGAGAAAATAATTTTAAATGGTCTATCTTGGAAACTGTGTCTTGTGATAATGCTGAAAACTTACTTGAAATATTAAATAATCTAGAAATAAAATATATAAAACAATATGACTCTTTTAAAAATGGATATAATTCTACAAAAGGTGGTAATTCTTTTTCAAGAGAGTTTAAAGAAGTAACAGCTTATAATGAGCTTGGGAATAAAATCAAAACATTTGAATCTGCAAATGATGCATCTGAATATTATAAAACTGAAATATATAAAATAAGATCTTGTTGTGAAAGGTCTCAGTATTGTGTTTTAATAAACAATAAAAAAATTATATTTAGATATTCCGATGATATATGTTCGTTAGAAGATATTGAAAAAGTAAAAAATATTAGTAAAGGAAAAACTATAAATACTTTTAATCTTTCTGGAAAAATGATTTGTAGATTTGAATCTGCAGATGATGCACAAACATATTTTAATATAAAAAAATCAAGAATAATTGCATGTTGTAATAGATAGATATCTTGTGTAAGATTTAATAATGATAAGCTTATTTTTAGGTATTCTGATGATAAATGTACTAATCAAGATTTATACACAGCAAATCATATTATTAAATCTAAAATATCTGTTAAATGCATTGACTCAGTTACTAAGGAAGTATTAGGTGTTTATGAAAGTATGTAGTAGGCTGGAGAAATACATAAAGTGCAAAAAGGAAAAATATCTGAAGTTTGTTCTGGAAAAAGAAAATCTGCAGGAAAACACAATGGACATCCACTAATTTGGAAAATAATAGAACAATGAATTATGCAATTGGTTATTCCTGGAAATTACCAGAAATCTTTATGAATTTTAAGTCTTAGAATTTAAAGATTGACTGTGTTTCCCTTTAGCGACTTTATGGAGATAATCATAAGAAAAGATTATGTTATAAAGTCTTTAGAGAATGTGTAAAGTTAATAGTTAATGATATAATTGAAAATGATGTTGAGTTTCAGCTTCCTACAGGTTCTAGAAAAACATCATTGTAGATGCATACATATAGAGATGAAGATTTTAAGAAAGCAAGAAAAAATGGAAAATTTATGGAAGTGGATTTTCTTGAATCAAACTTTATTGCTAACTAGCTTCAACTCTATATGTATGGGCATCGTAATATTCCGAAATCAAAATAGGTTTATGTAAATAAAGAACTTAAATAGAAAATTACTGATTATACAAATTAGGGACGAGTTTACTATGGAAAAATCAGAAAAACTATTAAGGATTATTATGAACCTATAAAAAATATATTTCCCAGAATACCAGATTCTGATTTACATAAAATTTTGAATTTTGGCTGGAAATCATTATATTTAGTAAATAGTTATGGTGGTGATGTTCTAATTAGTGGTCAAGACTTTTGGTTTTATATAGGCATACTTAGAAGAGATTCTTTAGGACACTTTGAATACTATAAGTTAAAATTACGTAATAAGATTAAGATAATGTATAAACGTAAGAAAATACCTTGGGATGGATACTATTATTTTGGCTTAAGTGAAGAACGTTATGCTGAATGGAAGAACTCTTAGAAGGTAAGAGGTCGCCCAAGAAAGTATTATGAATTTGGAAAAATAATTCTTTACAAAGTGTGGGAAGATTGTTCATTAGCTAATGGACATTTAAAATATTTCTTCAAAATGCCTTATCCTATTGATATGGGATTCTCATTTTATAATGAAAATCTTAAAACCAAAACAGCAGAATTCTTTTTAGAACGAGAACCACTTAAGTTTTAGGATATTCTTGTATTTAACAACGATTATGAATTTATATGAGACAACAAGAAGCAAATCAATTTGATAAAGGTTTAAATCTAGATACTAATCCCATTGCAATGGATAACCATCAACTCACTGGTGCTTTAAATGCAACTATGATTACTATGAATGGTAATGAATTAGTATTATAGAATGATATGGGTAATGGAAGGGTAGATCAAGCTTAGCTTCCTGAAGGATATGTTCCTGTAGGTATGAAAGAATATGGGGGAATTGTTTATGTTGCCTCGTATAATCCTATAAAAGGAGAGAGTTAGATAGGATGCTTTCCTTCTCCACAGAGAAACATTCCATCAACAGAAAATAATAGTAATACACAATTATAGTTTATATCTGATTTCATCAGTAATGAAGGTAGTGTTGAAAATCCTAACTATTTTATAAAAACTCTTTCTAAAAAAGACTTATTAATTGGAAGTTAGGATATTGTAAGAACTGGCGATAAATTTATTATTACTGCAACAGAATCTGATATTAAACATTATGAAGAATGGTCTAATTTTATAAAACTAAGAGTTATAGTAGTTAATGACGATGGTAGTAGTATTGACATTACAGACGATTTAACTATAGTAAGACCTGGTTCAGTAGTTCCATTTTTAAAATCTGTAAATGATCTTAGTGATATTTCTGGAATAGTAGATCGTGATTATTCTATTTATAAAAATAAAATTTCAGGAAAAATTTATTTAGAATCACAATTAATTGTTCCTTCATATATTAATACTCAAATTACAGCAAGTAAAGATAATAATGAAGTAACAGTTATTATTACTCCTACATCATATGATACATCAGATGGAGAAACAGAAATTCCGTGGACTTTTAATAAGCATAGTTATGCCTTAAATTATAAAGTAAATGGAAGATATCCTCAAAATGTAGAATTACCTCTTATATTATCAGATGATACTGAATTTAAAATATCTAATTTATCAGAGAATGATACATTATGGTATGAATTGTATCCCACTTATCAATATGAAAAAGATGATAATAATAATTTTATAGGCCCTGCTGGTAAAGTAGAATCTTTAAAAAGAGAAAATACTATAGAAATTAATGATATTGGAACTGGAGAAGTTAAATTTTCTACCTTTAGATATTACAATGATGTGGCTAATGAAACATTTTAGTTTGATTATGGACTAAATGCTTATATTGAAGGTTTTGATGGGAATAATCATACTTTAAATTCCGTTTATATTGAAGCTTTTGATGTTGATGATATATTAACAGTTAATGGTGATATTAGTGCATACACTGAAAATCTTGTAGATGAACATCAAAAGAAAATTTAGTTAGGTACTACAAATTATTTTGGAGTTTATACTAAAATGATTTCTTATGGAGCAGATACATTAGAAATGGGTAAACATTATATAGCTAGACTTTGTGCTCTAGTATCTCCAATAGGTAGTGATAGGGATATTTTGACCAAAGGTAAATGGTACTCAATAATAACAAGTTCTGTTACCAATAAACTTTATATTAAAAATACTGATAATATGATTAAAATTCAAACAGATGATTATCCAGAAGGGGGTTCATTTAAACGTCATGTATTTGAATTTGATTGGGAAGCAGATTTTAATAGAGAAGAAATTAATGAAAATATTTATGAATCTGTAGATTCTAAAAGTAATATTAAAGGAATTTTAACCACTCCACCAACTGGAACAATGTCAAATCAACGTATTAAATATGAGACATTAAAAGAAGGTTATAAAAAGTATAGACATACTGCAACTGTAACTGTTCCTCAAAGTAGAAATGTAAATGATCTTAATGGAGGACATATTAAATTTCCATATAATATGGAAGCTCCTGTTAATTTAAGTTTTACAAACTTTACTGCAAATACAGATATTCAAACATCTGGAGAATTAACAGATTAGCTTGTTAATAATATTAATTATGATGGAACAAATTACATTATGCCAAGTAGTACTCCAATTCAAATTGAACGTGCTAATTAGACTTGGTATATAAAGGATTCTAATGATTTGACTTTTCATTATAAACTTTGGTCTCAATTTTTTGAAAAATTATTAAAGAATCCTAATTATTCTGGAGAATCTGTTGATGATTATAAATTTACATTAGATACTCAAATGGCTGCATTTGTTCCTTATCTTCCAGCATTTGATATTCCAGGATATTCACAACCATAGTTAGAAAAAATATTAGGACCATTAGAATCAGTTGAATTGGATGAAGCAGCCGAAGGATATGCACCAATGTTTACTCAAGTAAAGACAAAATATTGGCTTTCTTATATGTTACACACATCTACTTATGAACATCCTGGTAGCTCAGATAAACGTGTTGGTATTATAAGTGGAGAATATGGTGATACAAATTGGGATCCTGAAGATTATGATGGTTGGAATGAAATCATAAATGAGGATTGTACAGGAAAAGATTCTTATAGAAGATGGAATTTACTTTCACCACAAATAGCTGATAAAATGAGGAATCTTTGTGGGTTTACTCCAGCAATTTTAATATGGTGTGGGGCTGATGGTGTATATTCTTGTGGTTTATATCCATATGAAAAAAATTATGGAGACACAGATTATGGTGGATTGTACAAGTACAGCATAGTAATGTTTTTGGACTAGACTGGTAATTATCATGTAATAAACTAGTATGGAAAGAATTATTTTGAAATTATGAATGATATTGTTCAATCTTTCTAGAATATTTATGTATGTTAGCCAAATCAATAGGTTGAATTTAATTATTGGTAGGGAGATATAAATAATTATGTTTATACTAAAAATTACCAATTAAATATATCTTATAAAGCAAATATTACAATTAATAGTGATACTACACCAATTATTGATAGTTCATATGGTGCATATAACAATCTTGATGATAATCATAGTGAATTTACTTTTAATGATGTAAATATACAATTACCTAAAATTAAATTAATTGCAGGGGTAAAGGAAAAACAGTATTCTGATATTTATTTTAGTCCAGACCAAAGTATTAAAGTTTCACAATTTTTAACTTAGTCTGATTCTCCAACTTTTGATACATGTGCTGTTATTTTAGATAAATATGGAAGACATATAATAATGAATGCTTATGAACACCATAGCGCTAATGATTATTCTCCAACACCGTTTAATCCTGGACATGTTTATATAAAAAGTATTTGTAGTCGAGATTATCAATTGGGAGAAACTACAAAATTACTAGATATATAGGATTATCAAAATATTCTGCCTCAAGATGAAATTGGATTTGGAAGTGGATTAATAGCTCAAGCTATTAGAGATGGAAAAATAAAAATGACAAGTAGTTTAGACAATGATGCAAAAATACTTGTAATTGTTCCATCTAGATGTGGTAATAAACTGACAAATCACAACAATGGTTGGTGGCTTGGAGAATCTTATGATTCAGGAAATGTTGATAGAAGTTCTAGAAGGAAATTATCTGATTTATGTGGAGGATTTGTTAATATAGAACTTATTAATGGAGATAAAAGTAGTGGAGATGGAAATAAAATAAGAAAATTATCTGAACCTTGGAATACTACAGTCTATAATAGTTAATTTAATAAATAATGCCTGATTTTGGTTACGTATTAAGAGCAATAAAGCCTAAAGGAAGAATGGTTTATGAATATAATCCATTATATAATTACAGACTTAAAAATGAAAATGGACAAATAACTGATATGATAACTACAGGGGAATCTTAGTTAAATTTTGACTTAGAGCACCCTGTAGATATCTTATGTTAGAAATCATATGACGGTTCTGTAAATTTAATCCTTAATGATGGTAAAAACTAGCCAAGGCTTATAAATACTAGATTTACAGCACAAGAAAATAATACATATGAAAGAGTAGACAGAACAGGTAATACTGATACTAATTTATATGATGAAGATGAATTTGAAATAGACACTTCTTTATTAAAGAAATATATTAATATTCCAAAAGTTAATTTTTAGGGTGTATTTTATGGTGGAAATCTTAAAGTAGGAAATTATACATTCTATTTTAAATTAGCAGATGGTGATGATAATGAAACTGATATAGTAGCTGAATCTGGATTAGTAACTATTCATATGGGGTCTATTGGAGATCCTCAATCTATTAGAGGTGGTCAATTTGATGAAGATAGTGGTAAATCTGTTTAGTTTATTTTAACAAATGTAGATTCTGGATATGATTATATTAAAGTATATTATTCCAGAACTACTGGTGCTGACAATAATCAAAGAACAACACAAGCTGTTAGAATCTTTAATAGATATAGAATTAGACAAAATGCTTGTACAATTAACATTACTGGAAATGAAAAAATGGAATTGATACCAGTAGAAGAATTGAGTCAAAACTTCTTTATGGCATCGTCTGCTAAAACACAAGCAACTTGTCAAAATATGTTATTTTTAGGAAATATACATAAATATACTCCAGATTATGAAACTCTTTCCAAACTTAGTTTAAATTTTGTCCCTTATTATAAAGTGGAAAAAGAAGAAGCTGCTTTAGGAAGTGTATTAGATGAAACATATTCATCTGGAGGATATTATAATGTTCAAAACATATATAACAAAGTAGGTTATTGGAATGAAGAAATATATAGATTTGGTATAGTCTATATAATGGCAAATGGTTCTTTATCTCCTGTATATAATATTAGAGGTAGAAATGATATTCCAAACATTGAAAGTGGTTTTACTTACTCTGATGTTTCAGAAACAACTATTGATTATGATACTCAAATAATTAATAATATCACTCTTGAAAATTCTGCAGGAGTTTGTAGAATAACAGACACTAGTACTCATGATGGTGGTTATTTTCAAGTAAGGAGTTTTGTATTTAAACCAAATGGAACTGTTATTAATGATTTAAAAGACTTAAACATAAAAGGTTATTTCTTTGTTCGTCAAAAACGTATACCTACAATACTTTGCCAAGCTTTTATGATTGGTAAAGAACAATATTCTGGAATACCTGCTTGGTATTTACAAAACGCTGCAAATAATGAAGGAACTTGGGTAACTGAAACATTTTTAAATTCTCAAGGTTATTTAACTCATGATTATGAAGAACGTCTATTAGCTTTAAAAGATGATAATGTAAAAACCCGTATTGGAATTTGTCCAGAATATGAATTAAATCAACCCTATTACAATAATTTGTTTACTGGAGGATATTTAAAAGTTAAACAAGTTACTGATGATAAAAATAGTTTAGGTGGAGAACCTCACCATGTATATATTAATAATAAAGGTATTTATACAGAAAAATAGGGTAACATCTTTAATAAAGCTAAAGTAATTTCTGTTCCAGATAGTGGTTTAATTAGAGATAATAATGAAATATTTAGAAATATTGCAGGAAGTCCTAATGAGAATACCTTTTAGTATTTAGTAACTAAGAGTAAAAAGCCCAAAAAAGGTAATTTTAAGCATACTAGACTTGTATGGCAATTTAATAATGGACGTACTTTATTTGAAGTGTCAGAAGAGACTATAGCAAGTTAGGTAAAAATTGTTAGAGGTTTATATTCACCTTATATTGGTATTTATAAAACAAATTCATTAACTCCAAATTCGTTAGTCAATATTTATATTCCTGGATATGATGTCAATCAAATGCCAGAATATTATAAAATAAGAATTAATAATGAAGATGCTTATTTTGCCGTTTCTGATAGAAAGAGTATAAATGAATTTGATACTGAAAATGGAGAAAACGTTTATAGAGGTGATTGTTATATAAGTTAGTTTACTCATAGAATAAATCGTAACTTCCAAGACCCTGATGCTCCTTGTAATGAAAACATTGTAGATACAGATACTTGGAGAGAAAAATATGACGAAGATACAGATGCTACGGATGAAATTAATAGAGGTGATTTAAACGCAGTAAGAATGGGAACATACATTACAATTAAATGTTATACTTCTTATAATATTGCTATGCGTGATTGGGATGGTAGTTATCCTGGAGAAGAAGCACTTACTGGTAATAAACGTAGCTTTTATCCTTTATCTGGATTAAGAGTTGATGGTCATAGTAAAATTCCACAATCTGCTGCTTATAATCAAGGATTTTCATCAACTACTGGTGAAAAATTAAATTTCTTATAGCCATCAGTTCCTTACATTAAAAATTCATTTTAGACTAGAGTTATTTATTCTGATATAGCTCAAACAGATGCCTTTAAAAATGGATTTAGAATATTTAGAGGAATCTCGTATGTTGATTATTCAAATCAATATGGTGGAATTACTAAATTAGTTGAATGGAAAGGAAATTTAATTATAATATTTGAACATGGTATTGCATTAGCTGCAGTTAATGAAAAAGCTTTAATTCCAACAGATGATGGAACACAAATTGCTGTTGGTGCCGTTAAACCTTTAGCAACTACACCTATAATGATTTCTTCAGATTTTGGATCATAGTGGTCTGAAAGTGTTATTAAAACTGATTTATATATTTATGGTGTAGATACTGTTGCTAAAAAGATTTGGAGAACTAATGGTTAGACAATAGAATGTATTTCTGATTTTAAAGTTCAAAAATTCTTAAATGATAATATTACTTTATCTGAAAAAGAACTTACTCCAATTATAGGTGTTAGAAATGTAAAAACACACTACAATGCTTATAAACATGATGTAATGTTTACATATTATGATAACACTTATGGATTTGAAGAAAAAGTATGGAGTTTATGTTGGAATGAGTATCAAGGAGCAGAGGGTAACGGATTTACAACGTTTTATTCTTGGATTCCTTCATATTCAGCTAATATAGATAATATTTATTTTTCATATGATAGAAATGCATCTAAATGGATTGCAAAACTTGGTCAAAGTACAAAAGGTAGTACAAATGCAAATGGTATTTGTGTAGAAAACCCATTAATTGAAAATGGTTTTGTATAGCAGTTATATTTAGAAGATAGACCTGTTCCTGACGGAGAAATAAACGAAAATTATTTCTTAGAATTTGAGTTAAAAAGAGATAATTTTGGATTCTATAAATATTTTGAAATCGTTGCTTCAAATCCAGTTAGAGTAGGAGGTGTAGATATAAATACAGTATATACATTAAAAATAAAAGATGGAGAATACAATAACTTTATGAGTTATTGGTTTACTATTAATGGTGTTGTAAAAGATCCTATAATACCTTGTGTATAGTTAAATATTAAATGTAATATTAAATCGGTGGGAAATAATTCTGATATTAATGGTTGGGAAACTTATCAATTAAATAATGCAGGTTATTATGAATCTCAAGTTTTCCTTACATTAAAAGATATTTATGAAAATACTAGTAGAATTAGAAATGGATATGGTAGATGGCAAGCTAATGAAGCTAATAAATTGTATAAACATTCTGATAATAGTTGGAATACTACTTCGTCAGGAAGTATTTTAACAGTACAATTACCAACATTTGAAACTGCTTTCTGGAAACATGGATAGGCTGGAATTATTGATATTAAAGATAGGATTAAACCTTGCTTTTGGTATGGTAAACAACATCCATTTGAATTTGAATATGTAACTGGAAACGATAATGCTGGTTATAAACAATTTGATAATTTAACAATATCATCAAATAATGTTGCTCCAGAGTCTATACATTATACTATTGTTGGTGATAGTTATGATTTCTCATTATAGAAACCTGCTATGTATTTTAGACAAGAAGCAACTAAAGCCTTCTATCAATATAATGGTTCTGATATTCTTTATGATCATACAGTATTTGATAAAAATTTAGGTTATTTGCCTGAAAAAATAACATCTAATAATTATATTGAAAGAGATCAAGATGGTAATCCATTAAGACACCATTCAACAATATCTACAACTTATAAAGATACTTTAATGCCTTGGTTATATGTAAGACAAGATACTTTTAATGAAGTAGAAGATTTTTATAAGAAAGTTATTGCAACTCCTGCATATGCAGATTATCCTAATTTAACTGGAGGTGAAATTCAATGGGATTAGACCTTAGACCAATTTAGTATTTGTAATCATGTTAAATGTAGAGATATTAAAGAAGTTGGTAGAGTTAGAGGTAATATGCAATATGTAAACGATAAGTGGTCTATACAGATATCTCCTGTAAATGTTATTAATAGAAATAATACTTGGCTAAAAATATCTAGCGATTAGCAAGATTAGCCAAATATAGATTTACCAAAATTAGTAGTTAATAACATTCCTACTGATGTTTACAATTATTCTATTAGTTCCCACGATTTTCCAGCAGAATTAGGTGTTGGAGAAAAGAAAGGTAATTATTTACTAGGAACTTTAGGATATAAATATGATATAAATTTATTAGATACAACTCCTTGGAATGATATAGCAAATTCAAGAAAAGAAGTTAAATTACTTGACAAAGTACTTAAAACTAGAATACGTTATAAAGGAGATAAATTAGCCATTATTTTAGCTACGGCTACAAGCTTTAATGCAATATGACAAAATTAGTAACAAAATTTTACTACGGAGGTACTCCACAACAAGGCTCGGATAACAGTCAACAAAACTCTGTATCAAATGGAGTTATGTAGGGTTTTTAGTAGAGTGGAGCCTATGGAATGATAGCACAAGGTGTTGGGGGATTTGCTAATAAATTCCCCACACCAAATGCTGAACTAAATAGTAACAATTAGATGGCAGCATAGGCTAGAGATGGTATATCAAATGCACTTTTAGCATCTGGTAATCCATACGCAATGGCAGCTGGAGCCGCAGTTAAAGTTATAGATAAAACTGGCGGATTTTCTGATGTATCTGAAGGATTAGGAACAGATAATGATATTGGAAATGCTATTATGTCATTTGCACTTCCTGGTGCTGGTTGGTTTATGCCAAAAACTGATGAATATAAAATGTCAGCAGACATGAAAGTTATGTCTAATGCATATGCAGGTGCAGTTAAAGATGCTGGTAAAGCTCAAAGCAACTCTGGTGCTAAATTATGGTTTGGGAGAGATAAAGCAAATAGAATGATTGCTGAAGCTAAAGCAAGAGATAATAAGATTTCTGATATTAAATAGGCAGCAGATGCTGATTTTCAAACAGCACGTTCTATGACTCAAAATAAAGCAATGTCTAATTAGTACGCTTTATTAGGTGGCTATAATCAATCATATGCTAGAGTTGGTAAATTTGGTTTAAAGCTAGAAAGAGCTAAACAATTAGCAATTAAACTCAAAGAACCATCTGAAATTAAAGAACAAAAAGAGGTTTATGTAATGAAAGATGGTGGAGAATTTTTTGCTAATCTAGGAGAAAAATTTATACCAACTACTGAAGAACAGAATAATGCCTTCTTTGAATCTTTATTTAAAGAAGTTCCTGAATTTCAAGATGGAGGAAAAACTCCAGAAAATAACAAAGAAAAAAATTCTAATAAGAAAGAACGTATAGCTAAATTAATGAAAGAAGTTATAGAACCTGCAGCAAAAGCAGGAAATAAAACTGCTATGCGTTTAATGGATATGGATTAGAATGATTATACATTTTCTGAAATGGATGTTGCTAATGGGTATAAAGGTAAAGCTGGTGATATAGGAAATGTGTATATTAGTTCTTATGGTGACGAAACAGGACATTATATAATTCCAGGAATTTAGTATGTAAATGATAAACTTGAATTTATACCAAACCCTGTAAAAAGAGGTAGAAATGATTAGTGGATTAAATTTCCGTCAAAAGAAGATGCTATTTTCTTTGGAGAAAATTATCACGATTTTCCAGAACTTGTACCAACATTAGCAAAAAGATTTAAAGAAGGTGGTCAAATGAATGTAATTCCTGAAGGAAGCTTACATGCTAGATTACATCATATGGAAAATGCTGATAACTTAACAAAGAAAGGTATTCCAGTAGTTGATAATGAAGGTAATCAATAGGCAGAGATTGAACATTCAGAAATTATATTTACAAAGGAAGTAACTGAAAAATTAGAAGAACTTTACAAAAAGTTTAAATCTGACGAATACACTAATAAGGAAAAAGAAGGATTTGCTATTGAAGCTGGAAAACTTCTTTCTAAAGAAATAATTGAAAATACTGATGATCGTGTTGGACTTTTAAATGATAACGAAAATGAGACTTTGGCAAATAATTGAAACCCCAAAAGGAAGATTATCTAGTAAAAGAGTTTGTGGAGTACTCGGTTGGATAGTATTATTAGTTGGTTTTATGGTTCTTCTTTTTGCAACAAAATAGGCACCAAGTTTTACTGAATTTTTAATTTGTGCTATTGTTACTTTATTAGGAGTAGATAGTGTTACTGGAGTATTTAAAAAGGAAGACAATGGAGAAAACAAAAGTTAAATTAGGTGAAAAAGAATATACTTTATAGATAGCATCAACTAAAGCTGAACTTAGAAAAGGTTTAATGGGAGTTACCAATCTTGCTGAAAACGAAGGTATGCTATTTGATTTTGGTGAGGAGGGAGAACACGAAATGTGGATGTATAATACTCCAATTGCATTAGACTAGATTTTTATTAATTCAGATTAGGTTGTAACTAAAGTTGTTACTCGTGAACCTAATGATGAAACTTTAGTTGGAGAACCAGATACAATGTATGTTGTAGAATTAAATGCTAACTCTGGAGTAAAAGAAGGAGATGAATTAGAATTTCTTGATGATATTAAAGAATATACAATGAAGGTTCTTGCACCAGATGGTTCTACACAAATGAATCTTAAAGGTGGTGAAAGAATTTTTAGTCGTAAAAATACAAAAGTATTAATTCGTCAAGCTAAAAAAGCATATGCTTCTTAGACAGATTCTGATTATAAACGTTTAGGTAAAACTATATTCAAATATCTCAATGTTCAAGACACTAACGAGCCAGAATATGTTGAAGTGCCATCCTAATAACATTTATTTTATATAAGTTTGGAAAATTCAAAACTTAAAGATAATTTTAAATGATATATGATAATGAGATATGTTTGAAAATAAATAAGTAAAACATTTTAATTTTTTGATTATGAAAGTAAACTTTAGTAAATTAGAGAAAGAAGTAAAGAAATTCCAAGAGGGTGGTGCTATGCCAGCAGAAGGCGGAGCTCCAGCCGGTGAACCAGCTCCAGCAGGTGCTCCAGAAGGTGGTGCTGCTCCTGCAGGTCCAGAAGGTGGTGCAGATCCAATGCAGCAAATTTTACAGGCTGCTATGCAGGCAGTCCAAACTAACGATGGTCAATTAGCCCTCCAAGTTTGTGCAGCTTTAGTACAATTAGCACAAGGTGGTGCAGGCGCCCCAGCAGGTGCTCCAGCAGAGGGAGCTCCCGAAGGCGAGCCAGTTTATCGTAAAGGTGGACGCCTTGCTTATCGTAAGAAATAATTTCGATACTTATGAATGATAAGGAGGTATGTAAGTAATTATGTACCTCCTTTTTTAATATTATTTCAATTTATGGCAGAGCAAAATAACGAAAAACAAACAATAAATTTTGCTGGTAGAGAAATTGATAGAAAAGAGTTTGGAAGAAGAGTATAGGCTAAACTTGGTGCTTGGATGGATTACCAAGGTTTACGTGGAGAAGAGCGTACAGATTTCATTCAAGCAATTAACGATAAAATGAATGGTTTATTTGATGGTACACTCACTTCTTCTGAATTTGGAGTTATTGAAGGTGGAGCTCCTAATCAAGAAAATCAATACAAGCAAAATGGTTCACGTAGTGAAGGTTTTTCATTAAGTAGACGTCATGGCTTCAATCCTGGAGAAAATGCAGACATCTTTTTAAATGGAATTGCTGGAACTATGAATGAAGGTGCATCATCTTCTGCAAAATCTTCTAAGAAATCAGATTGGAATAAAAATGCTATGGCATAGCAAATTATGGAATCTATTTTTGGAGAAGGAAATGAAGCTTCTGTTGCACAAATGAAACTTTGGGCAGATAAATATGATCCAGTTAGCAATGGTGTAAGAACTACTCTTGGAAGAAAAGATTATCTTATTAAGTAGATAAATAATTATAGAGATAAAGTTGCTAATGGTGAGTACAATTTAGAAGGAGAAGATTAGACTAAAGAATTAACAAAAATTGATAACTTAGTGCAAGCTTTAAATAATGATGACAATTTTAATATGAATAAAGTTGCTCCATGGTTATCAAATTTGTTATTTACTGAAGAGGATTATTATAGTACTCCTGAAGAAAAGCAAGCTGCTGAACAACAAGCTTTAGCTAAAAAAGGAGAAGACTATATAAAAAATGGAGGTGAAAATCCATATAATAAAGAAACTCAATCAGAACTATGGCAAGCAGCTGAAGACGCTAGAAAAGCATAGATAGAAAAAAATCAATAGAATGAATTTGATAATTATTCTATTAGAAGTAATACATTAAGAGGAGAACACTTTCTTCCTAAATGGGATCAAATTAGTGATGATAGTATATTTGGAGATTGGGATCCAAATGGTGAGTATGGATGGCAACATATGCTTGATGCATTATATAAAGTAAATAGAGATTATTCTGGAGATTTAGGATTAGGTGCTGATTTATATTCTGGAGTTTTAGGTATAGGAGGTGATTCAACTACATCAAATGATACTTTTAGAGGTATTGTTCCAAATAGATATATTGATGAAATTGTAGAACCCAATGATTGGTTATCAGGTCATTAGACTAAAGGATCACATATGTTTAGATCAGCAAATGCATATAAAGGAAAATATTTATCTGATTATTTAAATCATTTTATATCAGCAGAACCTGATCGATTTAGAATTGCTCCTAATACTTAGAATTACATATTACCAAGTATGGTAGATTGGAATAAAGGAACAGCCTATCTTATAAACAGAAAAATGAACTAGAAAGGTTCTATTAAACAAGTCAATATTGCTGATTTACTTCCAAAAATTAAAGAGGGTAATCCTGGTTTATATCAAGAATTATATCAATATTATTTACAATCAAAAGTTAAATCTGCTAAATAGGGTGGAGTATTAAAAGCTCAATTCGGGGGAACTCTTATTGCAAATGATGTTAAAAATTCTTAGGCTATTGATGATCAAAATGCTGCAATAGCTTCAATGGGTCAATCTAAATTTGATAAACAAAATTTAAGTAATCAAACAATATTTGATGATAAAGGCACTAATTTATCAACTCAAGATTGGATGAGAATTGGTGCTATAGCAGCTGATTTAACTTCTGCTGTTTCTGCTTTTGTACCTGGAGTTGGTACAGCTGTAGCTGCTGCCACTGGTGTAGGTTCGTCAGTAACTAATTTAGCCGCTGACTGGACAGATCCAGCTATATCTAAAGGCCAAACTCTTAAAAATTTAGGAATAAATCTTGGATTAGATTTAGTATCTTTAATACCTGGAGTAAATATAGGTGCAACTGCTGGGAAAATTATTAAACCTATTGCAAAATTGGCACCAAGACTAATACCAGTGGCTTTAAGTCTTGGAATTGCTCCAGAATTTGTTAATACTCTTAAGAAAATTGGAGATGGTAAAAATGATTTTACTGTTAATGATTTAAGAGTACTTGCTGCGGGAATGTCTGCTATTGCAGGTACAAGTAGAGTTGCTGGTTCAACTTTTAAAGCTAGTAAACTCAATAAAAAAGGATATGGAAAAGATTTTAAATTTTCCACCACAAGACCTGAATAGACAAAGACCGGAGAATTTCCAGTAGAGTTTGTACATAATAAATCTAAACAAACAAGTTCTTTAACTGCAGAAGAAATTAAAAGTATAAATGAAGCTGGTAGTAAAGATGCTGCTCTTAAATTATTTAGACAAAAAATTGCTGCAAAAACTGGAATAAAGGAAGATGAAATCTCATTTGCAAGTAATGTTACTCTTGGAAAGAAACTTCCATTTTTAAATAGAAAATTAAAATCTTCTGGAGATGAAATATTAACTTAGGTTGATAGATCTCCAGAAATGCTTAAATTCTATACAGAGAGATTTAAAGCAAATGCAGATTATAGAGCAAAACATCCACACTTAAGTAGAATATTTAAAACTGATTTAGAAATGTAGGGAATTGTTCCTACAACAAATCCTGTACATTTCTGGGGTAATGATTATTATTCACCACTTGCTTTTAGATATCCTAGAATTGGA
>Ga0326513_10001520_pt1 | contig 18105 bp, 35 predicted proteins | sample 2_2465_0518_D_FD_203654 | JGI IMG/M metagenome (GOLD analysis project Ga0326513, IMG submission 203654) | Bovine rumen microbial communities from UC Davis, California, United States - 2_2465_0518 | ecosystem: Host-associated > Mammals > Digestive system > Stomach > Rumen | place: USA... | reverse complement strand
CGATGAAACTAGATGAAATATTGGAGATTTGCAAGGAATTAGGGTTAAGAACAGAGAAGTCTGGTAGTGATGTGACCATCGTCTACTGCCCAACTGACCCAGACCTGCCAAGATTTTTGAAGTATGTGCCATTTTGGAACCAGTTAGAGATAACCGAGTCAGTTGAATTGACAGATGGCGTATTTACACAGGATTCTGTAACCTATTTTAGTTGTTTCAACAAAGATTGTGACTTTTTGTTTACAAAAGACGATTTTATGGAATTTGCTAATTGCTTCCTAAAATCAGTTAGAAACGGACAAAAACTAAAAAAGAAAATTGAAATGAATAATAAACTTGAACAAATGGAAAAAGATTTTGATGATAGAATATAATAGACTTCCACAGATTTTTAAAAATCTAAAAAGTAAAGGATTGTATTACTCTCTTGAGTCTGGTATGTTTGATTGGTGTTTTAATGGAATTAATGTATTTCATTTAAGTTGCCGCGGAACCACTGTTTATGCTTGTTACAGAAATTGGGATATAGGTCCTGACGAAAAATGTCCTGTTACAAATGTTGGTTATTATAACGATATTAGAAGTGAAGATGAACTTTACAAAGTTATAGATTACAAAATAAATTTTTATTCTGAATGTTTGAAAGAATTTAAAAAACGAAAGATAGAAGTTAAAAAGCAGGAACTTAACAAAGATTTTGAAGCAACTTAAAAAGTTGCTTCTTTTTTTATTTTGTAAAATGTTTCTATATTTGGTGGCAACATAAACAAAACTTATTCCTCGGAGCGAACAGCAACTCAATGCGAGTATCGGTAGAGGGTAAGTCATTTCTTTTTTAGAACGAAAAAGATTTAGAGCAGGTAGATAGTTTCCCGAAAGGACGAATGCTTGTCACTGCTTAATGATTGTTCAACGATTTACAGCTACCAACTGTAAAAATAGCCGCCATGTGCTTTACTGAATGGTGTTTGGAAACAAACGAAGGCCCAGTACAGGATAACCGTCGGGTAAGTCAGTATGTAAGACACCTTGCAAAGTCTATACAAGTATACAGTCAAAACACATACTTAAAAGACAGATTGCAAAGCTCCTTAGTGGGCTTGCAGTCTGCCAAGCTCCATATCAAACACAAACTATTAATGGTTCACTCCGTGAACCATAACAGTTCACTGTTATCCTTTCTCTTCTTTATTCTCTTCTTCTTTAAAATCTTCTGCTATACTCTTCTTATTGACAGCTATCTGTGCAAGCTTAATTAACTTATCCAAATCGTTCTTATTTCTATCTACAATTTCTTCAAGTTGCTTAAGTTTGCTCTTGAGATACCAGCTTAAAGCTGTAACCCGATAATACTTTGTATTCCAGTCTTCATCTTTCTTCCTGTCAAGAATATAGGGTTTGTTGAATGGTGAAAAGACACCATTACTCCACTTTTCCATAACAAGGACAATAGCATCAGTAGTCATACGGTACTGACTTATTTCATCACTGAATGGAAGATAGATTTTTCTCCAGAGTAGATTTTCTACTCTATCACGGCGTTTGTACCATTTGTAGATAACACTAAAAGGTACATCAGAATAATCGCTTTCACACCAAAGGGTAAATACTGCTTCAGTATACTTTTTAATCTTAGCATTGACCCTATCATATTCGGCATGAAAACCATCAAATTCTTTTGAATACCAAGTATAAGAATCAGGGTTAGTAGAATATTTTTCTTTTACTCTTGGAATGTATCTTTGTATAATAGTTTCACAGTTCATACAGTCCCCATATTTTCAGGTGAATAGTTAATAATACCGGCAGGATACCAATCATCTAAGTTTTCAGTACAACAATTAAAGATAGGTTCATCTTTACTATTGTGGATAACCAAAGTTGACCCATACATATCATCAGCTTTAATATCAATTTTATATTTAACCCAAACCGGTTTCGGAAGAGGCTTATAGTTTATTGCAGGAATTACAAGGGTTACTGTTCTATCACGGTAACCATCATCAGGTTCAACAAAAGTAATGACTGAAAAATCGTCAATGGTAACAAGGTAAATTGTTTCATAAGAATAAATGTCTTTTAAAAGGTCCTTATTACTATAACGCTTTTCGTGTTCCTGTTGTTTGAAGTCATCTTCAAACGCAGTCATTTTAGCTGCCATAGAAATAATTTTTAAAAATTCTTCATATTCAAGGACAGTGACACAAGTCAAATATCCTGTTTTCATTTCATCATTTAACATTCTTAAAATCCTTTTCTAATTCTATAAGTTTTGCGTTTTTCTCATATTCTTTGCAACGATTTATAAAATCAGTTGCTGCACGAGTTATGATACTTTCATCAATAAGTTTAATACTAAGACACTGATAGTGTTTGATACCAATGTAAGAAACCCAATTCAGATAATTTCCAGCGATATAACCAAAATCATATTCTTTGTACCTGAACGTAATATAGTAAGGTTCAGATTCAATTGCGGTTAATCCGCAACTGGTCAAAAAATCTATGATTTCTTTTTTAGTCATTGAAGTCCTTCTCTAAAGATTTTCTTCGTTGTGTTTCAATATATTCCTTATATGTAGTGATGTAATCCTTTGCGTCCTGAGCCAAGTCAAAATTGATTTCATTAATCTTACATTCTTTCATATTAAGCATAATATCATAGAAAGGATAAACAGTAACCGTTTGTGTAGATTCTTTATAAAGCATAAAATATTCACCAATCGGTGTACCTGAAATTTCAAAGAAATGTTCAAGATGACCTTGCCAAACAAATGATTTACAAACAAGTCCAAGTGGGCAAAGAATTTCTTTTAACTTATCTACATTCAAATTAGCCATTAAAGTTCCTTTTTAAAATCTTGGTTTAAGGATTCTTTCCTGTCAGTTATGATTTTTTCCTTATAGGAAGTAATATAGTTTTTTGCCCATTGAACTAAATCAAATCTGATTTCGTTAATATTACAGCTTTTACTACCTTGTACTTCACCATATATGGGATATACAACAAGTGTATTTGTCCTTTCAGTAAACCTGATAAAGTATTCACTTACCGGTGTTCCTGGAATTTCAAAGAAATAATCATATCCATCAGCTCTAACACTCCTTTCCAAAGGAGAACATTCATAACCAAGCGGACAAAGAATTTCTTTTAATTTGTTTACATTCCAATTAGCCATTTTCAAAATCCTGTTCTAAGCCTTGTTTCATTTTGTTATAATTGTACAGTTTATAAGAATGAACATAATTTCTTGCGAAGTCCATAATATCAAAATTTACATCTTTAATGTTACAGGTAATATATTTGCCGTGACCCATAAATGTATCACCACAGCCCATTTCACCTGTGTCCTTATCCAACACAATAAAATATTCCAAAAGAACAGAATTAGGAAGTTTGAAAAGCCAACTCCTTGGCTTTGCGTCACCAACCCAAGTATGTTCTGTACAGAAGAACCCGAGAGGTTCCAATGCTGTTTTTAATTTATCTACATTCCAATCAGCCATTATCTACCTTTTTCAAAGGTTCACCACAAACAGGACAACGAGTCCAAGGAATTTCTTCAGCAACTTTTCCGCAATCATCCATAATTGCAATAGTGCACTTGGACAAGTTGGAAGTGATACCGGAATTGCGGTTATTTTCCTTCCAATAGCAAGTAATTTGAATTGGGCTTTTTGTAGAAGTAAGGTGTTCGCAAATTTTACACATATTATTTTCCTGCCATAAAAAGTTTAACGATATGTTTGGCTACCTGAGCCGAAGTTTTATTTTGTTCAAAATCTTCATTGATGGTATCAGTAAACTGTTCAATCAAATTTTGAGCACCAAATCTACCCCATTGGCCGAGCAGTTCATTGTAAACATCAAAAGCACGAATGTTAATCATTTTGGGTTTTGTTTCAGTACACATAGTAATTTCTCCTTAAAGATCGTAACCTTTGGCACGGCATTCATCAATGTTGCGCTGTTTCCAAGTGAGGTCCCAGTTGTAAGCCATAGCAAGAAGTTCTTCCGTCAGTTGTTCTTCTGCAGGAACAGGGAACGAATTTAAAGGCAACCCGTGGCATTTTACTCCGTTATCGTAATCCAGCGAGAGCATAAGACCACATTCAGAACGAAGGTAGAATTTCATAGAGTCCTTTTCGCCATTCAAAGCCTTCAGATTGATTTCAACGCGGCCCTTCTTTGCCTGTTCAATCAAACCACGTGCCTTAGCGAACGGGTCCTTACCAGCAGCTTTGATTTCGTTGATTTTCTTAATTGCCGGAGCATAGTATTGTTCTGATGTCATTGTTACCTCGTTTGTTTCATTTTCTAAGTTTAATATAGAAAAATAACCGACCATTGTCAATGATTTTTATAAAAAACTTTGTAAATTAATGTTTACAAATAAATATTTCTATGACTACTGACGAATTGAGAAATAAATTTGAAAATTTTAAAACCAATGACGATAAATGGCTTTTTCTGTTATCATTGGCAAAAGAAAATAAATGTACAGAAAATATCCGAGAAGATAAATGGTTAATTCAGGGTTGCAGTTCTAAAATATGGCTCAAACCGAGTTATGTAAACAATCATTTACAATTTGAAGTTGATGGCGGTTATGGTATTTCCTTAGGGTTAGCCAAACTCGCCACCTTATTGTATAATGGCAGTACTGCCCAGGAAGCACATCAAGTAGACCAGAACATTTTTATTGATATTGGTTTATTGAATGGATTAAGTGCGACCAGAAACAATGGCTTTACGAGTATTTTAAAAACTATCCGATTGTATATAGAAGTTTACAAAAGGTTTTAAAAATGAATACCCCAGCCATAATGGATTTTGCCTTTGGAGTCCATTGTCCAGCCATACCCATAGCTGCCAGCCTTATGGTTGATTGTTTGTGTAGAAACACTCTTGCTTGCATTTCCTGCGTTCTCCTGTTTCTCCTTATCGCAGAAATATGCGAACACCAATGCCCACAAAAGAATGAAGAGTAGGGGCAAGCCTGGGTAAACGATGTATTCTGAAAGTTTTTTCATTGTAAACTCCTTTTTACTTTTTGATGATTACCCAATGTTCATAAAAACCGGTTTCAAAGTAATCAACCATTGAGTTGCTTTTATCGTAATTGAACGAAGAAACGATTTTCGTCAAGGCATTCCAACGGTCCCAGAACTTTTCGCTAAAACACGGATATTTTTCCTTTTTAAGTTGCCACCCGTGGCAAATAGAACCAAAGTCACCATTGATGGCATCTTTATACCAAGATTGAGCCCAGAATTTGATAGCATTATTTTGTTCAGCCGCGGTCATTTCCCAGAACTTGTTAGAATCAATGTAACTTCCAGGGTGTTTCGGGTCTTCACGCCAGCCGCCACGGCAAATGTTCAAGAAGTGGGCATTTTCAATTTGGGAAGCAATATCTTCGTAAGCAACAATGTCTTCGTCAGAGATTTTGACCTTCACAGTGAGCGAGTCACAATGACGAACGGAATAAGTAACACCCTTGATTTTGCAGGCCTTCGTGATTTCACGCATTTTGGCTGACAAATCAGCACCATAAAGACCAGAATGGGAATTGCTACCTTCGTAACCATTTCCACCCAAATAAGCTTCAACGGATTTGGTGTAGCAGTTTTTCAAGATTTCGTTTTTTTCCATATTGTTACCTCGTTTGTTGTTTCTAAGTTTAATATAGTAAAATAACTTCATAATGTCAATAAGTTTAGATAAAAATAATGTAAAATAATTTTTACATAAATATACTATGATGGATAATATGCAGCGAGATAAAGATATTTACGATTTACAAGATTATGTCTTGCACCACGCCAAGTACAAAGGTATTGACCAATTACAGATTATTATGGATTGGCTGTCATTTGACAATGTGGATGAAGATTGTTTCGTTCGCTGGGTTCAAAACAATTATACTTTTGAAACTGATTTTCAGCAACTTTGCGATAATTGTGTTATGGTGGCTGAAGAACATTTATATAAAACATTAGGCAGTTCAGGTATCTATTCACAAGAAGTATTTTTCACAAATCCAGTATATGAAAGTTTGGAAGATGATGCTTTAGAAGGTAGAATAAGTACTTGGGACCGTGATAAAATCAATAAAGGAATTAAACCGATTTGGGCAAAATCTATTAAAACAAATGAACCAAGAACAAAAAGAGTGGCTGGTTCAATGGATTATGCTGAACAAGCTATGAGAAAGGTTACTGACCCATATCGTAGAAAAGAACCTTATAGAGAAAGTGACTGGCGAAAAGATAATGAAGATAGAAAAGCATTAAATGAAATGATAGCCAAGAAACTTTCTGATTTATTGAAAAATAATTATGAAATTTCTTACTCAAAGGATTGTGTAAGAGTTCATACAAACGATTTTACTTTTAGAATAGAAAGTTGGGGACCTTATTATAAAGTACTTCGTTTTAATCCAAATAATGTCCTTGATAGAAAAACTTTCAAAAGTGAAAATTTATTAGATGTTGCTGAATTTATAGAGGAGTAAAAATGAAAACAATAGAACTTAAATGGATTGAAGATGAAGACCAAAAAGTAGCACAAGATGCTTTTGTTGGACTTCAAGAATTAATTGATGATGGTGTTTTTCCTACTTTGAAAGTTAAAGAAGAAGATGGCTATCTTTATCTTACTGGCGAAAAAGATGTGTTGGATAAAGTAGTAATGAAACTTCAAAAGGATTATGCCAATTATGGTCAAATAATGATTAAAGAAAATAAGAAAGATGCTGAAGCTGTTCGTGTTGAGTCTTACGATGATAACCTTCAGGATATCTTTAATCATACTGTAAAAGAATTTGAAGATGTAAAAAAGAATGTAAAGAGTGAAAATTACATTACAAACCTTGGCAAATATGAAATGAGATTTAAGAAACTCAAAGAAGCCGCAAAAGGTAAAGATAAATCACTTATTCAAAATTACCTTGACGAAATATCCACGTTGACTGAAGGTGCTGAAATAAAGAAAATCAAGCCATTTAAGAAAATCAATGAAGATAGTCTTGATGATTTTGATGATACTGATATTAGAAAATCTATTGATGCACAGTCTGATAAGGTAAAACAATTTGTACAAAGACAAAGAAATAATCTTTGGAGTTATGCAAATGTTAAAATGGATGCTTTATGCAGAAAATGTGATTGTAAAAGAGAATATGAAGATTTGTGTTTCAACGATTGGGGTACTTCTGGTCGCAAACCAGGTGCTCGTCTAGCCGTACAAATAAAACTCCCTTATAAAATGTACAAAACATTATCTGAAAAAGATATTTCAAATTGGTTCTATGCTGATGAAAGTTGTCCTTTCATTCCTGAACATAAGTATGTACACATTTATACTCGTGATTTGTCACCAGAAGTTATGATTGATTTTAAGATTCCTGAATATGTTGAACAAAAGAAGGAAAGAAAGCCTCGTAAACCTCGTGACCCAAATAAAGGTTATAAGAAACCAGATTATGTAAATCCAGATATGAAGGGTGGTGTTTACAAAGATGGTACTACAACTGTTTATGAAATGCCAGAAGATAATGAGTCCTTCAAAGCTAAATTCAATGCAGCTGTAATGGAACAACTTTCTGATTTAAAGAATTGGGGAATTGTAGAAGAAACTCCAGAACCAGAAATGAATGAAAGTTTCCTTTCACCAAAAGAACTCAAGAAGAAATTACAGAGAGTCTGTACACAATGGGCTTCAATAGAAGGTAGAACTTTTACTGAAGTTTGGGATGAACTTCGTAAAAAGAAATCTGTAAAGGATATGTTGGATTATTATACTGTAGATGAAATCATTGAAGACCTTAGAAAGAAAAAGAAGGAAGCCGATGATGAACTAGAAGACGAAGATAAAATAAAATAAAAGTTCAACACATAACATTAAAAATAAAAGTAGATTGAAATATATCTACTTTTTTATTATATTATACAAGTGAAATTAACCGAAGAACAAACATATTCAGAATTAATGAAGAAATTATATCCACCTGGTTCGGGTATAATTTTTTCGCCATATATACCACGGAATATTCTCAACTCTACCACCTGACCCTATAACTGGGGCTCCACATTTAACTACAAAATCAAGTTATACAGTGGTAGATAATCTGGTAAATGGAGATTCTAAATGAAACAAACAGAAGAAGAACGATATAGTCAAATAGACGAAACTGGTAGATTTGGGCCTTCAATGGTAAGGCAGGTGTTCCCACAACTGCTTTCAAATTGTACAGTTAGTGTTCAACCAACAAGTCAACCTGCTCGGAATAGCTTTTGCACTTCGTTATTTGTATGACGAAAAAGACCCAAATAATTTAATTAATGCCGCTTGGAATACTGTACCTAAATTTACTGAAACTGAAACAAAAACAAATGAACCAAAACATCAATGGTCTTATTCTGAAGACGCTAAACTACCTGGCTTTGATTTAAATCCTGTTAAACAAGAACGAAGAAATAAAAAGAGAAGAAAATGACCAGAACAGAAGATACAAACTTCAGTCAAGTGACTGATATAAAAATATATTCCGATTCTATTGCTTCAGGTTCTATTGTTTTAAATTATAAAGGATATTCTGATTATGATACTGGTGTAGTGTTTTGTCCTGTTAATCCAAGACAAGATGATAAAGAAAAATATTCTGAAACAGAAGGAATGCCTATATATTTTGGAAGTATAGCAGATTTACCTGATTTATAAGAGGATAATATGAAACTAACTGAAGAACAAAACTATAATGAAGTAACTGGACAATCTGACCCAATGTCAGATATCGTACAAAAACTAAATGAAATATCAAAGCAATTAAATATACTACATAAACGCTGGTGTTCTTCTTATGATGAAGATGAGGACGAGGACGAAGATGAAGACTGGGAAGAAGACGATGAAGACGAAGATGATTTAGATGAGTTGGATTGGTAATTATGAAATTAACAGATGAACAAAGATGGAGCGAAATAAATCCTCCTTTATATGCAAAGCCAAGGAAAATACATTCAACATATTCTGTGGAATTGCAACAAGATATAACAGCGATGAAGCGGAGTTGATTTAGAACAAATGATGGGAGAATATTTGAAGTATGAAACAGTCTCAGGAAGACAAGTACAGCCAAGTACAAGAAGAATATGATATATTCAAAGACATCTTGCGTGACTTGGAACAAGAAATTATAGAGGAAATAGATAGAATGACTATTGAGGAAATGAAAAAACATCTTCCACAAATAGAAAATTTATTGAAGGATAAAGATGAAACGAAGTGATGAAGAAAAGTATAGTGAAGTAGCCGAAAGCGACATTAGTTACGGTCGGTGGTTATAACTCAATAGCAATGCCTTTGGTGCGAAGAGTTTTTCCAGAACTATTTGCAAACACTTTAGTTGGTGTTGTACCAAATTCATCTTCCGCACAAAATAATGCTGAATTAGATGATACTGCAAAGATATGCAGAAAGTTACTTGAGAACCAGTGGAATTTAGAAAAGCGACAACGAAAGAAGTGTAGTGGTTGGAGATTAAACCCTGCAAAAGAAAAGAAGAGGATATATCATAGATGAACTTAAGCGAAGCTAAAAAAATTCTTGAAAAGTATGGTTATCACATAGATTCCTGGAAAGATGATGAAAACTTTAGAAGATACTTACGAAAAAATAATATTGATGTTTCTTTAACACCTGATGATTTGTTAAGAAAACATTATGACGTATTCCAAAAATTAACAGATATTGAAAAAGATTTTAAGAGGTAAAATATGAAAGATTCTGAAATGTTTGTTCCAACACCTGAAGCTGAAGCAGTACAAAAGCTAATGGAAATGGACCCGTTTGAAGTAATTAAGGCAACTGCCGAAGGTCTTGGCTTGGTTTTGAATGACCCAAAACCAAATTGTAAGCATTGTCACGGCCGTGGTTGGGTAGGAAGAAATGCTGAGACAAAGGAACCTATTCCTTGTACTTGTATTTTCCCAAAGTATGAGTCCCAGCGACCAACACCAAATATACTTCCAATGAATAGAAAACAGAGAAGAGCTGCCAAAAATAAAAAATAACAGTTACCTTTCAAATGAAAATAATTTGTTATATTTGGGAATGTTAATTAAAACAAGGATAAAATATGGCACAAATTAATAGCACTCTTTGGGTAGAAGCTTTTCGCCCTGTATCTGTGAAGGATATGGTCCTTCCATCTGACTTTAAGAAATTTTTTAACAAGGTAATGAAATCGGAAGAAATTCCTAATTTGCTGTTGTCAAGTCCAACTCCAGGAACTGGTAAGACTTCTATTGCAAAAGCAATAGTACACGATTTACGGAGCTGAATATATTTACATTAACGCTTCCTGTGAAAACTCTATTGATGTTGTTCGTAATCAGATTGCAGAATTCGCACAAACTATGAGTTTTGCTGGTGGAACGAAGATTGTAATTCTTGACGAAGCCGATGGTTTGACTCCACAATTCCAAAAAGCTCTTCGTGCTTTTATGGAAGAATTTCAGTCAAACTGTAGATTTATTTTAACTTGTAATTATATTGCAAAAATCATTCCAGCTCTTCGTCAAGGAAGAACTATGTGTTTTGACTTTAATATGGCTAAGTATCACGATGAACTATTGCCTATTATTGTCAAGCGTGTAGAAGGAATTTTGAAGTTCAAGAAAGTTGAATTTGATAAAGATATTCTACCTAGTTTGGTTGAAGCATATTTTCCTTCTATTCGTCAGGTAATTGCTACTCTTCAACAATATGCTGAAACACACGGCAAGATTGATGAAGGTATTTTGTCCTTCAAAGATGTTGGTGACGATTTGGCTAACTTGATTTTGGAGAAGAAAAAGTTATCTGAAATTCGTTCTTATATTGAACAGAATGGTATGTCTTATACTGATGTATTCCATACTTTGTTTGAAACTTTTGTACCAAAATGTTCAAAAAAGGCAAATGCAATTTCTGCTTTAGCTGAATATGAATACCGTTGTGGTTTCAGTACTGACCCAACTCTTCAAATGGCAGCTTGTATTTGTGAGTTGTTCCAATGTATTTAATTAAGTTAATTCAATATATGATTAAACACTTCTATAAGCCCGGATTCTCCGAGTTTATGGAAGAATTGGAGGATAAATAATGCAAGCTGATTTTATTGCTTTATTATTTTTCGTAGGTTCTATAATTATACATTATGTTGGATAGTCAGAAATTATCGCTGGAAAGCTTTTTGATGGGCTATAAACATCGGAGTATATGTGTTTACTTCCGATACTTGTAGAGCTTGTCAAGATTACAAACGAGAGATTGAATGGATAAACAACTGTTATCTGTATTTTGTTGAAGTAACAACAGAAGAACAAAAAGCAATTTTGGCTAAAGTAATTAACAAAAAAGCTTTTCCACAGACTGTTGGGTATCTTGACAATGAAATAAAGTTTGTTGAAGGTGGTGTGATTTACGATAAAGGCTGGATTGAAATACAAAAATTCCTTGATAAATTCGGCCCAAATCCATTACCAAAAGATGAAATCCAGCGAAGAATTGAAAGACAAAAGAACAGATGTTTGCTTACCTTGTATGCAATTCCAGAGAATATACAAGGGGAAGAACGAAAAAAGATTGTAAACAGTGCTCATAAGTTCAATGAAATGCCCATAGATATTGACGCTTTTTGTCCTGAAGTAGAAACAAAGGAAAGAGAAAGAATGTTAGAAGGTCAATATCATTATGCTAAGTTAGTTATTTGGTCAGGTGGAACTTGTTCAAATTTCACTAATGATATAGTTCTCGGTTACACTATAAATAATCAAGAAATTAAATTCATTGAAAGAGATATTAGTGAGGTGATTTAATGATTGAAATTGTTTCTGTTAAAGAACGAACTGCTGATATGGTAGATACCGATACTTTGTTTTATATACCTAATGGTCCTGGTTGTGAGTCAATGACTGAAAAATATAACTGGGCAATTAAGCATATTATTCTCAAAAAGAAAAACAAAGATGATTTAGTTTGTTTTAGACACCAAGATACTGAATTACGCACAGCTAGAGATATTATTGAATATAAGTTACACAATTTATTTGCTGATGGTACTGTCGGTTGTGCTGGAGTAATTGGAACGATACAGTTAGAAAGTAGTTGTACTTGGTGGACTCCAAACCGTGATGTAAATGGTTCTGGATATATTATCCAAGGTGGTGTAAGACCAAAGAAGAACGCAAAGGGTGAAAATCTTGTAGATGCTGAAGGAAAACCAATAATGGAAAATTTTGAGTACCCAATGGCTGACCACCCTGGTGTTCACGATTATTTGGCTACAGTAGATGGCTGTTGTATGTTTTTCCCGAAGAAAGTATTTGAAGATGGTTTACGATTTGATGAAAGTCTAAAAGAATATCATTTTTACGACTGTGATATCTGTTTGCAAATTTTGGAAAGAGGATTGAAAGTATCCACGATTGATGTGACTGTAAAACATCAAAGCAGTGGTATTCCTTCACCAAATTTTAGAGAACTTGGTTTGGTATTTTTTAAGAAGTGGGATAACAAAGTAAAAGGTCAATGGCCTATTTCACGCTTAACCAAGTTTTATTAGAGTTGAGCTAAAAATTCAATTCTTTATCAAGGTGATATGAATTGGCACGAAAATACAAAATCTAAAATGAAATTTATATAAATAATAATGAAATAATTGAAATGTACGAGATTTCAATAATAGTTAGATTTTGCTAGTAATAGCATATTTGTCCTATTGATACTCGTACTATCAATAGGATTTTTGATTATGATAGTAAAGAAAACTTACAACATTAGACTATATCCTAACAAAGGACAAGCTAATTTCATCAATAAGACTATTGGTGGTTGTAAGTTCGCATATAATATATGTCTAAAATCAAAGCAATACTTATACAAGAACTATGGGGCATATTATGATCCTAAAATGGCACTTCTAATTGAAGAATATCCAGACCAATTAGAACATATAGACTCACAAGGGTTATGTAATACTTATCAAGATTTGAAGAAAGCGTATGCTAATTGGTTCAATTCGCTATCTGGCAAAAATAAATGTAAGCAAAAAGCGCCGAAATTGAAAGATATGAAGTCTAAATCTGGTTCATATCGTAATGCGATGATAAAGAAAGATATAGACAAATTAGTACAAGATGATAAAATTTTCTTACCTTGTGCTAAATGGACTAAATTCAAAGGGACGATTGAAAAAAACAAAATTAGAAAAATCTATAATATTACTGTGAAAAGAACTAACACAGGAAAATACTTTGCTTTATTATGTTGTGATGTTGAAATTGATGAATATGAACATACTGGTGAAGCAATAGGATTAGATTTAGGTATCAAAGACCTAATCATAGACAGTAATGGAACAAAATTCGTTAATAAGAAATTCTTGAAAGAATCAGAAATAAAAATAAAACATTTACAGAGAGAACTTTCAAGAAAAAAGAAAGGTAGTCATAATAGAGAAAAAACAAGACTAAAATTGGCTATCGCTTATGAAAAAGTAAGCAATAAAAGAAATAATTACCTTCATCAACTAACTACTAAAATTGTAAAAGAGAATAGTATAATCTGCATTGAAGATTTAAATGTTAAAGGTATGATGAAAAATCATAAATTGGCTAAATCTATTGCAGATTGTTCTTTTTCAATGATTAGAAGAATGTTAGAATACAAATGCCAGTGGCATAATAGACAGCTAATTGTAATAGACAGATGGTCACCTAGTAGTAAGACCTGTAATAGTTGCGGTCACATAATTAAAGACTGGAACTTAGGTATTAGAGAATGGGATTGTCCTTGTTGTGGTACTCATCATGACCGAGATGTAAATGCTGCAAAGAATATACTTGATGAAGGTATGAAAATTTTAGACACCGTAGGAACTACGGGTAGTGCTTGTGGAGTGGATAATTCGGTTGTAAAAATACAATCTAGTTCTACTTTGAAGCAGGAAAGTCCTCTGCTTTATAAGAGTGACAGGGTTCATGCCTATGATGAAAAGTCAGCAGATAATAAATGATGTAAAGACAAATTTTAAAGAATTAAATTATTCTGTTGTTTACCAGGACGATTTACCTGTGAAAATGGTGGGGACCTATGAAGGTTCTCCTGTTTTCGTTATTAACTTTTCTGACGGTTCTATTGATTTTGAAGATACCTTTAGAAACAAAAGTTATAAAAATTATATCAAGCCTGTTATGACAGACCCAGAGATATTTTTGGTTGAAAGTAGTGGTGTTTGTTTTTACTATTATATGCACAGAACACTTATACAAAAATTAATACCGAAAATCGTTTTGGCACTAAAAAATTACTATATTAAATTTAGAAAGGAGACTATGGAAAATGACTTTACCTGTAGAAGATGATGAACCAAAAAAACCAACTTTGTTTGATATGTTGTCAATGTTGGAAACCGCAAAGACCCCTTGGAATGAATTAACTGAAGACCAACAAAAAGCTTATAATCCATTTATGATTAATAGATTTGTAAGTTCTAAGGAAATTTATACTCCAGCTGTGGCTCAAATTGATACACTCAAATTAACACCAGAACAGCATTATACTTTGATGTGTGAACTTGTATCAAATACACACAGAAATTATTTTGATTATAAAGCATATAAAAAAGAAAAATCGTCAAAATCTGACAATAAAGATTTATTGATTTATGCTATTTCCCGTGAATATGAAATAGGTAATAGAGAAGCTAAAATGTATCTTGAACAGATACCTGATGAAGTATTGACAAAATTGGCTTCTAAATGGGAAGATTCTTATAAATCCAAAACGAAATAAAAGTTATAAATACATTAAATGGTAAATTTAATGGAGTAAAACAATGATAAAAGGATTACAAGATTTTATCAATGAAGCCGCTGTTGGTGCTGCAAACCAATATTCTGCTTCAGTGAAGATTGTTCGTTTCTTGGAAAAGAAGATAGGACAAACTTATGTGGATTTTGATGGTCAGAATTATACCAATAACGAAGGTAATTATTTTGGTTATTTGTTCGTAAGTAATTCTGATACATCTGCTATTCGTGTAAACTGGGAAGGTAATGTTTTCCATTCTATTAACTTTTGGCAGGACTGGAACTATAATGTGGATCCTACATTAGAAATCAAGACTGGTAAAATTGCACCAGGTAATAGTTCTTTTGCAAGATTATTGCCAGAAATTGCTGACATTATCGCAAAGAATAATGCCTTTGAAGATGGTGATTCTGCAGATGAAGAACCAGCTGAAGATATTGATGAAAGTACACTTGACGAAGCTGCTAAATTCCAGTATGGTGGTCAAATCTATAATGGTAAACAGGCTGTTGTTCGTAAAATGTATGATGAAGGTAAGGACTTAGAAGATATTAAAGCCACTGTTCAACTCAATGGCAAGTATGTAAAGTCCATTATTGCAAAATATATTAAAGACCAAGGTGGTTCTGTTAGTGAAGTAGCTGAAGCTCTTGGTGTTTCTAATATTGAAGCCCGTGAACTTTGTGGTGAACATTTTGATGATGAAGGTAACGAAAGTTATAATCCAGCCATCAAGGTATTAGATGGTGCTAAGGAAACTATCGTTCCTTCTAAACAGTTGAAAGCTGCTCAGGAAGAACTTAATGAAACCGAATATGCTGACCCAGATTTAGTCTTTGATGAATTGTCAGACTATGTTACTTTGATTGCAAAGGGTGTTATGCCTGCATTGTTGGTAACTGGTCAGGGTGGTATTGGTAAATCTTATAACATTGACAAGATTCTTGACCAATATGGAAAGCGTCACGAAACTTGGGAAAAGATTAAAGGTAAGGCTTCTCCTGCAGCTATGTATGCTACCTTGTGGTATAACCGCGACAAGATTGTAGTATTTGACGACTGCGATAGTGTATTTAAGGACCCAGATGCTTTGAATATTTTGAAGGGTGCTCTTGATAATAATGACTTTAGAGAAATTTCCTGGGCAACTAAATCTGAAGGAATGGTTTATACAACTGACCTTGATGATAACAAGGAAATTGCTGAAAGAGTTCAAGAATGGAAAGACGCACACAATGGTAAAGAAGGTTTCCCTAACCACTTTATATTTGAAGGTGAAGTAATTTTCATTTCCAATATGAAGAAGAGCGAAATTTACAAGAAGGATTCTGCATTATTGACCCGTTGTACTTGTATTGATATTGTACTCAGTGCACAAGGTGTAATGAAGAGAATGGAAACTGTATTGCCACACATCAAGATTTATAAGTCACTCGGTGCTCGTGGTTCTGAAGGTAAGGATATTACCAATGAAGAATTGAAGAAAGAAGTATTTGACTTTATGAAATCTGATGAGTTCTTGAAAAATCCAAAACGCCGCGGTAGAGATATTTCTTTCAGAACATTAGACCAAATCTATAAGCTTCGTTGGGCTGGTTTGGAAAACTGGAAGGAAAGAGCTTACAACTGCGGAGGCTAATATGGATTTGAATGAAGCTATATCCGTATTACATACAAGTGGTTATGAATTAATTGATGAAGGCTTTTTTAAAGACAAATACACCAAATATAAAAATACTGTTATTAAACAAATTAAAGAATATGGTGTAGATTTGGAAAAATACGAAAAAGCAATAATTGACTGGATTCGTGATTACTTTGTAGATAAAATGAGCCCGTATGATTGTGCTCTGGCTATAAGAGACAATTGTAAATAAAAATTAACAAAAGATTGGTTGAAAAAACCAATCTTTTTTGTTTTGTAAACAGATTTTTACAAAAAACTATTGACAAATAAAAGTTTATTTTCTATAATTAAACTTAGAAAAAGAGAGGTAATACTATGTCAATTCCTAATGAAAACGATAAGTATATTTCTGTGGCTGTCTGTTGTGGTTGCCACCCAATTATGCCCTGCATTAAGGGTGGTGTCATTATGACAAAGCGTGACTGGATTTTGAAATATTATCTTCAACTCAATTTGCTTGGTGTTTTGGTAGAAACATACCAGGACAGATTTGACCCAGGTGTTCCTTTTGGCTGCACTGAAGCATTTGATAAAGATGTTGAAGCCGGTTATTTTATCAAGGTGGGCTAATGGGATTGTTAAATTTTATTAACAAAATTAGAAACCGCTTTTCAAATAAAACTGAACGGGTTTATATCCAAAATCGGTTTGACGAATACAATAAAAAGTATTTCAATGGTGAACTTCCTAAAATTCCGCTAATGATTGACAATACTTTGGGTGATGTTTGGGGCAGATTTGAATCTGTTACAGATATTCTTAAACACTCCTGGGAACCTAAACAAATTCTGTTAAATTTTCAGTATTTACAGGAAGAACAGGTTTTAAGAAATGTTTTAGTTCACGAAATGGTACATTATTGGGACTGCGTTACTAATCAGCCTACGAATGAACAGTGGGAAGAAGTAAATAAACTGCAAAAAAGATTTTATTCAATTATATTGGCAAATGCAGGAAACAAATATTTGAGAATTGGTTTTTGGCAATCTGTTAATCAGATTTTGGGTTTACATTTTGAAGATGACCACAGTCCGAAATTTAAAGAAAAATGCCACGAATTGAACGAAAAGTTTCCTGAATTGTGGCTGAGCGAACAGGTTAATAGTCCTAGATTGTAAACATAATTTTACATAAATCACGCATTTATCTATTGACAAATGGAAGTTTATTTGCTATATTAAACTTAGAAATTGAAACAAACCATCAAATGAGGTAATACTATGGCAATTCTCACTCGCAAATCCCAAAATGAAACTCCGACCATTTCTTACGCTGGTATGGTTGTTAGGAAGTTCGTTCGTGACGAAAGAGTTATGAGCGATGTCTGGGCATATTGCACTTATGCCGTGGTCTATGATATTATTCAGGACCGAGTGCAGGAAATTTGTGTTCACTGTGATTTTGATGGTGGTTACTCTACTGCCGAGGTTGATGCCTCTCCTGAATTGATGGAACAATACAGAGCTCATGTGGTTCGTGAAGAACGTCACGAAAAGGCTGTTCAGCTGGTTCACAAACATAATGAACGCTGGTATCAGGCACACCACATGAATGTGAC
>Ga0326513_10001519_pt1 | contig 18105 bp, 16 predicted proteins | sample 2_2465_0518_D_FD_203654 | JGI IMG/M metagenome (GOLD analysis project Ga0326513, IMG submission 203654) | Bovine rumen microbial communities from UC Davis, California, United States - 2_2465_0518 | ecosystem: Host-associated > Mammals > Digestive system > Stomach > Rumen | place: USA... | reverse complement strand
AGAAAGCAGATTAGCAGAAGACTTGACTAATACGCTATGGGAAAGAGACGAAGAAACAGACAAGATATTGCATGAAATCGATGACGATACTTGGCACCCGAATGCTCTTATGGCAGCGTTATATGTTTCTAGATGTTATGCAAATGAAGTATTGAATCTTGTTGATAGAAATAAGATGGCTAAGAATATAGTGGAAGATATAAAGAATGGAAGATAGATATTTTGAAGACCACTGGATAGCTAAACAAAAGACTTATGAGATGGCTATGTGGCTGATGAATAAAGAACATCTAAGTTGGGCCCAAGCGTTAGAAGCAATGGATAGATTAAATAATGAAGGATTACTCGACTTATACTTCACTAATTACTATGAGGAGAAACAATTTGAAAGAGATAGAAATAAACTCAGAGAAAAGTATACAGAAGAGTAAATCAGCCAGAATGTCCTTAACAATGAATAATACGACTCGCTGTAGCGGAAATTGCTGTTATTGTATGGCCGCTAGTAATATGGACTATACATTATTGACAGAAAAGCAGTCTGTAGAAGCATTAGAGCATATAGACGATATGATGTATGCTCAATGGAAATTTGATCCAGAAGCTATAGAGAAAACGCTTACTTCTGATAAGAGAATGATGGATGCAGATGAATGGAATATTGATACTTGGGGTGCTGATCCGGTAACAAATTTCAAATGCTTAAAGGATATGGTTAATTGTATTAAGCTTATTGCTCTCAGATACAATAAGAAAGTTCATATATCGACTTCGACTAACGGATTGCCGCTAATGAGAGATGATGTTACTGAATGGTTTCTTAATAATGACGTAAGCATACAATTAAGCCATGACGGATTAGGCCAGAAATACAGAACCGGTAATTTTAATCCATTAGATATTCCTAATGTAAGAAAGCTAATGAGAGCTGGTAAACTCTTATGTATAAACGCAACGCTTAATGGAAAGAACTGGAGCTTGTTTGCTAACATGAATTACTTTAATAAGTATTTGAAGCAGATATTCCCAGAAGTATGGAATAAGCAGGATTATACAGAGGAAGAAGTAAAGAAAGCATTAGGACTATACAGGAAGATATACATAAAGCTTAATCACATTATGGACGAAGACGGAAGTCAGTTTAACTTTACTGGCCGCGTTTTAGACGATTATATAGAAGATTGGTTTAAGATTTGGCGTAAAGATATGGCTGGTGGATGTAATTATCTTGAATATATGCCCTATATGAGATACATTAGAGAACAATACAAGAGAGGTAGCGATTTCAAAGATAATGGTAATATGTGTAGAGCATTTCAGATTGGGGCTATAGAGAAAGGCGACCATATGGATAGTACTGGACGATATTGCCAATGCAACTTAATAGACGCTGACCATAATGTAGCTAATCCGACTAATGAAAATCCAGAATATTGTAAGGATTGTAAATACAAGAACTCTGGTGAATGCAATATGTGTGGATCTGTAAAGAAAAGAAGTGATAAGTGCGAATACTACTATAGGTGGAATCAATTTCTTGAGATTTCTAGATATAACGGAGGATTAAATGGTCATAAGTCATCGAGAAAGTAGCAAGAGGCAGACAAATAGTATTCTTAATTCTTATTATAATGATACTCTAGAAGATTATGAATCTTTAGTTGAGAAGAACTCTAACCTAGTAACTTATCAGTATAATGTAGCTAAGAGCATAAGTAAACTTAACACGGCCTTATTAAACTATTTTAAGGCCGCTCGTTATATGTATATGCTAGAGAAGAGATTAGCTGATGTGCTAGAAATACAATTAGACTGGAGCCAATTGGATTTTGCTAATACATATCAAGAGGTAATGGATTATGACCTTAATAACTAAAGAAGATAAAGACAGCTATAATTCTGTAGTAAATGACATAAATCAGAAGATTAGCGGCTTAGTTGATAGAATAGAGAGTCTAATTAAGTTATCAGAAGATAATTCAGAATCTGCTAATAGTCAATTGAATGTTCTTATAAATAAAGCAAATAATTTGAAGACATATGTAAATGGGCTATTAGTAATAAATAAGCAAATAGATAGAGGAATGCCATCTAAGTGTGATTACTCTTGGGTATATACGGAGAAATCATATAACTGTGATGATAGTGACTCTTGTGGAGAATTATCTTAAATGTTATTTATAAGAAACTATAATGCTAAGTCATTAGACAGAAGCTCAGTATCAATGATTGACAAGTATAACACTAGACTAGATAAAGTTGGTGAATTACTTAATAAATTGTCATCTCTTATAAACAATTTGTTATCTTTAATTAGAGATATCAGAACTTTATTAGGACAAAGTAAACAAAGAATATATAATAACTTAGACCAGGCAAAGGAAGTTATAGAAGGAAACGGAATAACTGGAACAGAATCTACTATTGAAGCTATAGAAAGCGCACTAGAAGCTGGCGATAAGGCTATAGATGAAGCAGAAGCTAAATTAGAGGGTATTGAAAGAGCCGTAGAATGTGACCAAGAATATTGTAATGATACTAACATAGACGCGGCATGTGGCGAAACAATAATACCAGAAACAGAAACTGATGGAATAGAAGACCTTACGGATTGTAGTTATTGTAGTTACACATTTACTTCTACTGGCGGCGAAAATCCCTGGAGTGAAAATTGTTCAGTATGTAACCATGGGGATTGTACTGTTGACATAAGTTGTGATGAGAATACTTCAGTAGTTGTTAACGCTGACTGCACTGTGACCAATACTGTAGATCAATCTTGTAGTCAAACATATATATTTGATGAGGACTGTACAGAACGTTGGTGTTCATTCCATGGAGATGATCCACCTTCTGATTGTCCATTTACATGTTCTCACGGTTCAGATTGCCAGCAATTACCAATGCCAGAGGGCTGTACTTATACTTGTATAGATAATGGATCATGTAATTATGATGAGGCCTGTAGTGAGTGTTCTTATTCTACATCTTGTAACCAAGCAGAATCTTGTAACCAATTTGACTGTAGTGAATACGATTGTGGTGAGCCATGTGGAGAAACTTGCCATATGACGAATGACGAAGGTGGCGATAGTGGTAGCGAAGGTGACTGTGGTGAAGGCGAAGAAAGCGACGATGGACCATGTAACCAATATGACTGTAGCGAGTATGACTGTGGTGAGCCTTGTGGTGAATCTTGTGGATTACTCTAATTATTCTAATAACTTATGAACAGTAAAGCTTCAAAATCTCAGATACAATTTCCACCACTTCTAAATCTATGTAATGACAGACCCCATGTAGATTCTACATTTAAGAACTGGGAGAAGAATAATAGTCCATATCTTAATGATATGATTAGCCCAGTTTACATAAAGGATTCGGGTGTATCTGGCGTTTATGATTATTATGGACGAAAACATCAGATAGTAAACGGAAATTGGACTATTGACGGTACATCATATATATCAAACCTTAATCACAAGTTTACAAGAACAGTATTAGACAACTTGGATATGTTATCTGTTGCCTTTGACAACGACGGACATTATTGGTATCTTAATTCTAGTTTACAACTAATGAAAGAAGATCAGGCAATGGTTAAGCTTGAAGTTTCTGGAAGTCTCGTTACTTCAAGAATGGTTTATAGGAATAATAATCTTTACATTGCCTTAATCAGTAAATTAGGAAACAACAGCTATATCAAGTTTTATGTATATGATGTGAACAATAATGTATTGTTCACAAGATTTGAAAAGCTTATAAGTTGGTACAGACAGATTGCCTCTGCTGTGGTTGATACAAACTCTACTTTTGAACAGATTTACATTGATAGCATTGACCCAATAATAAACATAGGATTTGATTCATTCGGTACACCTTGGGTTTCATTAGTAAGCAATTATGGTTCCGCTATTGATACAAGATACAACGGCTTTGCTACATACTGGGGCTATGATGGAAAACAGATTGGAGATGAATTAACTTACAGCACTGACTCAGTTAATTTCAATGCCCCTGTACACTATAAAGATACGGCGTCCGCTTCTTATACTATAGCGAAAGACAATAATGTATTCCTTTCCCATAAGATTGCTTGGACTATAAGGAATCGCACACAGTCTTATATAACCTGGAAAGACTTCAGCGTATGGGTTCTTGTAAGCGACACTAGTGAGGCAGCCTCTATGGGCCTTACTCGCGGAACTGGCTGGTACTTATGTACCGCTACTGACAGCACTGTCACGGGTATCCGTAATCTCCGCGACCAACAGAATAAGTCTTGGAACGTAAGCAATGATTATTATTACCGCTATGATGACTTTAGAGATGACTTCGAGAACATATATTACAATGAAGATGTAGATGGTACATTTACTTATAGTGGCAGCATAAATACGACTTTTACCATTGCGGTGGTTGAGGGTGATTTCGAGACTTTCGCTTATGTAAATATATCTTTCGGAAACATTCAGTTCGTTGATGGCGTAACTGATGAAGGAGTTCCAAACTTTGATGTAAGTTTTAATGTTAGTCTTCCATCGAAACCCGACGTAATCTCACAAGACGGTTGGGACGGTTATAATGTAGACAGGTACTTCAAAGGCACAGAGAATGTAACGCCCGGCGTAAATGAGATGGGACTTAATAACACAGCCCAACTTGTAGTATTTTATAATTCTGAATATAGTGACCCTTATGGTGAGCCTTCTGTAGAATGGAATTTACAAGGCATTTTAACCGGAACTACTGTAGCTCTTAAATACGACGGAACTTATACTTATACAATTTCTGCTAATAAATTTACTGCTTATCCTTGCGTAGTTTTGGATAACGGTAGCTTCTATACAATGACTGGATTCGCTCAGCCTACTACAAGTGCATTATCAACAAATGAATGGCTTCCAATGACTGCTTCGGTAAGCTTACTCGGTTCTAAAATAAGGTTTAATTCATTCTCTGAGGCAATTCATACAAACAACACCAACTTTGAGATTAGAAGCAACTCTGTAATCGTAAACCAGAACTTGTTTGCTCAGACGATTAAATATACAAGAAACAGTATCACCCCTGCTGAATTGACTGCTGGAACTAAAGAAAGCGATGATGCTTATGCAATGGAAGTTTATAACAGCAACTGTACTGACTTGAAATACATGCCTGGTACTTCAAGATACACAGGTTTTAACTATTATTCTGATTTCATTCTTAAAGGAAGTACATCTGGTGCTGAGGAAGACAGGTTGGTTTACTGTACTATCGGACACAGAGTTAAGGTAAATCCTGTAGATGGTAATGCCGGATTTAAGCTGCTATTCAATACTACCACTGACAACTCCTGCTATATCCAGGGTATTTCTTGGGCTAATTCTGAGGATTATATAGGAACATTATTGACTCCTTGGCAGGAAGTTTCTGAGGATTTCTATCCTGCTTCTTTCGGTGATAAGGTAATCTACAAGAACAAATATGATGAGATTATAATGATTCAGAGAGTTGAAGATGTGCCAGAGCTTACCTCAATATTTGACAACAAATACATTCTTCTGAACACTGACAATTACTGGAACCTTTATGACTCCTCAAGAAACAAGTGGTTCCATTATGCTTCTGACTGGAACTTTAGGTGCTTGGGCGGAGATACAAGATTCTCAGAAATGAAATGCAATTACGATTCGGTCTATTCGTTTATGTTCAGATACATTGCAGCTTCTCAGAACCAGGTTATCGCAAGAACAGCATCAAGAACTTTATATTCTAACCCGAACATTTATCCTGTTGCTTCTTGGCAGACACCTTTGTATTCAAAGGCAAGAATTTTAGTCGGTAACGAAAGCTTGTATGGAGCAAATGAGCCTGAATTTACTTTGAGTATTCCTTTAGGAATTGATGTTTATTACACAAGAACTCCTAATGTATCTACATCTGGTATCGGAGACGCTTATTACCAATACACTTATTACAATGGCGTAAAGACTTTCAATACGACTATTTCTGGTCAGACTTATACTATAACAACGGCTACTTCGTCATTCTTGAATCCTTCATTATTTGCTACTTATCTTGACGGAGCTGGTAATAACGATTTGGTTTATGACTTGAAAGAAGCATATACAGTTTCTTATTACAATAATGTACCAACATTTATCTACTTGATAAGCAGCGAGGTAAACGGAGCGGATGCATTCTTTGTAATCCAGGGACAGTTCTATGCTATTATGGACGACAAGATTTGTTCAGTAAGTTACTCCAACTCTGCTTTGGCAAGCAAGGACCCAATTATTGACATAAACGGAATGAAGTTTGTTGGAAACAACCCGATGATTGCGTTCTTCTGGTCAGAAAGATACAAAGCCTTCTACAGCTTTACAGGAGATGCGAATCTTGAACACATCTATAACGCAAACAAGTTCAGTAATTTAACCGGAAAACATTATTACGATAAGTCAACTCAGACAATCTATGTTCCGACAGGCGAAGGTCTTTTATGTTTTGGTCCGAAGAACACTTACATCTTGGAGCAATTCAAGAATGTTTCTTTGGTTCAGTTTACTTCTGACAATGTTACTCATATTGAAGATGACAACAAGGATTATTCATTAGTTTATTATGCAACGGACGGGTATGATGTAAATAATGTAATTCTTGAGAGCTCATTCTATGGAGCTGGTGCTACCGAAAGCACTTCTATTGACAGATGGAACATTACTTTATATGACTTGGAAGGTACTCATCCATCTGGAGAGGTAAAGGTAAGCGTTCGCTCACTTACTGATATAACTGTTAAATCAGAGGATAAGACAATAAAGATTACTCCAGATATGTGGGATAAGTGGTCCAATTCAATTCTAATAACATATAACCCGAAGCTTATCAAAGGACAGGGCATTAGAATTTATGTTAATAGTCCGTTTATTATTCAGTCAATTACGGCACACGTTATGGATAATGGAACTGGAACATTAAGCAACAAGAGAGGAATGATTTAATGGATACTAGCAACGTATTTAATGCTAATACAGATTGCGCAAGGAAATACAGTAATTACTATAATAACTGTATAAACTGTTGCGGTCAACAGTATAGCAACGCTGATACATACTCCAATTATATAAGAGACTATATAAATGGCTGTTTATCAAAATATAAGTATTATAATGCTGCTTGTTTAAGAAAGAACAATTATTGGAAGGATATATTTGACCAAGCTAATAAATCATATACGAGCTTAGTAAACCCATTGGTAACAAACGCTCAGGCTAATGCTGATTGTGCTTCTGCTACCGAGCAGTCAATGATAAATGATGCTATTTCGGCAAGACAAGCCGGAATAAATGCAGGTATGGGAAAGGCAAGAGCTGGATTGTTAGGTGATTCTTCTTCTGCTACCAATGCAATTTCTACCGGTAATAACGCTTATGGCTCGTCTATTCAGAACCAAGGGTCTACTCAAGCAGACTATCTGGCAAAGATGGGACAAGCTTGTGCTCTTTGTAATTGTGCTCAGAATATGAATAATGGTGCGTTAATAAATGCACTTGGAGCAGCAGCTCAGGGGGCTGGGCAGGGAGCTAGCCTTGGTGCAAGTTTCGCAGGAGGAAGTAAATAATGATTGGAACTGCAATGATAATTGGAGCAATTGCTGGAGCTGCGGCTAACGGAGTTGCTACTTATGCTAATAATAAGAAACTTGCAAATGCTTATAAGAAAGCAGCTCAGCAATATACGGACGCTACAAATAAATATAGTGGCAAGAATGCTGAGAGAGCAAACTGGACTGCCGGAATGAGAGAAGCTAACCAAATGGGTATTCAGGATTGGAATAAAGCTTCTGCTACTGGTACTGACCCATTCCATATGGATAATTCCAGCAGATTTGCTGAGGGTATGAACTTGGGACAACAGCAACAGTCTCAATTAAATAATGCAAACTTCAATAAGGAAACGGCAGAATCACAAGCTGCTCTTAAACAGGCTGGAGTTGACTATGCTGTTAATAACCAGACACAACAGGCTATTGCAAATACCGCTGGTGGTATGGCTGACTTATATAGAGATATAGGAAAGAAATAAATGAATCAGAATGTAGTTGAATCCGCTAATAAATTAAAGAATTATCCAGCCGATTATATAAATAAAGATGATATACAAGACCTTAGAACTACTGGTGTTAAAGACTTTAGCTGGAATGACAGACCAGTTGGTGATAATACTATGTCTGAATTAAATAATGATCTTAATAATATACCAGTAGAAACTGATAGAGGGATTACCAATGAAGATAGGTCTAAACAGTCTTTAGCTGCATTATATAAAGCTGCTGATCCAATGCATAGAGATGTAAATGTAGATGAAATTAAAACGCCTGAAGAACCTAAGCCTCAGTCTGATAGAGCAGTAAATAACATGTTTAGAAAGAACTTTGGCTTATTAGGTAAGAGAATAAAGAAAGAAGATGTAGAAAACGCAATAGAGAATAAGCCTAATGAAGTAATTCAGTCAGACATGCCAGAGCCCGCTAAAGTTGAGGCAAGACAAATTGTTGAAGATAATGATGCGAGTAATGATGAAGCTAATGATAAGAATGTTGAAGCAGCTACTAAAGAATTACAAACTAGAAATGTTATTCCAGGAAGTGAGCCAGATCCATTAGGCCTTAAATTTACTAATGAAGATAGAGCAAACTGGAATGGCGGAGAAGATAATGCTATTGGTGATAAGACATTATCAGAAATGGATATTGATAAGGCTAGTAGAACCAGACCAGTAAAGCCAGATACTGAAGTTATGGATAGAGCTAGTCCTAAAGGTGCTTTAGGCGCTGGCTTATTATATTCTAGAGACGGCAATATACCTAAGCCATCTGAGGAGTCACCAATAAATGCTCAAGAACTCGAACAGATTACAGAGTCTAATCCGGAACTCGTACAAGAAGCGTTACCAGATACGCCTATTGCTGAAGAAGCAAGACAAATCACAGATGATAGTGACGCTAGAAATGACGAAGTAAATAATAAAGCGGCAGAAGATACTGTAGGCTTAATTGACTGGGATAAAGTTAAAGTTTATAAACCCGGTGAAGATGCTACTGGATATGGTATACAGCAAGAACCATTTGACCCAAGAGTTGAAGAAAATCTAAATTATGACTATGACCAAAATATACCACAAGATGATAATCTTGAAACATCTATAGAGGACACAACTCAAGATTTATCGTCAGAAACAGATGAGTTACCCGATGTAGTAGACTATGGGCTAGAAGACCAGAACCAATATGGCGCTGATTTACCATCAGAAGATGACACAATTATTGATGAGAAAATGGCTAATACAGAGCCTCTATCCGATGATAATTTCGAACCAGCTCCAGAAGCACCATATGCAGATAATGTAGTTCAGCTAAAACAGCAGAAAGAACAATTAGATAAAGAGCTTGAAGAAGCAAAAGCAGAACCAGTAACAGATAAAAAAAGCGCTATTAAGAAACAAAATAGAGTTAAAATGGCTAGAGCTGCTATTGCTAATTTCAACGCGTCTAATCCAAGTTTCAATAATCAAATTCAACAGCCTAATAGCAGCGTTTCTACTGGAGGAAGAGTATCACCCTCTGCTGGAATTGGAAATATAGGTGGAGGAGCATCTGGCCACGGAAGTATGGCTTCTGTGAGACCGACTAAAATGTTTGGTGACAATCATAACAGCATTGCATCAAAAGCTCCATTACCACACGCATTAGAGGATAACCAGGGAAGAGTTGTATCTGTTAATGGAAAAGCTACAACAGCTCCTAGCAGCAATAATAATGGCGCATTCAGAAGTGGCTCGTTCGGCTTAATGAGTAAAGCTAAATCTGATTTGAAGCCTGTTGCAAGTAAAGCACCCGTATCAGGCGGACCAGAACATATGGGAAGTCCTATTGGTGACGCGGGTAAAGGTATGCCAAATGATGCTAACTTAGAAGATGGAAAACAGATTCTTATAGAAAGACTTAAACAGTTACTTACTCAACTTACTGATGAAGAAAAGAGAAAGTTGGGATTCTCACCCGCATTAAATCAGTGGAACGGAAAAGCTCTTACAAGATTGGATGGATATACTTTACAAGATTTAATAGATAAAGTAGAAGAATATTTAGGAGAAAAGTAAGATGTGGGAAGCTATAACTGTTCTTGCCAAGACACCGGCTGCCGTAGCTTTAGTAGTAGGAATATTTGGGCTTCTATTCTATATGATTAAGAAAGGAATGCTCTCATTCAGGGGTAAAGGTGTATCATTAGGAACAGCAGATTCTGAAGCTAAAATAAGGAATATGCAGCAATTATATGCCAAAGCTTTATTTGAAGGAACTGTATCTGATTTACCAAAAGAGTGTGAATACTATCATAAGCGTTTTGTTATTTCTCAATGTTTAGATGAAGTAGAGCGCATGATAAGAGAAAATCATATTACAGATGACGATACTTATATTGAAACAGAGTACCAAATCATATATGCTATAGTACTTAAATATACAGTTATTGAACATTTTAGAAAACAGGAATTTAAGGATTATTTGAAGAACTTAGTTTCTAAGCTTGTAGTACAGCTAGTAAAGATTAGGAAACAATATTCTTAATTCTAATAAATTATGAAGAATAGATGGTACTGTATTTACAAAATTACAAATAAAGTTAACAATCATACCTACATTGGTCAGCATGTATATACTAATGAAGCTGACCCTATGGGGAAATACAGAGGTTCTGGCACTCTATTAAAGAAAGCATATAAGAAATACGGATTCGAAAATTTTGAAATAGAAGTTCTCTACAAGAGAATAAGAGACAAAGAAACGATAAATGCAATGGAGATTTGGGCTATAGAAAAGTATAAGTCAGAATACAACATTTCACCTGGTGGAAGTAAAACAATGACTTCTGAGACTGCTAAGAAAATTTCTACTACTATGAAAGGTAGAACTCCTAATAATAAAGGTAAGCCTTGGTCAGAAGAACGCAGAAGGAAACAGGAAGAAGCTTGGGAAAGAAGAAGACAGAATGGCTATACTATGTCTGATGAAACTAGAGCGAAAATCTCAGCTGCAAATAAAGGTAGACCTGGTTATACTAAAGGTATGAAATTTCCAAACAGAAAACGTGTTTCTGATGAAGTAAGAAAACATATATCAGAAGCGTTAAAGGGTAGAAAGATAACCTGGGGAGACAAAATATCTAAAGCCCTAAAAGGAAAACCAAGGTCTCCAAAGGAGGGTAAGTAAAATGTTGATAGGCAATATAGATATCTCCAGAAAGGATATGCCGTCTTACGAAGACTTCCAATCGAACCCACAAAGGCTATATTTGGTTATGCAAGACCAGCTCAATTCTGGACTCCAAGTTGCTGCTCTTAAACAGCAGCAGACTATGAACAACGCTAACAATGCTAATAGTCAAGGAATGAAACAATAATATGGACAAATCCGAGTTTATTCAAGATATTGAGGCTATTGTAAATAAGAATAGTAGCAGAAGGGGTAAATATCGCCGTAATTTAAGATGTTATTATCACACATATGGGTTAGGTATGACTAACCTTGATGATGCGTCTGTTCCAGGATATTATACGTCTAATGACGCTGACACTGAAGAAGACACATCATCTGGAATTCAAGAGAATCTTATAAAATCTATAATTGACTCTTTGGTAAGTAACATTGAAGATCAGAAAGTAAGGCCTTATTTCAACACGATTAACGGAACTTACAGAGAAATGCGTATTGCAAAACAGGCCCAACAGTTCTTTGACCAGCTATATGACAGCCAGAATGTCAACAGAACTATAACTAAGGCTTTCAAGGATGCCTGTATTTTCGATGTAGGTATTGTATTTATAGACAGGGATTTCAGGACAATCGAAAGAGTTATGCCTTGGCAGATTTCCGTTGATAACAGAGAAGCTGCTTATAACTGTTTGACTAGATTAGTTTGGAAAGCTGAGAATTACCCAGTTACTTTAATTCCTTTTACAGACAGAAAGCTCAAGAAACAAATTATAAATACAAGACAAGACTGCACATTCTACCGATATTGGAACTTAAATGAGCAGAAGCTTATTTACTATATTCCAGAGTTTGATTTCTACAAAGAAGAGGCTTGGGAAGACGTATTACCTTTTGTATTTATCAATTATGATGAGCCAATTAAAGGTTTCAGCAGTAACTCTGTTGTAGACTTACTATGGGGTATGCAGAAGGAAATTGACTTCCTTTTAGTAAAGATCAAGGATGCATCTCAATTAAGCTCACCGCTAAAATATTTGGTACCAGAAAGCTCATCTGTTAAAGTAAATAAGCTCACAAATAGAGTTGGCGAAGTTATTACTTATTCTGCATTACCTAATCAGACAACGCCGCCAGTTGTAGCCGTTACAGAACCATTTATGGACCCTCAATGGTTGCAGTTATTGCAGACACTCAAGAATGAAATGTTTGAGATAATTGGTGTTCCAATGCAGGATATTACTGGTAAGAAACAGTCAGGATTAAATTCCGGTGTTGCAATTCAGACTATGGAAGACATTGGCGACGCGCGTTTCAGTACTCAGCTTAATTCAGTAATAAAATCATATGTAGATATTGCTAAGATTTGTATCAGTGTATTTAATGACGCTGATTCTATACTTCCTTCAGACCCTAAACGAAAGAAGTTTACTTGGGCTGACCTGCAGGAAGTTATAAACCAGTTAGACTTACAATTCAGCGCAGCTGAAAGCTTATCTAAAGATCCACAGACAAGAAGCCAGCAGGTATTGATGCTTGTTCAAATGGGTGTTATTCCTCAGAACAGAATTGCAGCTTTAATGGAATTACCAGATGTAACATCAGGATTCAGCTTAGCTAACCTTTCACTTGAAGCTGCGCAGACTGCTATTGATAAGTGCTTATTTGATGACATTTATGAAGTCCCAGACTATATTCCTACTGATATGTTAATGAGCGAAATACTTAATACTTGTCTTTCTTTATATGCAGCAAATAATAACAATCAAGGTGATATTGATAAACTTATGGAATTATATAAGGTTTGCGCTATGAAGAATAATGAAGCTCAGACTTCTGCTGAGATGGCAGCTACGCAACAGATTAGTAATGACTTAATGGCTGACTTGCAGAATCCTAATGGTCAGATAAATATGGCAATGAACCAAGCAATGCAGCAGGCCGGTCTTGAAGGTGCTTGGGATAATTCTAATTATATAGGAGAACAACAGTAATGAGAAGTTCAGAAGAAATTGAAGCCTTACTTGATAAAGTAGAAGGCCTTATTAAATCATACGAAGACGCTGATAATGAGTATCAGACTAACCAGCGAAGAGAAAATTGGAAGAATAAGTTCGGTAAAAGATTTGCTCCTTATACTGACAAAATTAAACTATTAAATGGTGATGATTTTGACTTAATGGAGGAATCACGAAAGGAGTATGAAGACCAATATTCTGATTTGACAGATGATGAATATTGTAATGCTCTTGAGAACAACATTAAAGCTACTCTTCAGAGAATTTGGCCAGAGGCTGAACCAGAACAGATTGAAGAAGCAACTCAGGAAATTGCAGAAAATGCAAGTCCAGAGGGCGATGAAGGTCTAACAGAAACTCATATTGAAGCTGAAGATAAAGACGGTGATGGCGAGATTTCAGAAGATGAAGTTGAAACACATACCGTATCAGAAGATGAGCCAGAAGAAGAAGAGGAATCAGAAGAAAAGGAATCTGACCCAGTAGAAGACTTCAGGAAAGAACTCGAAGAAGAGAAAGCAAAGATGCCTAAAAGAGGAGAATAATACATGACTCCTGAAGAAGAAGAATTAGAAAGATACAGAAAACAGCAAAGGCAAGAAGCTGGTGAGCAACTGAATCAGATGGCTCGTAATGCAAATGCAGCTAAAGCAATGCCAGAAGATGGCGTAGATTATGCACCTGTAAATGCTGATGTACCAGAAACAACTGATGATACTGAGCTAACAGTATTGCCAAGCGGAACTACTCCAACTGCTCCAACTGAGGAAAGAAGAATAGCTCTTCGTAAATTATTTGCTAACGATAATGAAGGCTATAAGAAGGCATTAGCAGATGAGGGCTTTGATAACGAAGAAACAAATGGTGTTCAGTCTATTCAGCAAGCTTATTATTCTGGAAAGATTGATAAGAATACACGTGATTATATGCTGGCTGATACTATTGCTAAGTTTGCTCGTAATACCGGTAGAGATATTGGTAATATTGGTGCTCAATTTACTGGTGGCTCAATCAATAACAATTACGAAACTTCTGAATGGGATAAACGTAATAGCGCTCTTGCTGGTAATGAAACAACTGCTAGATTGGCGGAACAAGAAGGCTCAGAGGCTAATCTCAAACGACAGAGCGACCTTGAATCTCTTAAACAGCAGAAACTCAATACTGAGAAAGGTGACAAAGCACTTGAAGCTTCCAGAGTTATGAAAGGTTACATGAATGACGCTAAGGCACAGGCAGATGAATTCCGTAAGAATAAGAATTATGCTGCAGCCGAAATATTCGATGGTATTGCTGGTGAATATGCTCTGCTCACTTCTGCTTCAACTTCAGACGTTGGCATAGAAGAACATGTTGGTAACGTAGTTGCTTCTGTTGCCGAAGCCGTTAATGCTGGTTTTATCACAGAAGATGAAGGCTCTAAGATGCTTTCACCAGTTATTTCTATGATGGGTAAAGGCGGAACTAACATCAGTCTTGGCGGTATCAATTTGAACAACAGCTCAAATAGTGATAGTAATACTGGGACTCCAATAGATAATCCTACTGCTAATGACCAACAGGAAGGACTTCATCTAAACACTGGCGTATCTAATGACATCAGAAAGGAATTGACTGAATATTCACAAATGTCTCCAACTAAACAGGACAAACGAATAAGAGACTTATATCAGGAAGCTGGTGGAAATGCTGACAAATTCAAATTAGCTGCACTAGTTGAATCGGGCCAAATTGATCCTAACAGGGTTTATATTGACCCAGTTATTGGTCCGAAGGTTACTGGTAAAGACATTATTAGTAAGGTTGAGAGATGGTCTCAGGATTCGAAGTTCATAGATGACTATGAGTACTACACAAATATGGACTTGAGTAATTCAGAGGCTATTAAGAACATAAAGAGCGAAAGAGATGCTAAAATGCAGGAAAATATTCGCGCAAGGAAGGAGAATACTCTTAGCAAGGAAGGTTTACCCGCAGATGCATCACCAGAGCAAATACAGGCTAAGATAGACGAAATAAAGAAATTACCAGGTTCTGATAAGAATCCTGGAATTCTAGGCAGAATCAGAGCTCTTAAATCTTTGCTTTAATTTCTAATAAATTATAAGAATTCAGTTGAGATAAGTATATGGCGAAACTAATACATATTTCTTAATTCGATTGTGTTCGACAAAATACAATTTAACGCGTCTATTCGTTGGTAAGTAGACAAGGTAATTTAATGGCAGCACAGGCTATTACAGCCGATCAGGCTATTGAGAACATCCTTAAAGTATGGTATAAGGATGGTGTTGAGAATCTCTTATTCAAGAATTCTCCAACAGTAAACGCAATTAATAAAACACGTGTAGAAGGTAAGCAACAGAACTTTGCGGCTATCTACTCTCGTGGTGGCGCAGTTGCAGGTGACTTCCTCATTGCAGAACAGAAAGCAGCTCAGAACGTTAAGAACGCAGAGTTCAAAGTAACTCCAGGTCAGCTCTTCTCTGTATTCTCATACAATGCTAAAGAAGTTCAGGCATCTCTTTCTAAGAAAGGTGCTTACATGAAAGTTGCAGGAAACAAAGCTTTCGCAGCTACTGAAGCTTTCCGTAAAACTTTCGCAGCAGCATTCTTCGGTCGTGGTTTCGGTGAAATCGGCGTTCTCTCAAGCGCAGTAACACTCACAGCAAACACACCAGCAGAAATCGCTCTTACAGACGACGCTCTTATCAAAGTAGCAGTTGGCTCAACTCTTGTTCTTAAAGAGACAGTTGCAGCTACTGAGAGCTTAGTAACATTAGACGTTACATCTATCGATGGAAACTCTATCACAGTTACTCCACGTACTTCTTACACAGCAACTGGTACAGAAGTTGTTTGTATCGCTGGTTCTATGGACGCTTCTGGTGCCCCATATCTTCCAGTTGGACTTGATGCTTGGCTTCCTATCGTAAACGGACGTACAGGAGCTACTTGGACATCTTATATCCAGGCACCATTCATGGGTGTAACTCGTTCAGTTGCAGTTGAAGGCCTTGCTGGTAACTTCGTTAACGGTATTGGCGTTGATACTAAGAAAACTGACACAATCCAGAAACTTATGCGTAAAGTAAGACGCTATGGTTCTGCTATGGACTTTATCGTTATGAACGATGAAGACTGGTTAGACGTTGCTAACGAAATCCAGACTACTAACACTTACTTCACTCAGACATCAACATCTTCAAAACGTAAAGCAAACATTGGTTTAACTAAGCTCACAGCTGGTTTCTCTACCAACTTTATTGACGTTATCTACGACGACCCATATTGTCCAAAAGGCAAATTCTACGTTCTCGATAAGAGCACAGTAGAAATCTGGTCTTATACGAATGCAGATGCAACAGAAGACTCAAATGTTTCTGGTAATGCTTCTGATAAACCAGATCCAGAGGAATCAAACGGTAAAGGACGTGAAAACGACCCATACAAACTCATCATTGATGACTACATCAGCTCTAAACCTGGTGTTTCTACATCTGATGGTATGGCAGTTGAAGTTGCTCTCAACTTCTTCGGTTCAGTTGTAGTTCTTAACCCATCAGTTAACGGTGTTGGTATCTTCCATGATGCTAATACTGCAACACTTCTTGGTTACTCACTCTAATCAAATAACGGGGCTTAAAGCCCCTTTATTCTCCTTTATTAGGTCTCCAGAAATGGAGGCCTTTCTTATTTCTAATAATACATGAAATATTTGGCATCAAACTTAGTAAAACGAGCATTGAACCTCGCTGACTTAACAAATACAGATTTTATTTCTCATGAAGAGAATATCAATTATCTTAATGAGACCTGGCGGGAATTCTACCAGCTATTGATAAATAAAGGTGACAAGCAGTTCGTAGAAGAAGTTCAATTAAGTGGCTCTGGCGTAAACGGATATACAGAATATAAACTACCAAGTGATCTTTATCAGATATTATCAGTTAAACAGCAGAATGGTTCTGTTATTACTCGTAAGAGTGAGAGTGAATCTGATACATCTTTTACTTATGATATAGTGAATGACACGCTAAGATTATTTGGTTGTTCTGGAAATATTATATTGACATATTATACAGTCCCAGAGTTTATAACAATTCCAAATAAGACAATCTACCCGGATGTCAGTTACTCGTCTATAAATGATATGGTAAGCAACATCAGTGATTCCTTTATGGACAGCAATGGCAATGTAATAAATCTTGTTACTTCAGAAGTGGTCGGAACTTCATCTAATGTTGGTCAGCTTATTGGTGGTAAATTGCTCAATTATCAGAATGAACTTTATGATTTAGACGGAAATGACTTGAATGTCCAGTCGAATATTGAAGATGTAAATTATTACATTATTGATAGCAACAATTGCAAATACATAATGAGCGGTGAGTATACATACCAGTTCATAAATGATGTAATAGAATTTGATTACTTAGTAAATAAAGGCATCAAATTTAGTACTGGCGACATACTTGCTTGTGACAGCACAAAGTTCTACTTCAATAATGAAGAGCTTCCGTTCGTTCCTATTGAAACAAATACTTGCCAGTACATTGCAAAATATAATGACCATGAATTTGCGATTTTGGGTGGGTATATATTTGAATACTATAATGGCAAATTACAGAATTATGAGAAATTACAGTATTCTGGAATATTACAATTTGTAACAAAATATGGTCCAGTTATTTATGACGGCGACGTTAAGATAGTTTCAGCACTTCCAGATACAGAGTTTAATTTCCCTAATGAATTATACATAGAAGTATTAGCCGCTTCTCTGGCAGTTAAATACGCAATGAAACAGAATGCTGGCGTAGAAGG
>Ga0326513_10001518_pt1 | contig 18107 bp, 19 predicted proteins | sample 2_2465_0518_D_FD_203654 | JGI IMG/M metagenome (GOLD analysis project Ga0326513, IMG submission 203654) | Bovine rumen microbial communities from UC Davis, California, United States - 2_2465_0518 | ecosystem: Host-associated > Mammals > Digestive system > Stomach > Rumen | place: USA... | reverse complement strand
AAAACGTGGACGGGACGGACGCATTGAGCGGGGCCAACCTGCGCAGCCGCTTCGGACTGGTGAAGAAGACCGTTGAGCTGCGTCCGCAGGAGGTTATCGACGGCACGACCATTCCCGCCGTGAATGTGGATGTCATTATCTACAACGGCGGCAATATGGATGCTCTGCCTATCGGGCAATACTACCTTGAACTGACGAGCGGCCAGCGTACCTGGTACAGCGACGTGGTGACTATCGTAAGCGACACGGCATTGAAGACCAAGGTGACGTGGTGGGACAGTGCCGACCTGCTGTTTGGCGCGGGGTGCATCGTCTATAAATACGGCACGGGCAACGCCACGCAGTACAAAAACGTGATGTACTTTGCGGAGGAAATCGGTATGCCGGAATACACGCAGGAGGAAGAGGGCGAGACCCGCGACGGCTTGTTCTACGCCTCGAAGCTCATCAGCGGCAAGAAATACAAGATGCAGATAGCGCAGGCCAGCGAGGCGATGTGCGACGCGATGCGCTTCATTCACCTGGCCGACTGGGTGGAGATATGGGACGGCTACGGCCGCCACTACCTCTGCGACTCGGTGCTGGTAACGCCCGAATGGCAGACGGGAGCCGTGGCGAGTGTGGCCGTGGAGATCACCACCGACACCTTCGTGAAGAGTGTCGGCAAAGGGTATATCACCGAGCGACAGATGACGGGGATAATTGGAGAGGCGGTGATTGGGGTGGACTTCCTAATCGGAAGTTAATTTTGAATGTTGAATTTTGAATGTTGAATAATTATGTCAGTAAAAACGAAAGAACAGCTGAAGCAGGACTTCAGCGACAACCAGACGGCGACGGGTGCCAAGTTCGCCGACTTGATAGACTCGCTGAAGGCGGTGCAGTCGGCGGTGAGCGACCCTGCCGCGAGTGGCACGAGTATCACATTTATCGCCACCATCAGTCAGGACACCAACGGCGCGATCACCGTCACCAAAAAGACGGTGAACTTCAACGGGTATCAGACCACGGCGGGGATGTCGGGTTATCAGAACCTCGACTTGCAGAAGGTGGACGATGTGACGGTTGGTGCAGGCGATACGCAGGACATCAACCACAATATGAAGCACTATCCGACCGTGAGGCTGTTGGATGTGGCTACAGGGTTGGAGGTGTCGCCGTCGGAATACCAGGTGAAGCACGGAGATGTGAACAATGTGAGCATCATATTGGGCGGTTCGATGAAGAGCATTTACAAATACATACTTGATTGATGGGGTGAATGGGCTGAATGGGTTGAATGGGTTTTATTAACAATTTAATATCATAACGTTATGGCAAGATTCACAAGTTTCGATGACTGGTCGGCGTGGATGCAGACCGTCATCAAAGAAAACGGCGAGGGAGCAATTACGGGGCCGGTTATGCAGGAGGTGTTGGCAGAGTTGAGCGACACCGCCGAGTATCTGGTCAACATCAGCGGCAGCAGTGCCGACGGACGTGCCCTTGCCGCCGAGGGGTATGCTGTGGGAACACAGCGAGGCGTGCCCGTCACGGAGGGTTCGCCCTACTATCACAACAACGCCAAGTATTGGGCCGAGGTGGTGGCTTCGAGAGCCGCCGAGTTGGGCGAATTGACCGCCGAGGCGCGACAGGCTATCGACGATGCCAATGCCGCCGTGCGAGCCGCCGCCACTGCCGCCCACGACGCAACGGAGGCCGCGGGGAGTGCCGTGGGTGCTGCCGCTTTGGCTGAGCAGAATGCGGAGATTGCGAGCGATGCCGCCGCTGCCGCCACGACCGCGAAAGGCGAGGCTGAGGATGCCGCCGCCGCCGCTACCGCCGCAGGAGATTATGCCCGTGGCGAGATTGACGGTGCGAAGGGCGACTATGACAGTCTTGCCGACCGCTTCCAGCACGTAGACGAGACGGCGATGTATTGGCAGAAAACTGGTTTGAGTGCCGACCCCGATCTTATCGACGAGTACGACCGTGTGCTGCGACTGGCCTACCAGTGCATAAGCGATATGCAGGGAGCCACCGCCACCACGAAGAACGCCACGGTGGATGCACAGACAGCCGCCCAAGCCGCCCGTGCCAATGCCGACTATGCCGAGCAGGTGGCACGACAGGCGCAGACGGTGGCCAACCAAGCCGCTGCCGCCGGTGACGCTGCCGGTACCGCTGCCGACGAAGCACACGATGCCGCTGTCGCTGCCAACCAGCATGCCAACCAAGCGCGACAGGCCGCCGAGAATGCCAGTGCGGCCGCCAGCGATGCCAACGCCGCCGCCGGTGCTGCAACTATCGCCGCAGGTGAAGCCGCTACCGCCGCTGACAACGCCGACACAAAGGGCGACTATGCCAAGGCACAGGGCGACTATGCTAAGTCGGAAATTGACGGAGCCAAGGGTGACTTCGAGAGCCTGGATGCAAGGTTCGACCACGTTGACGAAACCGCGATGTATTTCGAGGAGACGGGTTTGAGCAGCGACCCTGATATGGAGGATGAGTATCGGCGTGTGCTTCGTAAGGCATACCAGATGCTCACCGATATGCAGGAGGCGACTGCGGACACCGAGGCGAAGGCTGCTTTGGCCGCCGCCGCTGCCGAGTTGTGCAACTCCCGTTCGGTGGAATGTGCTGAAAAGACCGCGTTGGCCGGTCAAGCCGCCGCCTACGCTACGGCACAGGGCAACTATGCCAAGGCCAAAGCCGACGAGATTGACCTGGCTCGTGGCTCGTACCTAACGCTGAGCGACCGACTGAATGCGATGCAGCGTCAGCTGGAGGCAGCCTTGTATTTTCAGGCGGTGAACAATTAGGCTTAATGGGTTTAATGGGCTTAATGGGCTTAATGGGTAATTATTAAAAACATTTTTAATTCATAATATTATGAGCAATAAACAAGGTTACATCAAAGATTACAACGGCAACAAGATGTTGCCTGAGACCACTTCGACGCTGGTGCTCGATGTGGCAAAAGAGCAGGCGTTGAGCCAGACGCTGGTCAACACCCCCGACAAGAGTGTTCTGGGCTTCCCCGCATTCAGCACTGTGCTGCCCTACGCTGTGGGCAAAGTTGTGTACAATAACAACAAGTTGTGGAAGTTCACCACGGCTCACGCTGCTGGCCAGTGGGACGAGAACGAAGTGACGGAGTACACCGTGGCTGATCTGGTGAACGACCTGAAGGCCGGCTTGGTGGACGGCAACATCGTTGCCAAGCTCGCCGAGAACCTCGAAAGCTGGGCTGGCGAGACCGTCAGCACTAACTATGAGCAGACTGCGGCTGTGGACACCACGGGCGGCACTATCAGTATTGACGGTTCTGTGGATGCCGAGCTGGAGAGTGTGATGCCAACAACGGACTTCTTTGCCTCGCAGCTCATCAGCACAGGTTTCAACCTGCTGCGCCGCGCTGTGGCCGTGGGCAACGGCTGGTATTTCGAGGTGCCTCATCTGGTGGCCACTAATGCCAGCATCGGCACGGCATTGGAGAACAATGGTGTGCTTTTCACCAGCTCGACGCACGAGAATTTGCGCCCAACAGTGTATTTCAAGCCGCTGGGTAGTGGAGTGCCTACGAGTGTGACCGACGGCACGTTGGCCACCTACACCGATAAAGACGGTCGCCGCCATTATACCACCAGTGGCGAGGGCTACCTCATCGTCAGCGGTATCGACCGTGCATCGGTCTGCGCTCACATCGGCTGGAGCCGTCGCTACGACGAGTACGTCAGCGTGGCCGACGCTAACGACGCCGGCAGCGTGGTGGATATGGCTGCCGGCATCCACGCCCTGCACTCCTTCGACAAGATGCTCGTCATCGGTGCTGTGGCCGACCGCATTGAGAAGGCCAGCGACACCACGATCCGCTGGACGCGCCGCCTCGACAGGGTGCAGCCCACTTGGGCGAACACCCCTGTGGAGGAAGAGGGCGTGGCTACGGGCCAGTACCTGCACAGTGCCGACATCAGCGCGATGAAGGCCGACGGAGCCGCCACCTTCGAGACTATCGACGTTGGTCTGAGCGTCAGCGGTACCACGGTAAGCTACACCGACGGTAATGCCGAGGGCGTGACCGATTATGTGAAGTACGAGATGGCCGCCGAAGCCACCGGCACCGCCGCCGTGGGCAGTGCCTTTAAGTGCGAAGACTGGGGTCTCGTTGTGCTGCGCGGTGCCACGGGTACGGCACAAGTGCGCATAGCCTACGGCCAGAACGTGCCCGACAACCTGCGCACGGCACTCCCCGTCATCAACGACCTGAACCACTGCACAGGCAGCATCGGCCAGGGCACGGCGGTCTGCGCCACCAGCACCTACGACAAGGACAAGACCGTTACCATCCAGCATTTTATGCTGCTGCAATACGCCCAGGTTCACGTCCTCTTCACAACCCCCATCAATACCGAGCGTTCGACCCTCAACGTCAGCCTGACGGGAGCCAAGCCGCTGCGCATCCTGGGCCAGAACCTGCCCGCCGGTGTGGTTAAGGCACAGACCTACGCCACGCTGGTCTACGACGGCGAGGCGTGGAACATCGTCAATATGTTCCGTCCCGGTTCCGAGTTCGACCCTAGCGGCCTTGTGGTCGATATGGGTTTGGCCAGCGGCCTGAAGTGGGCCGCCCGCGACCTCGACCTCACCAAGCCCGGCGGCTTCTGCGACACTCCGTTCACCTACGACAAGTCGTTCTTCTCGTGGGGCAACATCGACGGCCACAACCCGAAGAACAACTCTTTCGCTGGAGTGTACAACTGGGGCGGTGTGAATGATGCCGAACCGTGGTACGACGGCCAGGTGTACGGCAACACCAAGGGCAACACCCTCGCGGGCGACATCCCCGTGGGCGAGGAGTACGACGCTGCCCGCGCCAACCTCGGTTCGCCTTGGCGTATGCCGACCTCGGCCGAATTTGCCGAGCTTTTCGCCGGCAGTATCTACATCGACGCCACAGGCACCGAGATACCCGCTGAGACTACCAACAAGCTCGTGACCGTAAACGGTATTGTGGGCCTCTACCTCCAGAGCAAGACCAACGGCAACAGGCTTTTCTTCTCAGCGTCCGGCCACGGCATTGGGAGTTCGTGGGGCCGCCGTGGTGCCTATGGCGGCTACTGGTCTGCTTCGTTCGACTCATCACGCTACGCTCGGAGCCTGCTCTTCTACAGTGGTGGAGTCCACCCGCAGAACTACAACAATCGGTACTACGGCTTCGCCGTCAGGGCGGTGCAGAACTAAGTCTTTATCCCCCACCGAAAAGGGGTACTCCGTCAAGCCGCGCCCCAGCGCGGCCCAAGGAGTGCCCCTCCCATTGGGGGAGATTATAGTTAAGAGTTAAAAAAAATGGCAAAACTGGAAGATGTTTTTGCGCAGGAATGGGATAGAGAGAATCCTGCCGAATGGAACAAAATACACCTATACAAGATGGGTGATTTTTGGCGTGCCTATGAATGGAGCGCGTGGTTAATATCTGTTGTCACCTATAACGAAAAAGTGCGGATGACGACCAAAGATCGCAAGCCGCTACACGTCACGCGAATGCGGAGGACGGATGTAGAGGATGCTACCTATTGTTTCGTAGGGTTTCCAGTTAAGTCGGTAGAGAAGTATATTCCCGAGCGAGATACATTCGAGAGTGTCGATGACAAGCACGTAGTAATCACCATTACGCTGCCAACGCCAACAGACGGTTCGGAGGTAACCTTCGAGCGACTGAAAGAGGCGGTGGAGAAATGGAAAGAAAATTACGAAATAAAGGTACAGAAACCAAAGAAAGAGAAGCCGAGTGCGGCACCAGGGCCTATGGCCGTGGCGAGGCCGACGGGTGCGGGCATTCTCGCGCAGATAATGGCCTACCCTTTGGCGGAGCGTACCGCCGTGGAAAACATAGCGTTCATCTCGTCGCTCAAAAACCAGATAACCGCCATACTGTAGATGTGGAATGACAACAAGAGGGTGCTGTAGAGAGATGTCAGGGGAAAGACAAGTTCATAGGTTGCCCGTCCTGCATCCGTCGGGTGTGGGAAAAAGAAAAGACGCGCGGAGGCTCCGTTGGTTCTTCCGTTGTGATCGTAGCAGGTGGCAACCGACCAAAGAAAAGTACACCTATGCCCTATATGATTGCAGGTGTTTGCGTGTGCGCTCTTCTCAGCGTCCGGCAACGGCAATGGGAGTTCGTGGAACAACCGTGGTGCCAATGGCAACTACTGGTCTGCTTCGTTCAACTCATCACGCAACGCTCGGAACCTGAACTTCAACAGTGGTGGAGTCAACCCGCAGAACAACAACAATCGGTACAACGGCTTCGCCGTCAGGGCGGTGCAGCACTTATCGACTTCCGTAAAGACAAATGCTTGAAAATGCAGACCTTCTTATTTCCACGCCTTACAAGCTTACCCGCGCACAGCTGCTATACGACCTCTATGTCGCCTTCGAGGATGCGGCCCGTGGGAAGCACAAGATGTCGTATGTAAAGAAGTTTGAGGAAAACCTTGCGGAAAACCTCAATACGTTGTGCGACGAATTGCTCGGCAGGACATACCAAGCCTTGCCGAGCAAATGTTTTATAGTGGACTACCCAAAGAAGCGCGAGGTCTTTGCCGCGATGTTCCGCGACAGGATTGTGCATCATTTGTACTTTAATTATACGCATCAGATATATGAGCGGACGTTTATTGCTGACACTTATAGTTGTATTGTCGGTCGTGGTACGCTGTACGGTGTGGAGCGGTTGCGGCATCATATACGGCAGGCATCGCTCAACTGGCAGGAGGAGTGTTATGCTATGAGCCTTGACATTCGGGGGTACTTTATGCACATCGACAGGGCACGGCTGCTGAAGATTGCCACCGAGTCGCTGAAGAAGATGAGCGGGCATAAGGTGGGGTTGACGGACGATGTGCCGTTGCCGTCGGGTGTGCTGCTGACAGAGTGGACGACATGGGGTGAGGTGCGCGACTTTGATTTCCTGCTATGGCTGACGGAGCAGATAGTAATGCTCGACCCGATGGAAAACTGCATCATTGTGGGCGACCCGTCTGATTGGAATGGGTTGGACCCCGCCAAATGTATGCGTTTTGTTAAAGAAGGTCTGGCGTTACCTATCGGCAATCTTACATCGCAGTTGTTTTCAAATGTATATCTCAACGTGTTCGACCAATATGTAAAGCGTATGCTGTTTTGCCGTCATTACGGGCGTTATGTTGACGACTCTGCAATGATAGACCCTGATAAGGATTGGCTGCTGGCACAAGTGCCGAAAGTGAGGGATTTTTTATGGGATGAGTTGGGGTTGGAACTGCACCAAGGTAAGATACATATACAGCAGGTGCATAAAGGTGTGGAGTTTCTCGGTACATTCGTCAAGCCGTATAGGGAGTATGTATCGAACAGAACGTTAGAGCGGATGCAGAAGAAATTGCAGCAGGTGGATTTGCGCAACCGTGAGGCGGCGTTGAGATCCGTAAACAGTTACCTTGGCATAATGAGCCACACGGCGAGTTACAATTTGCGGCGGTCGATGTTCGGTGAGGGTGAGTTTGCAGAATTGATAGAGTATGATGCCGATATGCGGAAGGGGTGGCTGGCGGCATAGATAATTGCATTTTGTTATATTCTTGTTTTGTGTAAATCAGCGACAAAAAAATTGCTCACCTCATAAATAAGGCGAGCAAAATGTACCCAAAATGGCGTTTTCGTGCCTATGTTAGTAATAATATGGGTAAAGTTATGCTAATTCTTACCACGTTCCCGTGATAGGGTCGCCCCAGGTGTCGTTGAGGGTGAGGGTGGTGCTGCCGTTGTTGGTGAAGAGGTTGCCCGAATACTCGGTGCTACGGTTACGCTGGATAGGTACGTTGTTGATAGCTACCGACAAGATGGTGCTGGTGCCGTTGCTGGCCGCAAGGGTGACGTTTGTCTGCCATTGCGCCGATGAGGAGAAGGTGAAGACGGTGAGGAATTTTCCGCTCTCGCCGACATAGTTCGAGGGACAGGAGATGGTGATGGTTTGGTTGGAGGCCGCTGCCGTGGGACTGCCGTCGGTGTAATCCATTCCGTAGTACCATGTGGCGGGCGTGACGATGAATTGCGTTGTGCCGGTGGCGATAGCGTCGTTAATGGTCATCTTGAGTTTTCCCACCATGCGCTCCAGTGTGACGGCCTGACTGCCTGTGTTGTTGTCAACGGTCAGCGTGAGGGTTTTGTGGAAGGTGTCGCTCACCTTTGCCCATGTGATGGAATGGCTGGCGGTGTTGACGGTCGGCGTGGTGCCACGGGAGGCCACGAAGTAGAGGGTGTGGGTGCCGAAGGAGAGGTCGAGGGACGGCGAGCCGAAATCGGCTGCCGTGTTGTCGTCTTGGTGGACGGTTTGCACGAGGGTGTTGCCAACGTAGTCGAAGACCCACACGTCGGTCATGCTGCTGCCGTTGGCGGTGAGGTCTTTGGTGTTTTGCGTCCAGTCGCCAGAACAATTAAACGTGACGGATTTGGTTGGTGTTTCTGTTGCGTCCTTGCAGCAGGCCGCGAACAGGAGTGCTCCAGCGGCGAGGAGAGAAAAGATTTTTTGTTTCATAATGTGAAGGTTTAAAATTTGGGTGCAAAGGTACGAATATTATGTGACGTGGCAAAATTATATTGATAGTTATTTAGTTTTGCATCGTTTGATGTAACTGAAATAAGTGGGTTTGCGTTATTGTGGTGTAAGACTTACAATAGATATTAAAATGGCAAAAGTATTGTTTAAAGGGACTCCGTGGTATGTGCATGTATCGTTTATTGTGTCGATGCTGCTGGCCATAGTGGGTTTCGTTCTCCCGCCGCAAGGCGAGATTTCAGGCTCGGTGCTGACATTCATCGGTGAGATTCTTGGGGGTGTGACGCTGGTAGAGTTTGTGGTGAACATCCCTAACTATCTTGAGGCGGGTGTAAAAGCGAAGATCAGTCACGGACAGACGACGGTGGCCATCGCCGCCGACGAGGTAAAAGAGGATGCGGAGGACTTGTAGTATGGCATCCATCAAGATTCTTTCTCCGTTTATTCTTTCATTCGAGGGTGGTTTTGTGAACGATCCCGACGATATGGGCGGCGCGACTAACAAAGGGGTGACGATAGCCACTTGGAAAAAGGTAGGCTATGACAAGGACGGCGACGGCGACATTGATGTTCAGGACCTCAAACTCATCAGCGACGAGGAAGCCGTGAACGCTGTGCTGAAACCTCATTACTGGAACCGTTGGAAGGCTGACAATATAGAGAGCCAGTCAGTTGCCAACATCCTTGTGGACTGGGTGTGGGGCAGTGGCAAGCACGGCATAGTGATACCCCAGCGGATGCTCGGTGTCGAACAGGACGGTATTGTAGGACCGAAGACGCTGGCGGCGTTGAATGCCACCAATCATAAAGAGTTTTTTGATATGGTCAAGGCCGAGCGCGAGTTGTTTTTTCACCGCATTGTCGCCGTGCGTCCGTCGCAGAAGAAATTCCTTGAGGGTTGGCTTCGTCGTTTGAATGCCATTGAATGGGGAATGCTGACGACCAATGGCGGCAAGAAAATAAAATTCAAGGACAGATGAGAAAATTTGTTTTGGGCTTAATGGGGCTAATGGGCTTAATAGGCTTGGTGGGCTGCAAGACGGTGAAGGAGACGGTCGAGGTGCCGGTGTTTGTGCATGACACGACGCAGACGGTGAGAGAACTGCACGACAGTATCTATATTGACCATTTTCGTGAGGTCACGAAAAAGAACGATACCATCTATATCACCGACAGCATCGCAGTTATTAAATATTCCTTAATAACTGACACCGCCTACCGCTACATCGAGCGGCCCGTCACCGTCACCCACACCGAGCAGGTGGAAGTGAAAAAGCCCCTCGCCTGGTGGCAGAAGGGGTTGATGTGGGCGGGTGCGATAGGCATATTAGGCATATTAGGCGCAATAGGCTGGAGGATATTAAAGCGGAAGTTTTTACCACGGGCATAGCTCGTCGGGGAGGGTGGGTTTGGACTCGAACTCCAGGCGGTCTTTGCCTTCGGGGAGGAAATAGCATTCGGGCAGGGGTAGCACCTCTGCCTTTTTGTTTTTGCAGTAGACGCGGCCTGTGGTCTTGGTGACAATCTGGATGGCCTCGCAGCCGGGGCACGCGACGCAGACCTCGGAGCCGACGAAGCACTCCTCCGGCCAGTAGGGGCAACGGGTGCCGGACTGGCCGTTGTTGTAGACGAACCACACGGCCCACTGCCAGGCGGTGTCCTGAAGGACCACCTCCTTGATGTACTTGGTGGGGACGGTGCGTGTGGCCTCGTAGCGGTCGGCGGCATCGTGGCTGACTATTTTTTCGTGGGGGTTCAATGGGCTGAATGGGTTTAATGGGTTTTGTGGGCCTTGGTGATTTCCTTGATTCGGCGGCGTACCTCGGTGTCGCGTTTGTCGAAGGGTTTGAAGGTGGCGGCGTAGCTCTTGTAGTGACAGGAGTACAGTACCACGTTTTCGGGGGAGCAGTGGAGGATGGTGGCGCAGCTGACGGTATCGTGGCCGGCATAGATGCGGAGGTACTGACAGAGCATGGCGCGAGCCCAGGGGAGCGGGCGCCGGCGGCAGCGGCCTACGAGGTCGGGGCGTGAGACGCTCCAGACCTCGCAGACGATGCTGATGATTTGGCCGGTGAGATTATTGTTGATGTTTCTGGCGGGTGCTGGCATAGTCTTATGGGTTTAATGGGTTTGATGAGTTGAATGGGTTAGAATGGCAGGTCGTCGTCGCCTTCGGCTTGTTGCATGCTGACGGTTTCGACTTGCTCCTGCGGGAGTTCGCGGGGGTATTGGTTGTAGCCCACGCCGATGTAGGGGAGCACCTGCTTGATGATCTCGCGGTCGTAGTCGGGGTTGTCCTTCTGGAGTTGGGCGTAGAGCTTGGGGTTGGTCTGCTGGAGTTGTTCGCGGGCCTCCTTGCTAATCTCCAGCTTTGCGTCCCAGTCCTGTTTCTTGCCGTACTTTTCGCGGCTCTCGTCGGTGACGGGCCACAGGCGGATGCGGAGGATAGAGGTGCGGATTTCATTGCCATTGCGGTCGGTGTAGCCCTTCTCGACGATGAAATTGCGGTCGTTGGGGATGATGGTGCTGCGAAGCGTCTCGCGGTTGCCCTGAATGTTCTTGATGAATGCCTCGTGTAGACGGCGAAGGTCGATGTCGAGGACGATGCTTTGTGGTAACTGTTCCATTGTGTTGAAATTTTTTGTTGGTTTATAAAATGTTGTTTTCGTTGTATTTCTCGTAGATGTAGAAGCCGACGACGCGGTGGTTGATGGTCTCGACGACGCGGTGGCCTTTCTGGTCGTTCCAGTAGTAGCCGTTAAACATGAGCGGCTCTTCGTAGCCGTCGTTGAAGTGGCATAGCACCTTGCGGCCAATCCACTTGTTGCCATCGGCGCGGAGCCATTCGTTGGTGAGGAGTTCAAATGTTGCCATAATTGTATGTTTTATTGTTTATCTTCTTCTTACCCCTCTGCGCTTGCCGTAGGGTGTGTCGCTGGCGAGGGAGAGTTCTTTTTCGTAGATGCCGGTGAGCACGTCGGGCACGTCGTCGTGGGCGTTGGCCTTGAAGACGGCGAGGTAGTGCGTGGCCTTCTGGTAGAGTTGGGGGAAGCGACGTTCCCAGTCGAAGGGCATCACTATCTGCTCGTTGACGCGGGCGGCGTTGGTGATGATGCGGCTCTCCTTGTTGGCTCCCTGGTGGAAGAGCGAGACGTGCGCCCGCATCTTCTTGCTGATGTCGCGCCCGAACTGGTCGCCGCCGCTGTTGCTCTCGCACCACACGTTGAGCACGGGGGGCGACTGGCGGTTGACCATTGCGGGGACGGTGATGCGGGTGGTGTCGGTGTTGGCGGCGTTGATCTCGCAGTCTTTCACCAAGGCGAACAGCAGCGGCTCCATCCGCTTGGTCTGCTCGTTCCATATCGGCGTTGGGCCACGGTAGATGTCGTAGCAGATGGCGGTCGTGTCGTCGGTGCCACGGTCGGCCACGTCGATATAGCAGCCGGAGCGGACGTAGGTGCCGTATTCCTTGGGGTCGACGTAGGTCTTGAACTCGTGGTACAAACGCCCCTCTGCCGAGGCGGGGTCGCCCTGGTAGAGGCAGTTGAAGCCGTTGGGGTCTTTCTCGCGCTCGCCGTTGAGCTGTTCGAGGGGGTGCTTCTCCGGCCACAGTGCGTCGCCCACCTGCCGGCCGCTGTGGTAATCGCCGTCGTCCTCCACGGTGCAGATGGCGGGGATATTGATGACCTTCCAGTTCTTGCCGTCGGGCGAGTTGAGGATGCGGCCCGCGAGGTCGTCCTCGTGCCATCGGGTCATAACGAGCAGCTGCTTCGAGTCCTTATGCAGACGGGTGGAGAGGACGGAGGTGTACCACTCCCACACGTTGTCTCTCGACACGGGGCTGTTGGCCTCCATAGCGTCCTTCACGGGGTCGTCGATGATGGCGATGTCGGCGGGCGTACCCGTCAGCGAGCCACCCACGCCGACCGACTTGTAGAAGCCGCCGTGGCCCACGGTCTCGAACATCTCGGCGTTGCAGATGTAGCCGCGATACTTGGCCAACCGCTCGTCGTTGAGGAAGGTGTCGGGGAACAACGCCTTGTACTCGTCGCCGCCGATGACGCGCTGGATGGCGCGGTTGAATCCGCCCGACAGCGTGGCCGAGTAGGAGCAGCCCACCATCTTCAGCTCCGGCTCCACGCCCAAGGCCCAGGCAGGGAAGAGGCGGCTGACGATTTCGCTCTTGCCGTGCTGGGGCGGGCAGGTCACCATCAGCTTCGGCACCACGCCCTCGAAGAGCATCTGGCAGTAGTCGGCGATTAACTTATGGTACCAAAGTAATTGATACTTTGGGTTGACGTACTGGAGGAAGTCGTGGAAGGTGCGTTTGGCGCGTCGGCGTTGCAGCTCCTTGAGGGCCTTGATTTGGGCTATCATCTGTTGTCGGTTGTCGTCCATAGGTGTTTATTCCTTGTATTGTGATTCGGTTTCCTCTTGGTCGAAATAAAATTGCTCGTCTATATACTTGCAATGTTGAAGCAGATGGAGCAGCAGTATCATATAATCTCTCACTTGAGACTCGGTTGGTCTGTCTGTAATGTCACCTTCGGCTTGAATGCCTTGCAATGTGTCGCAACCACTACAAGAGCCATAGTCAACTCCTGTCATCACAAATCCTTCTTCGCAGTCAAAGGCGCATTCGGGTGTTGGCAAGACAAATATTATTGTTCCTTGGTAACTTCCACATTCTATCTCGTGAAGTTTTGAGAGGTCGAACTTGTCATGTTTGCCATGCGCCCAGCTTTTGCAATCGCCGTGAGACAAGTAGTAAGGATTGATAACCTGGTCGAACAATGCTACAACCAATTTTTTGTATGTGTTGTAGTCATTTTGGCTGTGCATTTCGATGTACTTTTTGAGACGGCCTTTGTTTTCGTCCCATGCTTTTACAAAATTCTCTATCATTGTTGTCGAGTTTTATTGGTTAAACATTTCGTTTTTTGTGGATGCGGGCAGGTCTCCCCGCCTGCATCCTGTTGGGCTTTCCTAGGGCCTCGTTTTTCAATTCTTGAATCAGCTCATTCCGTCGTCGCCGGAGCCGGGGTTTGGGGTGTTGCCTTGGTTGCCGGTGTTGGTGCCGGTGGTGTCGGCGGGGTCGGCGGGGGTGGCGGTGCGCTGGACGTAGGGCACGTTGACGACCTCGTTGAGCGTGAGGCCGCTCTTGCTCTGGTCGAGGAGCACACCCATCGCGGGCTCGCATTCGGCCTTGGCGCGGAGCGTCAGTCCGGCACGCTGCACCAGCTCGGTGGCGTTGTCGAGCGTCAGTTCGGTCACTTCCGGCATCAGCTCCTGAGCGCGGGCGAGGTTGATGTTGCCGCCCTTGACGTGGACATCCGGGTAGAGGCGGAGAGCGGCCTTGCCATTGCTGGTGAGCACCACGGCGTTGCCCTGTCCCATCAGTTCGGCGGCACTCTCGCAGAAGGCGTTGAGCACGGCGGTGGCCACGTCCTCGGGGATGAGGGCGTTGTGCAGGTGCATGTGGTGAGCCATAAACTTGGCATCGACGTTCTCGACGTGCTCGGCGGCCGTCACGGTTTTCTCGGTGGTGCCGAAGGCTTCGACACCGTTGTTCAATTTAACATCGTACTTGATCATAAAATTTAATTTTAAGTGGTTAAAAAAAGTTCGTTTTTTGGTTTATCCTCGAAAGGTGGCAGGCACTTATCGAGGAAAGGTGCCCTGCACTTATCGAGGAAAGGTCATAGGGGGTCATTGGGGATGGTCGAAGATGGAGGTTTGCTGATAGGTTTTTCCGTTGTCGGAGCGGTAGAGTCCGCGACATTCGCGGTCGAAGCGTTCACAGCCTTTGGCGAAATACTCCTTGTCGAGTTCGCAGCCCACGTAGTCGAAGCCCATCTTATAGGCGGCGATGCGGCTGCTCTGGCTCCCCATCATCGGGTCGAAGATTCGGTCGCCCGGCTTGGCGAACTTGTTCAGCAGCCATGCGTACAGGGCGACGGGCTTTTGAGTGGGATGGATGCGGCTTTCCTTTTGAGCCATATTGCCCTGCAACATACCTGCCCAGCGGAACTTGAACCGGCGGACGGCGGTCGGGAACGAAGTCCAAGCCAACTCACAATCGGCAAAGTCGTTTTCGCCGTTCTCTTTGTCCCAAACAACCCAACACGAAGCGTTTTGCCTCGGCAGGTTTTCGATGAAATGGTTGGCTCCCCAAATGATGAGGTGCTTGCTCACTCGGAACAATTCGTCAAAGAACTCTTTTTCGGGGGCCTTGCTGTCCCAATTTTTCGGCGTGTACATTGTCGGCGGTGCTGCCTTGCCACGGCTATGGTTCTTTGCCCCGTCTTCGCCTATCCCATACGGCGGGTCGGCAATAGTCAACTCAAACGCCCTGTCGGGCAGCGTCCTCATATATTCGAGGCAGTCGGTGTTGAATACTTCGCTTGTCATATCTTTAGAATGGTGGTTCGTTTTCGTTGTTGTCAAAAGGCAGGTCGTCGTCGGAGTCGAGGCGGGGTTTGCTTTCGCGGTCGGCTCGTGCGGCTTGGTCGAGGAAGCCCTGAATATTGGCCTCGCTGGGTGCGGCGGCGGCGGGCATGGTGATGGCGGTCTGCACGACGCGCTCCTCGATGTGGTTGGTCTCGTCCCAATCGGTGGTGTCGAGGGCGGGGTCGTAGGGGTGGAAGCGTCCGACTCCGACCTGGTATTTGAAGTAGCAGTCGCCCACTTTGCCGAGGTTTGCAAAGCGCATCTTCTGGACGGTGAGCTCGGTGTAGTCGCGTCCTTCCTCGCTGTGGCGGGTGAGGACGATGCCGATGTCGGCGCGGTTGTAGAAGTGGATGGAGCCGCTGATGTCGGAGAGTGAGATTTTGGGCACCGTGCCGTCCTTGTTGCGGGCCACCTTGGAGGGGTGGGCCATTACGAAGGTGACGATGTGCTGCTGCTGGGTGAAGGTGAGTATCTTGAGCAGGGCGGTGTTGATGTCGTCGGTCTTGGTGATGCCCTCGCCGTTCATCGTTAGGTCGTTCCAGGGGTCGAGCACCAGCGCGTCGCAGCCGTACTTGCGGACTTGGTACTTGGCGATGGCCAGAATGCCGTCGAGGTCGTAGGAGTCGGGGTCGATGAAATGCACGGCATCCATCACGCGCTCCTTGGCCTTCTGGTAGAGGGCAGGGTTGATGCTCTCGCGGTCGAAGTGCTTGCCGGTGAACTTGCTGACGAGCATAGCCATGTGGAGCGAGAGGGGCATCATTTCGGGGCTGAACATCGAGAAACGCCAGCCGTGGTGGAAGTTCATCTTCTCGGCCACTTGGTCGAGGAACTGGCTCTTGCCGCTGCCGGGGGTGCCGGTGATGATGACGAGACGGCCTTTTTCGAGGCGCACGAGGGGGTCGAGGTTGGCGAAGCCTATCTTCACGCCTTGGGGCAGGCCGTTGGCGTAGAGGTCGTCGAGGTCGAGGCCGAGGCGTTCCATGTCGGCGTCGCCTTCGGGTCGGACGGTGCGGCCGCTGTCGAGTTTCTTGCGGAGGGTGTCGGGGCCGCAGTACATCAGGCAGTCGTTGGCATCCTTGCAGGGGGTGCCGTCGGGCTTGGTGCCGTAGTCGGTGACGATGACGTAGCTGCCGGGGTCGAAGTGCTTTTGCAGTTCGCGGCAGAGGTCGGAGCCCACGGTGTCGTTGTCGGAGCAGATGTAGATGGTCTTCTTGTCGGCAAAATACTTCTCATAGTAGTCCACGAGCCAGTGCATCGCCTTGTCGCTGCCGCCGTCGGGGACGGAGACGACGTTGGTATAACCGATTTCGGCCAGCGAGAGAGCGTCCATTTCGCCCTCGACGATGTAGCAGTCCTCGGTGTTGAGGATGCCGTCGAGGTTGTAGCATATCTGTTCGCAGTTGGCTTTGGCCTGTCGGAAGCACTTGTCGCCTGAGCGGAGCTTGGTGGCGATGAGTTCGCCGTCGCGGTAGTAGTTGAAGTGGACGGTGGTGCAGTTGCCGCCTTCGGGCAGGCGGTGGCCGTGGGAGGCCGGCATCCAGTCAGTGCCGTCGGTGACGCGCATCTTTTCGAGTGTCGCTTCGCTGATGCCGCGGCTCTTGAACCAGGCCACGGTCTTGGGGTTCATCTTGCCCGTGTGGGCTTTGGGCGGGCGGTCGTAGGAGCGTTTTGGTTGCTCGGCCTTGCGCTTGGAGTAGTCGCGGAACCACGGCTGCTGGCGCATCCACGCCTCCTTCTCCTCGTCGGTCTGGACGGTGGCGTAGCCGTGCCAGCCGCAGTGGTGGCAGCGGAAGTAGCCCGTCTCGAGGTCACAGGAGAGGCTTTTGTCGGCCTTGTTCTTGCGGTCGGCGTGGCACTCGGGGCAATGCACCTTGACGTGTCCCGACGTGCGGCCCGCATAGCGTCCGAGGTCTATTCCTTTGGATTCCCAACTTATCATAATTGGTTAGTAGCGGAAGGGGAGGTTTATTTAGAGTTGGAGTTATACCATTCGAGGTATTTTTCTTCGTCCCAATCAAAGCGTTTCATATCCCGAAGGTGCTGGATGGCATCGTAGGCATCTTCTTTCAACCGCATATCCAGCACCTCTCCGTCTTCGTCGTAGTCGCAATCTACAAAGTCGCTGATACTGCAAACACTTGTTGCGTTGATGAACACACCGAAAGCGTCGGGATATTCTTTATGAATTTTATCGAGAGCATCGGCCTGTCCTTTCATATTGTCGGTGGCAAACTCGCAGTTGCGTAGTGCTTCCGCCACTTCTTGCAGATCGTCATAGGCAATGTAGGCTCTATCCATATAGATTTCCATAAGGATGCGGTCGTTCCACTCGGTGTCCTTCATTCGAGGGATAGCCCAAATCTCATCCATTGCGTGTTTATCAAGCATATGGGCTACGCGCGAATTGTATTCACCCGGTTTGTTCCACGGCATTAGCGGTAGCGAAGGTAGGTATTTCTTCTCCAATTCCATCCAGATGCGCAAGGCGCCCTGCATAGCTGCGTTTACAGTGAGGTAGTGGTCGCTCAAATGGCGGTCTTTCTTAATGATATGAAATTCTGTTTGTGCCATAATTGTCATTGATTTTATTGGTTAGACGATAGTGCTTAGTATTCGAGGTCGTGTGTTGGCAGGTCTTCGGGCTCGTACCACCCTTCGGGGTCGGACGACCATACGGCGGTCTTGGTGGGCCGAGGGGGTGCGGAGGTGGGCACCTGGTGGGGGTTGCCATCGGCATCGTCGTAATAGCGTATGCCGAACTGGACGTATTCGCCCGTGTCTGGCAGGCTGCTCTCAACCTCGATGACGGCCTCCTCGTCGGGCAGCATAATCTCCTGCTGTATGGCCTTGGCCAGCTGGCGGTCGTCCTTGGAGAGACGGCAGATGAATCCCGACTGGCGGCGACCGTTGAAGAGGGGAGCGTTCTTTATCGGCTCGATCCAGCCCTTGCCGCGCAGCTCCATGCAGATGTCGCGTACCGACACGTCGATGTCGCGCCGTATGGCGGCATAGAGTGCGTCGAGCGAGCCTTTGGTGAAGAGGGCGTTGGGGTTGTTGTCGAGGTATTTTGCGT
>Ga0326513_10001517_pt1 | contig 18114 bp, 16 predicted proteins | sample 2_2465_0518_D_FD_203654 | JGI IMG/M metagenome (GOLD analysis project Ga0326513, IMG submission 203654) | Bovine rumen microbial communities from UC Davis, California, United States - 2_2465_0518 | ecosystem: Host-associated > Mammals > Digestive system > Stomach > Rumen | place: USA... | reverse complement strand
CCTCTGATTTGGACTCAAGCTTTAATATGTCGTCCATATGAATCAGACTCCTATCCTCGAGAAGAATCTCTCTCTTAATCTGGTCCACTCTCCTGATAGCACCCTCAACTGTAATGTAGGCTCCGCCCTCTTTGAGGGCATCCTCAACAAAGTAACAAATCTCAACTCTTCTATCCCTCGAAGACAAGACTTTTTTCAGATTTAGGTCAATCAGAGCCAGCTCATCATCTGTCAGCTCTATGCGTGAATCCACGATTCTAGCCCTTTCTCTAACCTTGTCCTCATAGCCGGTCAATGCGGCAAATGGAGCAAACTGAGCAGCCCTCATCTGCAATGACATAGGTGGATGTTTGCTCGAAGTGTGATGAGGCATATCAATATACTTTCCATATATTTTCAAAGCTTCCAACTCTTCCCTTGTCTCAGCCACGGTGACCTCCTATCTGACCATTTCTCTCTATAGCAGTTCCTCCCTGCTCCAGGTTCATCCCCTTCAATATGGCATTCTTTCCAAATTTCTTTTTGATTTCAAGAGCTGCCTGCTGTATAGCAAGCTGCTTTCTCTCATCTGCCTCAGTTGATTTTCTTTCAGCTTCAGGTGATTTTCTGTCAGCTTCATCAATAGATTTTCTTTCAGCTTCAAATCCAGTCTCACCCTCTTTTTGACTCTCCTTGTTGCTCTCATCGAACTCCATAAGATCAAAGATGCTAACCTGCTTAAAGTTCTCAGACTCAGACTCGGCCTGAGTCTCTTGGGATGAGGCCATTTTTCTACCACTTTCCTCATCTATCACATGATTTGCAACTATATACATGCGTCTGACAGAGAGATTTTTATCGACAATTTTCTCAAAAAGTTCGCTTGTCTTCTCTACTATATAGGCCCCTGAACATGAGTAATATCCCAAATTAATCGAGCCATGAGCCTGCTTGGGAACCTTTCGGCCATATCTGTCAATCTGTATCAAATCTTGATCCTGATACTTCTTTTCAAGCTCAGGATCCATCAGATTCTCAATATCATATCCAACTGTAAGGACTAGCTGATCAGTTCTCAAGCCCTTATCAACCAAATCCAAAGCCAAACTATCTGCCATCTCCTTGATTACCAAAAGAGCCTTATCATATTCATAAGGTCCCTTGAGCACTTGTCCATGACTTATGCTGTGATTGGATGGAGCATAGGACTTTATGTCCGAAATCCTTGCTGGTTCGTAGCCCCAGGCATGATCTATGAGAAGTTCAGCATTGACGCCGAAAAGCTTGTAGAGAACCTCTTCATTCTGAACCGAGCACATGGCTATATCTCCCATGGTGTAGATTCCAATATTTTCAAGTTTTTTCCTGTATCCAGGTCCTAGGCGCCAAAAATCGGTCAGAGGTCTGTGAGTCCAGAGTTTGCGCCTATAGCTCATCTCATCAAGCTCAGCTATCCTGACTCCCTGTTCATCAGCCTCTATATGCTTAGCCACAATATCCATGGCAATTTTAGCCAGGTACATATTGGTTCCAATACCTGCTGTCGCTGTAATTCCAGTCTCCCTAAACACATGATCAATCATCTTCTTTGCGAGCTGCCTTGGACTCAAGCCATAACTTGCAAGATAATCAGTCACGTCCATAAAGACTTCATCTACTGAGTAGACATGGATATCCTCAGCTGCCACATAGTTTAGATAGATCCCATAAATATCTGTGCTGTATTTCATATAAAGGGACATTCTAGGTCTTGCAGCTATAAAGCTCAGTTTTTTAGAAGGATCTGCGGCCAGCTCGCACGAATCTATAGACTCGCCGTCAAAGTCCCTTGCGCCAAGGGCTTGCTTGCGGTAAACATTGGCCATGCGAACCTTCTCAATGACCTCAAAAAGTCTGGCTCTGCCCGGTATGCCATAAGCCTTTAAAGACGGGCTTACAGCCAGGCAGATAGTCTTCTGCGTCCTTGACTCATCAGCCACAACCAGATTGCTGGTCAGGGGATTTAGGCCTCTTTCCCTGCACTCCACTGATGCATAAAAAGATTTAAGATCAATTGCTATATAGCATCTTTCTTGCTCGCACATAAGCCCTCCTTTCCTCGTATTATGGCAAAAACCAATAAGTCAATAAGCCTTTCCCATTTTAGAGCCTAAAAGGGCTGCGAAGAAATGTCAATTTCCACGCAGCCGAATTTTCGAACAAAAGTTCTTGATTTATTTTAACATAGGATTTCTAGCTTGTAAACTAGCCACAATAGACATAGTCATTCATAACTGGCTGCAAGCCTAAAGCCCTCATATCCTCGAGTACTTCTTCCACACTCCTGTCATCATCTATCTCAAACTGGGCATCTCCCTTATCCTTCTTATCAACCTTCTCGGAATGTGCCCCCACACCTGTATCTGATGCAGCTGATATCTTGGAAGCCGCTATATTCATCAAATTATCCCTAACTCTCTTACACTCTCTGGTAGAGACTGTGATGCTGGCAAATGGCATAAAAAGTCTGTAAGCTAGGACTACTTGCAAAAGCTCAGTCTCATGCACATCCATTGGATTGATTCTGTCATTGTTGATGATAGGTCTGAGTCTTGGGCAGGAGAAGGCTATCTCAGCCCTAGGATACTTTCTCTGAAGAAGATATCCATGCATTCCCGTGGCGAAGGCGTCTTTTCTGAAATCGTCCAAACCCAAGAGAGCCGCAAAGCCTACACCTCTCATACCTCCCATAAGAGCCCTTTCCTGGGCATTGATTCTATATGGAAAAATCCTCTTATTTCCAGCTAGATGAAGACTTTCATACTTGTCTGAATTGTAGGTTTCCTGGAATACAGTTACATAGTCAGCTCCACACTCGTGCAGGTAGGCATACTCATCAGAATTTACCGGATATATTTCAATTCCAATAACCTTAAAATACTCTCTGGCAATCTTGATAGCCTGGCCAATATAGTGCACATCTGACATCTGCTTGCTCTCACCTGTAAGAATCAGAATTTCCTGCAAGCCTGTAGCCGCTATAGCCTCCATCTCTTCTCTAATCTCATTTTCGTTGAGCTTAGCCCTCTTTATCTTGTTATGGCAGTTAAAACCGCAGTATATGCAGTAATTAGCACAATAGTTTGCAATGTAGATTGGAGTGAAAAAATTAATCGAATTTCCAAAGTGCTCCATCTTCTCTTTTCTGGCAAGCTGAGCCATCTCCTCCAAAAAAGGCCTGGCCGCCGGTGACAAAAGAGCTGCAAAATCCTCTGGCCCTCTGTTCTTCTTATCCAAAGCTGCCCTTACGTCAGAAGCTGTGTATGAATCATAATCATAGGCCTCCATCGCCGCAATAACCCTTTCTGGAATATCAGAATGAATATCCTCCATGCCGGGCAGATAGGTCATATGGTCAATTCTGTTGCTCTTTAAATCCTCAAGTATCTCCTCACTCAAAATACTTGTATTGATATGCTTATCCTCGCTCATGGCTGCCTTTATGTCCATATTCTCTTTAAGAGCTGTATTTATATCCTTATCCTCGCTCACGTTCTCTTCTCTCCTTTTCTAGTCTCTAAGATATCCTGTCAATGGCGATGAAGCGCTGGCCCCCTCTTTTACAATTCGTCCAAGTCCAGCCAAGTAGGCCTCTCTACCTGCCTTTATTGCCTGGGCAAATGCTTCTGCCATAGCAGGCACATTGCCGGCTGTAGCAATAGCTGTATTGGCCATAACTGCGCTTGCCCCCATCTCCATAACCTGACAGGCCTGAGAAGGCGAGCCTATACCTGCATCCACGATAATTGGCAGATCAAGCTCATCAATCAAAATCTTTATGAAAGCCCTGGTCTCTAATCCCCTGTTGGAGCCAATTGGTGCCGCAAGCGGCATAATACATGCAGCTCCAGCATCTCTCAAATCTCTTGCCACATTAAGATCAGGGTACATATATGGCATAACCACAAAGCCCTCACTGGCGAGCTTTTCAGTTGCCTTAATAGTCTCAAAATTATCTGGCAGAAGATACTTGCTGTCTCTCATAATCTCTATCTTCACAAAATCAGAGCCGCTGAGTTCTCTTGAAAGGTGGGCTATTCTTATAGCTTCCTCTGCATTTCTTGCCCCTGATGTATTTGGAAGCAAGACTACATCCTTAGGAATATAGTCAAATATATTGTCCACACCGCCCTGATTGGCCCTTCTTAAGGCAACTGTCACAATTTCAGCTGAAGCATTCTCCACTGCTGCCTTAATTAAATCAATCGAGTACTTGCCAGATCCCAATATAAATCTAGATTTAAATTTATGTCCCTTTAAGTCCAAATAATCATCATTTATTTCCATCATTTTTCTCCTTTTTTGTCTCTATATTTCCAATCTTGGCCTCTTTAAATAAGTCCTATAATCCAGGCTATGTCAGCCCCCCTGCATAAAGGTGACAATTTCAATTTCATCACCTTCTTCAAGGCCTCTATCCTGCAATTTTTCGCGAGATACTATCTCAAGATTGACTTCACACACCACAAGTTGTGGATTGTAGCCCTGTGACTCGACAAGTTCCTTGAGATTTGCCAGAGATCCAATTTCCATCTCTTCACCATTGACCTTAATCATCTCTTCCTCCCTATCTTGAATTTATTGACGCAAGTGTCTTTATCGCCCTTGCAAAAGACACAAAAAAACGGGCATGAAAAGTACACACCCAAGGTGGTGTGCCCCTTCATGCCCGCTTAGCGTTCAATCTTTTTATTATTTTAGCATCATAAAGCTATATGTCAAGTTTTATTTCTATCTAATCCCTACATTATGGCAAGCCATATTTGGCAGGCCATGTATGGTGGCCAAATATTGAGGCCATAAGCAGGCCATAGGCCAATCTTAACTTAAGCCAACTTATCTGATTATGATATAGATTAGGTAAACCACATATATGGCAACCATTGAAAAACCTTCAAGTCTGTTTACTGATCTTTTGCCCAGACAGAAGAGAGTTCCGATAAGACTTGTGAAGAAAAGTACTATAATATCCACAACAGAGGCTGAGAAAATCATTATTGGATGAATTGTTGATGACACGCCGAGTATCAGAAGGATATTAAAAAGGTTTGATCCTACAACATTTCCTACTGCCAAATCACACTCATCTTTTCTGGCTGCAACAACACTTGTCACAAGCTCAGGAAGTGATGTTCCAAGAGCAACTATTGTGAGTCCGATAAGAGTCTGGCTCATACCGCATGTACTTGCTATAAAGGTTGCAGATCTTACTACAAAATCTCCACCAAATTTAATAAGCACTACTCCAAGTACAATATAGACAAGAGCAAGGATTACAGGATGTGCCTTGCCAAGCTGGTCTAGCTTCTTGCTGATTGCTTTCAGCTCCTTCTCATCCTCTTCCTTAATCTCTTCCTCTATCTCATCATATTCTCTGCCTTCATTTTCAAGCTCCTTGGCGTCTCTTCTTGCACTCAAGGCTGCCTTTACAGTGTAGGCCATATATAAGACAAAGACTATAAGCAGGATAATTCCATCAGTTCTTCCCAAACTACCTGTTGCGACATGAGCATTTGCATTTGAGAAAATGTTGCCTTCGCTAAAAATGCCGCCTTTAAATAAAAGATCACAAGACATAAGACCCAAAACTGCTACCATTACAAGGCCAAGTGGAAATTCCACCTTAAGCAGAGATTTTTTTACTGGGACTGCCGTCTTTGCAAGTACCGCTGTCATGCCCAGGACAACCATAAAATTGAAGGTATTAGAGCCAACAACGTTACTGAGAGCAATCTCATTGGCCCCGCGCATTGCTGCTGTAGTACTTACAGCAAGTTCTGGCAGTGATGTTCCCATTGACACCACTGTAACTCCTACGATTACTGCAGGAATTTTTAAAATCTTTGCTATGCTTGAACTGCCATCAACAAAGATATCTGCGCCCTTAACCAGGAATACAAATCCCAGAACCAAGAGCAAAAGATTTAGTATCAAATTAATTGCTACTTCCATATAACCTCCTTAAAAATAAAGCGAGGCATTTATTACAAAAAACGAAACATAGGACAAAGTGAATTGCATATTAAAATTTTCAATTCAGCTTATAGACTCTGCTTCAATTTCTGTAATAAAAGTCTCGCTTTTAAATACGCTCCGGATATCTACCCTCGCTGTCTGCTCAAGATATCGTGATGACGTCATCGTATAACAAGCAATCATCTTGCCTGCAAGCTACTCCCTTTTGATAACATTTGTATCATACTTTATATTAAAGTCAAAGTCAACAGAGAGCTCTAATAAGATTTGCTTTTTCTTTAGCTTAATCTAAAAAAATGCTATAATCAAAGCAATATTTTTTTACTAATAATGAAAGGTAATTCTTAAAAATGAAAGCAGTTATTCTCGAAGGAAAAGCAGTAAATCCTGGTGATATTTCATGGAATCCTGTCACATCTGTAATTGATTGCAAGATATATGAAAATACGACTGAGGCAGAAAAAATTGACCACATAGCTGATGCCGAAATTGTACTCTCCAACAAGGTAATTATCGATAAAGCAGTATTTGACGCCTGCCCTAATATAAAATATGTCGGCCTTTGTTCTACCGGTTATAATGTCGTCGATTTGGACGAGGCCAGGGCTCGCGGCATAGTCGTGACCAATGTTCCAGCCTACTCAACTGACTCGGTTGCCCAGCTCGCCTGGTCTATGATTCTAAACGCCAGCTGCAAGCTTAATCTGCACAACCAAAGTGTACATGATGGAGATTGGATTAAATCCGACAGTTTCTGCTACTGGCTAGATTCCTTCATTGAGCTTACAGGCAAAAAAATCGGCCTTATCGGCTTTGGCAACATAGGCCAGCAAATGGCAGCCATAGCCAAGGCCTTCAAGATGGATATTTTGGTCTATACCAGCCACCCAGACAAGTACAGGGAGTCAAATCCTGATATTTGCTTTACAGACCTAGACCAACTCTACAAGGAGTCAGACATAATAAGTCTTCACTGCCCGCTCACCGAGGCCAATCAGGGTATGATCAACAAGGACTCTATAAGCAAGATGAAAGACGGTGTCATAATCATCAACGTGTCCCGCGGCCCTCTTATTGTTGAAAAAGATTTAGCAGAGGCCCTTGAATCTGGCAAAGTTGCTCAGGCAGCCTGCGATGTTGTTTCAGTCGAACCAATGCAGGCCTCTAATCCTCTATATAGGGCTAAAAACATGACTATAACTCCTCATATAGGCTGGGCCAGCACCGAAGCTCGTCAGCGTCTCGTCGCTACTGTCGCAGGCAATATTTCAGCCTTTTTAGCAGGCCAGCCTCAAAATCAGGTAAACAAGTAAAAATTCTTCTCCATGCAAAGGATTATGTCTATGAAAACTAACCTTCTAAACTTTTTTTATCAGGCTAAAAATTTCATCAAAAGGAATATATGCACCTGTCTTTTGACCTTTCTTACAGGCTGGCTTCTCTGCGCTCTTTTATTCACTTTTAATCTATGTGTCGACAAGAATCAGAGCGTAGACCAAATCGGCCTAATATCTTATATAAACAGGCCTCTCTTTATATCTTCGACCATAATTTTAGCCCTCGCGAATTTTATCTTATACAGATACCTTTTTAAATCTTTTCAGTATTTGAGACTTTCGGCCGCAGCAAGCCTGCTGATTTATTTTTTATACTGTCTTGTCAAATTATCCGATTTCAGACTCTCTATGTGTCTTTTGATTACTTACATAGTCCTTGCCTCAGCTATATTCAGAGTTAAGCCTCTTGACCAGCTTGATGATGAAGCGAGTGACATGGGCAAAGACAAGGCATCATCTAAAGCAAAAACCGCCTCATTTTTTTCTGATCCCAAGAGGCTGATCTTTGCCATAGCCATTATTGTGGCCTCGGCTGCCTTCACAGCATTTGTCTCAGTATTGACCATACTGAGGGTCAAAACCTTTATATCGCCTAATTTTGACCAGGGCCTCTTTACACAGATGTTTTACTATATGAGAACTCATGCCACTATGCAGACTACCTTGGAGCGCGATGAACTCCTATCTCATATGTCGATTCACTTCTCACCAGCTTTTTGGCTAGCTCTGCCTTTCTATGCCATCTTGCCAAAGGCTGAGACCCTTTTATTCGCCCAGGCCTTTTATCTGGGCCTAGCCTCTATACCTTTAGCAATACTTGCAAGAAGAAAGGGCCTAAACCGCATAGAGAGCTTTTTGATAGTCTTAATCTATCTGACTCTCCCTGCTATAAGCGGTGGTTGCTTTTATGACATCCATGAGAATATGTTCCTGCCTCTCTTTATCTTTTCCCTCCTCTTAGCCATAGATTATGACAAGAATTGGGCCATAGGACTGACAAGCTTTCTCACTCTCATGGTCAAGGAAGATGCTGCTGTCTATGTCATCTTTATAGCTCTTTACATGATTTTCTGCTTAAAAAAAACAAAAAAGGGCCTTATACTCTTCCTTGTATCGAGCATCTACTTTATAGTTGCAGTCTCATATATTGACCTCTATGGTGCCGGCACTGCCTCATACAGGTTCAACAATATGCTCTTGGACCCTGACGATAGCCTTTTAGGTATATTTAAGACTGTTTTTTACAGTCCTTTCTTCATCTTTACTCAGGCTTTTGATTCTAGCAAGTCCATCTACATTGCGCAGACCTTCTTAGTCTATTTATTCCTGCCTCTTATGACTAAAAAGACTATGAGATACCTCCTAATCCTGCCTTACATAATTTTCAACGTAACACCAGAGTATCCTTATCTGCACAATATTTTTTTCCAGTACACTTTTGGCAATGCAAGTCTGCTTCTCTATCTAGCCTTGATAAACATAGTAGATATCAAGGCCTATATAGGAACTTACCTGGCAAGTCACAAGGACTCAGCCAGCAAGGACTCAGCCAGCAAGAGCTCAGGCAGCAAACTTAAAGATAAGGCAAAGACTTTTTCATTTAAAGCAGTTAAGCTTTCAGTTATTTTTCTTATTCTGATTGCTGCATGCACAGCCTCTTTCTTCAGCCTTAAGCCTAAGACTGAGATTATTAAGTATTATCAGGATACAAAGGCTGATGGATCTATTGATAAAATCCAAGCCGCTATAGACCTTATTCCCAAGGACGCAAGCGTATCTGCCTCAACCTTTATGACTCCTAAGCTTGCGGACCGCGATACAATCTATGAGACCTTCTACACTGATAAGTACTTTGATACTGACTATGTTATTTTAGATTTGAGATACCAGGATGATAAGGTCAACGACAGTCTTTTTGTCAACAATCCAAATTATGACTGTCTCACCTATGAGGATGGCCTTGTTGCTTTATTCAAAAAAAAGATATAAGATAAGGGAATCTTTTTAGAAATTAGATTTTTGGAGTTTTTCCCATGTCAGATAAAAGAAATGATAATTTAAGGGCATTTTCCACAGGTCTAAAGGACGGCATACCAATAGCTCTCGGCTATTTTGCTGTTTCCTTTGCCCTGGGAATTGCCGCGAAGAACATAGGCATGAACGCTATCCAGTCCTTCTTCATGTCGCTAGGTATGGTAGCCTCTGCCGGCGAATTTGCCGCGATTACCCTGATTAGTGCAAGCGCTGGTATTATAGAAATGATTGCAACTTCTCTGATTATCAATTTGAGATATTTCCTTATGAGTTGCTCTATGACCCAGAAGCTGAGCCAAAAGACAAGTTTTTTTCACAGGTTTCTCATAGCCTACTGTATGACTGACGAGATATTCGCCCTATCCGTTTCTGTTGATGGTTTTCTTAACCCCTTCTTCACCTACGGAATAGCATGTATTTCAGTCTCTGGCTGGTGCCTCGGAACTGTCCTTGGAGTTTTAGTCGGCAATATCATTCCAAACTGGATTGCTTCATCTCTTGGAATTGCCGTTTACGGTATGTTTATCGCAATCGTGATACCTGCTGCTAAAAAGGACCGCTTCACAGCACTTTTAATACTGATTTCCATGCTTTCAAGCTGGGTTTTCTCTCTTATACCGCTCCTCAAGGACATATCATCAGGCTTCCAGATAATCATACTCACTATCATAATTGCCGGTATTGCCGCCTTTATTAAGCCTGTCGATAGCAGCGAGGAATCATAAATTTATATAATTTGAGGTCGATTTTATGTCATCAATCACTATTGCCTTGATAGTAATAACCCTAACAATTTATTCAATCAGGCTCCTGCCATTTGTCTTTCTTAAAAAGCCTATCAAAAACAGGTGGTTCAGGTCTTTTCTTTACTATGTGCCCTATGTGACCCTGTCGCTTATGACTTTCCCAAGCATAATCCATGCAACAGGAAACCTTGCGGGAGGCCTTCTTGCCTTTGTCATAGGCCTTGTAGTTGCCTACTGCACTGAGAACCTTTTCGCTGTAGCCATTTGCTGTTGCTTGATTTCTCTTCTTTGCAACTATTTTCTAATTTAATTCGATCTAATCTAAAACAGATAATTTAAAGCAAAAAATCCACGAGAAAATCATTCTCGTGGATTTCTTTATGGTCTTTAAGACATAAATTTTTTTACCGTCTTTGAATCCTTTTATTCTCTTTGAATCCCTTAACTGGCTTTGAATTTTATTACTTTACAACAAAGTTGAGAATCTTTCCTGGAACATAGATTTCCTTTACGATTGTCTTGCCCTCAAGCTGCTTAGCAACGGCCTCTCTTGCTGCTGCAAGTGCCTCTTCCTTAGTAGCATCGGTTGCAATCTCAACAGAACCTCTAACCTTACCATTTACCTGAACTCCGATTTCCTTAACTGCATCTACAGTCTTGGCCTCATCGTACTCTGGCCATGCTGCAAGAGTGATGAATGTCTTTCCATCAGTATTCTGGCCAAGCTCTTCCCACATTTCCTCAGTCAAGTGAGGGGCAAATGGTGAGAGAAGCTTGATAAAGCTGATAAGGTCTTCCTTGGTGATTGCTCCAGCCTTTGTGAAGTCGTTGATAAGAGTCATAAGAGCTGCAATTGCTGTATTGAACTTCATGCTCTCGATATCATCTGTAACCTTCTTGATTGTCTTGTGTACCTTGACCTCAAGCTTGCTGTCTTCCTTGTCTGCAGTAGCAATATCAGTGAGTGCTGCAACTCTCTCTAAGAATCTTGCACAACCCTTGAGTGACTCATCACTCCATGGAGCTGCACTTGAGTAATCGCCCATGAACATTACATATGTTCTAAGTGTATCTGCACCGTACTCTTCTACGATATCTACAGGATCGATTACGTTACCCTTAGACTTACTCATCTTCTCGCCGTCAGCGCCAAGAATCATACCCTGATATGTTCTCTTTGCATATGGTTCTGGAGTATTGACCTCTCCAATATCGTATAAGAACTGATGCCAGAATCTTGAATAGAGAAGATGTCTTGTAACATGCTCCATACCACCGTTATAGTGATCTACTGGCATCCAGTACTTAAGCTTTTCCTTATCGGCAAATGCTTCTGTATTATGTGGATCTATAAATCTTAAGAAGTACCATGATGAACCTGCCCACTGTGGCATTGTATCTGTCTCTCTCTTAGCTGCTCCGCCACACTTAGGACATGTGCAGTTTACGAATGAGTCAATCTTTGCCAATGGTGACTGGCCGTCTGTACCTGGCTCAAAGTTGTCAACATCAGGAAGCTCAAGTGGAAGCTGTTCCTCAGGAACTGTAACTGTGCCGCACTCTGGACAATGAATAAGAGGAATTGGCTCTCCCCAGTATCTCTGACGATTGAAAGCCCAATCCTTCATCTTGTACTGTACACCCTTGTGGCCTATGCCCATCTTCTCAATCTCTTCAAGCATCTTCTCGATTGAGTCTTTCTTGTTTGTGAAGCCATTGAGGAAACCAGAGTTAATCATCTCGCCATCACCTGTGTAAGCCTCAGTCTCGATATCTCCACCCTTGATTACCTGGATTATATCCATGCCAAACTTCTTTGCGAAGTCATAGTCTCTCTGGTCATGAGCTGGAACAGCCATAATTGCGCCTGTACCATATCCCATCATTACATAGTCAGCTATGAAAAGTGGAATCTGCTTTCCTGTGATAGGATTGATTGCATAGAGGCCATCAAGCTTAACGCCTGTCTTATCTTTAGCAATCTGTGTACGCTCAAACTCAGTCTTTTTAGCGCACTCTGTTCTGTAATCTACTACAGCATCCCAGTTCTTAATCTGATCCTTGTATTTGTCAAGGATTGGGTGCTCAGGAGCTACTACCATGAAGGTTACACCATAAAGTGTATCGCAACGTGTTGTATAGATTTCAAGTGAATCATCGCATCCATCAAGTTTGAAGTTTACGAAAGCACCTGTTGACTTTCCAATCCAAGTAACTTCCTGCTGCTTGATGCTGTCTGGATAATCAACATTATCAAGTCCGCCGAGAAGTTTATCTGCATAATCTGTGATTCTTAAGAACCAAACGTCCTTTGAGAGCTGTACAACATCGCTGTGGCAAATGTCACATTTGCCGCCCTGTGAATCCTCGTTTGAAAGTACTACCTTACAGTGAGGGCAGTAGTTTACAAGTGTCTTTGAACGGAATACAAGGTCATGCTCATAGAGCTTTTCAAATATCCACTGTGTCCACTTGTAATAATCTTTATGTGATGTGGCAATTACTCTGTTCCAATCAAAAGAAAAACCTACTTTTCTTAACTGGTCTGAGAAGTGCTCGATATTCTTTTCTGTGATATCGTGAGGGTGAGTATTAGTCTTGATAGCATAGTTCTCAGCTGGAAGACCGAAACTATCAAAACCGATAGGGAACAATACGTTATATCCCTGCATCCTTCTCTTTCTGCTCAATACCTCAATACTTGAGTAAGCCTTGATATGACCTACGTGCATACCTGCGCCTGAAGGATATGGGAACTCAACTAATCCATACCACTTTGGCTTATCAGAGAAATCTACTGCCTTGAATGCATCGTTATCATTCCAGGCTTTCTGCCACTTTGGTTCAATTTTCTTAAAATTGTACTTCATTTTATTTCCTCTTCTCCTTAAAATCAAACTACAATAGTCTAATTATCACTCATTTAGGTTACTTATGCAAGGTTTTTCAGTGTTTTTAGCAAACAAAAAATCCCCCTCTTCAGTATGCAAACACTGTGAAGAGGGGGGACTCTGATTATTTTTCTTTACTTTAAGAATTTAAAAAGCTTTATTGCTTTTTGACTTATAAATACACCTTTATGTGTTTACACTTTTACGCTTTTATGCCTTTATATTCGTAATCCTCGTCTTCCACAGCTTCTCTGATTAAGTTTTCATCTACACTTGAACTCAAAGTGAGAACTACTGTCCCTTCTTCAAAGGAAGCCTGGGCCTGATCTATACCATCAATCTTCTCAAGTGCTTTTCTGACACTTGTCTCACAATGGCCACACATCATGCCAGCGACCTCGATTACCATACTTTCAGTCGCTTTTTTAGTTTCAACAATAATGGCATCTCTGTCAATTTTCACTGAATTTTTCAGCTTATGATCATGCTTTGTATTGTGCATTTTAAAAAGATTTAATCTAAGAGCATTCATACATACTGTAAAGCTTGAAAGGGACATTGCTGCTGCTCCCAACATAGGGTTCATGTGAATTCCTCTGTACAGACCAGCTGCCATAGGTATCAAAAGCACATTATAGGCAAATGCCCAAAAAAGGTTCTCATATATATTTCTCAAAGTAGCACGGCTGAGTCTGATAGCAGCTGACACATCGGTAAGTTTAGAATTCATAAGAACAAGGTCTGCTGAATCTATAGCCACGTCTGCTCCTGCTCCAATTGCTATACCTATATCAGCCCTTGTGAGAGCTGGTGCATCATTGATGCCGTCTCCAACCATTGCTACCTTACCGTATTCCTGTAACTGGCGTATTACTGCTTCCTTGCCCTCTGGCAAGACTCCAGCAATTACAAGGTCCACACCGGTCTGCTTTCCAATTGCCTGGGCTGTGGCTTCGTTATCACCTGTAAGCATAACGACCTCAATGCCCATCTTCTGCATCTCTTCTACAGCTCTTGATGAATCATCTTTGATTACATCAGCCACAGCTATGATTCCAAGTAAGGACGCATCTTTTGCAAAAAAGAGAGGTGTCTTTCCTTGGCTAGCCAGCTCTTTTTCTTTTAGAACAGTATTCTCATCAAGCTCTGTTATGCTTCTTATAAAGCTTCCAGATCCAGCGTAAATCTTAGATCCATCCATCACAGCTGAGAGGCTATTGCCAGGCAAAGCCTTCCAATTGCTCAATTCTGGCCATACACTTGACTTATGATCAACGTATTCTACAATTGCCCTTGCCAGTGGATGCTCACTCTTCTCTTCCATGAGATAGGCCAGATCAAGCAAGTCTTCTTCCTTAACTCCAGGAGCTGGGATAATATCCGTAACTTCTGGTCTTCCAGCAGTGATAGTTCCAGTCTTGTCCAATGCTACAATCTGAATCTTTCCTGTGCTTTCCAAGGCTTCGCTGGTTTTAAAGAGAATGCCATTCTTAGCTCCCATTCCGTTGCCAACCATAATTGCCACAGGTGTTGCAAGACCAAGTGCACATGGGCAACTGATTACAAGAACACTGATTGCCCTTTCAAGAGAATATGCACTGCCGCTTCCTTTAAAAATCCAAATAAGAAATACAAGTAGGGCAATTCCTATAACTGATGGAACAAATACTCCAGACACCTTATCTGCTATTCTTGCTATAGGTGCCTTAGTAGCTGCTGCATCACTCACCATCTGAATAATCTGAGAGAAGGTTGTATCTTGGCCAACACGGCTTGCCTTTGCGCGAACAAATCCTGACTGATTGATTGTAGCAGCACTTAGACTGTCTCCAACTGTCTTATCCACAGGGATTGATTCACCAGTAAGAGCCGATTCATCTACTGCAGTCTGTCCTTCAATGATAAGGCCATCTACAGGTATTGCCTGTCCTGGCTTAACAATAAAAATATCCCCGACTTTAACTTCGTCTATGTCAAGCTCAATCTGCTCGCCATCTCTCTCAATCAAGGCTGTTTTAGGAGCCATTTTCATAAGATTCTTTAGTGCATCTGTTGTTCTTCCCTTGGATAATGATTCAAGGGTTTTTCCAACTGTGATAAGAGCAGGTATCATAGCAGCTGGCTCAAAATACAGCTGTGTGTGATATATGTCCATCAGACTAGCATAGTCCTGTCCCTGACTCACCATTATGGTTAATCTGTAAAAGATATAGAGTGACCAAGCAAATGAAACTGATGATCCCAAAGCAACAAGAGCATCCATATTAGGGCTTGCGTGAAAAAGAGTCCTAAATCCGGATATAAAGAAAGCTCGATTTATATACATAACTATGACTGCTAATAGCATCTGAGTCAGTGCCAGGCCCAAGTAATTATCATTAAGAAATGATGGTATAGGCCATTTAAGCATATTATGTCCCATTGTAAGATACATAAGGATTAGTAAAAATCCTATAGACCACTTCAATCTCCTTAATAACTTAGGTGTCTCGTGATCCTTTAAAGCTTCTTCTTCCGCAGCCAACTTAGCTGAAGCAGATTCTGCCCCCTGTGATGCAGCACCAGTTACAGAAGAACCCTTAAGCGAAGCCCCATAACCGGCCTGTACCACAGCATTGATAACGTCAGTATCACTGACATCTCCCTCAACTCCCATTGAGTTTGTGAGGAGAGAAACACTAACCGAGTCTACCTGAGGAAGCTTTGAAACTGCCTTTTCAACCCTATTCTGACATGCGGCACATGTCATACCTGTAACTATATACTGTTTCATAAATTCCTTTCAAATATCGCAAACCTTAGGTTTACTGACTTATCACTTGGCAAATTTTTTGATTTAATAGCAAGCAATAATTATTAATCTTCTACCTTCCAACCCTTGTCAGGATCAGCCTCAACCGCAGCCTTCAATAAGCTAAGATCAAGATCATCATTAGTAAGTCTCACAAGGACTCTGTCATTGTCGTGATCAGCTACTGCCTTCTCAACGCCATCTACTTTTTCAAGAGCCTTTGCAACTCCTGCCTCACAATGTACACAATTCATACCTGTAACCTTTAATTCTACTGTCTTCATAATATATCCTCTTTTCTTTAAATTATTCTTTAGGAGAAGAAAAATACTCCCCCCTAGTACCTAAATATTAATACTAGGGGGGAGTATTTGTCAATACATTTTATTTCATTAATTTTCGAACCGTCTTCAAAAGCTCATCAATAATCTCTGAATCATCATTTTTTATTTTCTCAATTACACATCCCTTTAAATGATATTCAAGCAAGGTCTGATTAAAACCGTCAAGTGCAGATCCTGCTGCCATAGATTGCTGCAAAATGTCATTACAATAGGAATCTTCATCAATCATTTTCTCTATAGCCCTGATTTGTCCTTCTAGTCTTTTCAACCTGTTTATCAGATTTTTCTTTTCTTCCTCTGTGCGCAAAGTCTTCTTTTTACAACAGGATTCTTCAATACATTTTTTCACAGCCATCTTTAAAATTCCTAACTTTCTTCCTATCTGATATTTTATTATCTTGCTATCTCAATAATCTGATATTTTTATTATCTTGCTATCACAATATTTTAAGCTCAAAATATTATGTTACCTCAATATCATTTTTACTAGCTTTATATACTACCCCATAGTATATATTGTGGCAAAGATTTATGTCAAGCTATGCTCAATCATTGAGATATACCTCTTTCACATAGCTTTTCCTGTTTATAAAGCCCATTTTATAACTTAAAACATAGGCCTTTAATTCCATATCATCATAGGTGTTCAAAAACGGCTCCTCAAAATAATACTCTGCTTTAAAACCTTTATTCCTCACTATTTCTACTTCTTGCTGAGCTTTTTCCTTAAGCTTTTCAACCCTCTCCTCAGTTCTTATATCGTACTTTCTTGATGGATACTGTTCCCCTTCTTCCCTTAGCATGTCCATTATTAGGTCCACAAAATTTCTATGTCTGCTCCTATGCATCTCCGATGCAAGCTTTCTAGCCCTCATCTTACTAGGATGTCTTGAATAGGCCTCTAAACTTGCTCTCATACTAGAATCTTCTGCTTTTTGTGCCAATTCAAGTAAAAAATCCAATGCTTTTTGTGACACTGCCCTTGATAAACAGCAAAAAGCTTTCCACTGCATCATTCATGAGGTAAATCAGCCTAAGCTCCCCATTTTCTTGGATTAAATCGAACTGATCCTGAGATAACAAACGAGCCAGGCACATGTATTCGATTCCATTCTTTCTTTCAATTCCTGGTATTATTTCAGCATAATCTTTAAGACTCATCATAAATTATCATCAACCCAATTCATAATAAAAATAATCTTTAAATTTTTTTCTTTCAATTGGATCAAGTCCAACAGTTGGCTCATCAAGTACTAGAATGTTTGGATTCCCCATAATAAGCCTTGTCTTGTGGCATATATCCAATCTGGCTTCGATAATTAGAACCCAACTTTTCTATTTTTTTACCATCATAGAGTATCTGACCTTCTCTTCTTAATGTATCTGTAATCAACTTAATTAAAGTTGTCTTCCCAGCACCATTTAATCCAAGTATTGCATATACACCTGATTTAAAATCAACATTTTAATTATTAGCATCATCAGGAATAGCCCCATTATTGTCAAATGATATTTGAAATCAGACAAAAATTCCAAGCTATGTAACTCAATATTTTTTTCATAATCTTCAATTCTAATTACATTACTAATTTTTTTATATTCTATAACAATTAATGCTATGCTAATCAATTCTGAAATGATAAAAGCCTCTGTAAATTTATACACATGAAATTTCTTATAGCCGAGATGAGTTGTATGTATGAGGTCAAGCATAAAAAGCTAAAAAAATGTACATTTTAAAATTAAATGAGGATGAATATCACGAGACAATTCTCTTGATATTCACCCTTTTAAAAAATTTAATTATTATTCTTAATGAATCCTATTTGGAATTACTGAAAACAGGCCATCTTGATTACAATAGAAGAAGAATTTTTTTGCTCCTCTTATCTTAAATCTAGCCTCGGCATTTCCCTCTGGGTATAACTTAACCATCTGCATATTATCACCCGATACTGCAGCAATGAAGGAAATATA
>Ga0326513_10001516_pt1 | contig 18119 bp, 14 predicted proteins | sample 2_2465_0518_D_FD_203654 | JGI IMG/M metagenome (GOLD analysis project Ga0326513, IMG submission 203654) | Bovine rumen microbial communities from UC Davis, California, United States - 2_2465_0518 | ecosystem: Host-associated > Mammals > Digestive system > Stomach > Rumen | place: USA... | reverse complement strand
AGCATGTGAGGATGCGCTCTATCTTTCTGGACTCGCCAAGAAAGTCTATCTCATTGTCCGTAAACCCTTCCTTCGTGCATCTCAGGTTATGCAGCAACGGGTTCGCGAGGCAGAAAACATCGAGATTCTTTTCGAGCACAACACTATAGGTTTATATGGTGAGAACGGTGTGGAAGGTGCCCACCTCGTCAAGCGTAAAGGTGAACCTGATGAAGAGTTGGTCGACATAGCCATCGACGGCTTCTTCCTCGCTATCGGTCATAAGCCAAATACGGACATCTTTAAGGAATGGCTTGATACAGACGAGACAGGTTACCTGAAGAAGATTGACGGTACACCCAAGACAAAAATCCCAGGGGTGTTCGTAGCTGGTGATTGTGCCGACCCCATCTACAGACAAGCCATCTCTGCTGCTGGTTCTGGTTGTCAGGCTGCCATTGAAGCGGAGCGTTTCCTTCTTAATCGATGAAGATCTACACTTCATACAAAAAGAAAAGGCTCGTTTCACAACGAGCCTTTTCCTTGTTAACTTTAAAAAACTAAATTAATCAACCATAAACCTTAACCATTAAAAATCTTTTTCTGCTGCAAAGGTAGGCTAATTAATCTATATACAGGTCGATTAATAATTATTTGAGGTTTAAAATTCGTTATTTAATGAATTTTCGACTCAAATTCACAGAAATTCTACTTTTTTAGGCTCATAAACGCATCTTTTTCTCGAAAAAAGTTGGAAATACAATTATTTTTTCTACCTTTGTGCCATCAAAATCAGTCGATATGGACCTACAATTATTACTGATTATAGGGATTTTTGCCATCATGGCAGCAGCTTTCTTCCTGGGAAGAGAGGTATATAGGCACAATCTCCGTGTCAGGCAACGACTGCAAATGACCAAAATCTTTACCAATATCACCCACGAATTACTGACGCCACTTACCGTCATATCAGCCTCGGTGGATTTGTTACGCGAAGACAGCCCTCAACATGACAAAGAGTATGATCTAATGCAATTTAACATCCACCGCATGGTCCGTCTTCTCCAACAAATTCTTGAAACAAGTAAGTCAATGGCTCACGAACTGAAACTCGTGGTTACCCAAGGAGATGTCATGCAATACATTTACAACACGGCCCTATGTCTAAAACCACTCATAGACAAGAAACAACTAAGATTTTCTATCGAGTGTAATCCGCAAAGCATGATGGGCTGGATAGACACCGACAAGTTGGACAAGATTATCTACAACCTACTGTCGAATGCGGCCAAATACACCAACGAAGGCGAAGTGACCCTCCGCGCCTGGACCAGTCGCAATTATGACGTATTATATATAGAGGTACGCGATACCGGCTGTGGCATTCCGAAGGAAAAGATGAAAAACCTCTTCCAACGTTTCTACGACGGCGAATACCGTCAGCACAAGACCATCGGCACCGGACTCGGTCTAGCCTTGACCCGAGACCTTGTACACCTGCATAAAGGTACCATCAGCTGCGAAAGTGAAGAAGGTATCGGAACCACCTTCACCGTCAGCATCCCCATTACAAAGAAATCCTTCAAGGCCAATCAGATTGAGGAGAAGCACAAAATCAATCTGAACATCTCCAATGAAGTCATCACAGGTATCACGTTAAAAGCTCCAGACATTAGTGTTGAAACAAACACCAATGAATTATTGGTCGACGATGCCTACCGTATCCTGATTGTAGAGGACAGCCCCGAACTACTCATGCTGATGCATAATATGCTGAAGAACCATTATCACGTCCTGTTAGCCAAAAACGGCAAGGAAGCCCTCAAGATTGTCCACAAGACACCACTCGACCTCATCGTGTCTGATGTGATGATGCCCGAGATGGACGGTTTCGAACTGACTCGCAAACTCAAGGAAAGTCCCAATTTCAGCAGTCTCCCAATCATCTTACTGACCGCTAAGACTCAGAAAGAAGACGAGGAGGAAGCGCTTAAGATCGGCGCCGACGACTACCTTACCAAACCATTCCGTCTAAGCGAGTTAAAACTACATATCGACAACATCATTGAGAATCGCAGACGAGCTTTGCAAGACTATGGTCAGAAAATGGGTCAGACAGACAACGATAATCAGGAAACCGTCCTAACCCCAGAGCAGCTCTTCTTGGAAAAGGCCCTCAACTGCGTCCATGAGCATCTTGACGACAGTGAATACGATCGTGATGCCTTTGCCGCTGATATGGGCGCCAGTTCATCGACCCTTTACAACAAGCTTCGTGCCATCACCGGTATGAATGTCACCACCTTCATCCGCGACGTCCGTATGAAAGAGGCACACCGACTAGCGGAAAAAGACCCCAGCATGCGCGTCAGCGACCTTGCCTACAAGGTAGGTTTTCAGGATCCCAAGTACTTCTCCACCTGTTTCAAGAGGTATTTTGGCATCCAGCCCAAGGAATTCATGGAGAAACTGACGCAGAAATAACAAAATAACACTAAAATCTATATTTTTCTATCGTTTTATTTGGTCATTTCACAAAAATACTATAACTTTGTGCCCAGAATAACAAAAAAGCAACAAAATGACAACACGTAACTTCGCATATTGGTGGCGCTGCTCAAGATTCTAACCGTCGTGAGTCGCTTACCATGTGGAGTAAAGGATACTCAAAGAGGTCTGCCGTTCTTGCGACAGGCCTTTTTTCATCATCCGCGGCACACATGGAAAGGTTTGTTGTATAAAACAAAGGTAGAAATCATAATATAAACATAAAAACAGTAAAATTATGAAACAGAAGAAATTCATCCTTCAGGAGAGTGAGATCCCTACACAGTGGTACAACATTCAGGCCGACATGCCAAACAAACCCATGCCGCCCATCCATCCGGCTACCAAGCAGCCTTTAGGCGTCGATGACTTAGCACATATCTTCCCTAGAGAGTGCTGTGTGCAGGAACTGGACACCGAGCATCGTTGGATTGACATCCCCGAGGACGTACTTGAGAAGTACAAGTACTATCGTTCTACCCCGCTGGTACGTGCCTACGCCCTCGAAGAGGCGCTGGGTACTCCCGCCCACATCTATTTCAAGAACGAAAGTACGAACCCTTTAGGTTCACACAAGATCAACTCTGCCCTGCCCCAGTGCTACTATGCCAAACAGGAAGGCACGACGAACGTCACCACCGAGACCGGTGCAGGTCAGTGGGGCGCCGCCCTTTCGTACGCTGCCAAGATCTATGGCTTAGACTGCGCCGTCTATCAGGTGAAGATCACCATGCAGCAGAAGCCTTATCGTTCCAGCATCATGCGTACCTTCGGAGCCGTAGTCACAGGCTCTCCCTCGATGTCAACCCGTGCTGGTAAGGATATCCTGACGAAGGACCCCACGCACTCCGGTTCGCTGGGTACTGCTATCTCTGAGGCAGTAGAGCTCGCCACCACTACTCCGAATTGTAAATACACACTCGGTTCTGTGCTGAATCACGTAGGTCTCCATCAGACCATCATCGGTCTGGAGGCTGAGAAGCAGATGGCAATGGCTGGCGAATATCCCGACATCGTGATCGGCTGCTTCGGTGGCGGTTCCAACTTCGGTGGTATCTCGTTCCCCTTCATGCGTCATAACCTGAGTGGTGAGCGTCACACAGAGTTCATCGCAGCCGAACCCGACAGCTGTCCGAAACTCACACGCGGTCAGTTCCGCTATGACTTCGGCGACGAAGCCGGTTACACCCCACTGCTCCCGATGTACACGCTGGGTCACAACTTCAAGCCCTCAAACATCCACGCTGGTGGTCTGCGCTATCACGGTGCCGGCATGATCATCTCCCAGCTCATCAAGGACGGTCTGATGCACGGTGTCGACATTCCTCAGCTTGAGACCTTCGAGGCTGGTATGCTCTTCGCCCGCACAGAGGGCATCATCCCTGCGCCTGAGAGCACCCACGCCATTGCTGCCACGATCCGCGAGGCCAAGAAGTGCAAGGAGACTGGCGAAGCCAAGGTGATCCTCTTCAACCTCTCCGGTCATGGACTCATCGACATGCCATCTTACGAGGCCTTCATCAAGGGTGACCTGCAGAACTATACGGTTACCGACGAGATGATTGCAGAAAACCTCGCAGAACTCGACAAACAGTAATAATCAATGAAGCCTCGCCGATTGGCGGGGCTTCGTTTTAACCACAAACCTAAAACAACTTATGCGATATCAATCTGGCGTGATACCTTTACTTTCTCTTCAATGACTTTAGGAAGTTCGACGGTGAGGACACCGTGTTCAACCTTTGCGGAGATATCTTCCTTCTTCACATCATCCGGCAGAATCAGCGTCTGCTCGAACTTTGAGTAAGAGAACTCACGACGCAGGTAGCGTGTATTCTTGTCCTCATCCTTCTTCTCCTGCTTGCTCTCCATCTTGATAATCAGGTTGCCCTCATCATTGATATGTACATTGAAGTCCTCCTTCTTCATGCCCGGTGCAGCCAACTCTACGGTATAGGCTTTGTCACTTTCTTTCACATTGATAGCGGGAGCCGTGCAGTTTGCCTTCGGCATAAAGTCCGTATCAAACAAATCATTGAACACACTAGGAATCCAACTGTTACTTCTCATTACTGGCATCATAATCTTTACCTCCTAATTCTATTTTTATAAATTAAACATGTTAACTATTTTAGTGATTACCTTTCGGCTCTCACAAGGGGTAAAGCAATAAGAATGCCAAAGCGTATTATTCTGTCAATCTGTCATAATAGCACGACATATTGTCAGAGATTCCATCACAGAGGTCACAGGAGCAATCACGACAGAACGCTTTCCATTCGCCTCACGGAAGTTGCACTGCCGAGGATGTTTCGATACGTAATTGAGAATGCGTCCGAAGGCATCACTCTGATAATAGAGGCTATCCGGATTGCTGACGAAGTAGAGGAACATCTTCTGCTGTTTCAGCATAATCTTCTCAATTCCCATCTGTTTGCCCAACACACGAAGAGAAACGACATTTATCAATTCCTCTGCCACCTCTGGAATCGCACCAAAACGGTCAACCAGCCGTTTGCGATAAGCCTCCAGATCGTTTTCGAGGTGATGGCTGTTGGCGAGGTTGTCGAGCTCACGGTAAAGTAGCATACGTTCCGAGTCGCTGGGGACATACTGATCGGGGAAGTACATCTCGATATCGGATTCGAGGGCACAGTCGTCGACGAAGTCTCCTTCTGGGAGACAGGGAGACAGGGAGTCCAAGGAGTGCAAGACATTACTTGAAGTCACAGAACAAGTGTCCTGAACTCCTTGCTTACTTGTCTCCTTGTCAACTTGCGGAATCTCGTTCCTCAGTTCCGCCATTGCCTGATTGAGGATCTTCTGATAAGTTTCATAACCGAGGTCGGAGATGAAGCCCGATTGCTCGGACCCAAGAAGATTGCCGGCACCTCGAATATCGAGATCCTGCATGGCGATGTTGATGCCAGATCCAAGATCAGAGAAGTTCTCGAGCGCCTCAAGTCTTCTACGCGACTCAGGAGGAAGAGCCGCCAACGGTGGTGCAAGCAGATAACAGAAGGCCTTGCGGTTACCACGTCCCACACGACCTCGCATCTGATGCAAGTCTGAGAGCCCGAAATTATGAGCCCCATTGATGATAATCGTATTGGCATTGGGTATGTCGATACCATTCTCCACGATGGTTGTAGAAAGCAGCACGTCGTAATCGTAATTGGAGAAGTCGAGCACTATTCTCTCAAGTTCCTCGGGCTTCATCTGCCCATGACCAATGGCAATGCGGGCATCAGGGATGTATTTTTGGATCATCTCAGCGATATGGGTGAGGTCACTGATGCGGTTATTGACGAAATACACCTGTCCGTTGCGCGACATCTCGAAATTGATGGCGTCAGCGATAATCTCCGCGCCAAAAGTATGTATCTCCGTCTGAATAGGATAGCGGTTGGGCGGTGGCGTCTGTATCACACTCAGGTCGCGAGCTCCGACGAGTGAGAACTGAAGCGTACGGGGGATGGGGGTTGCAGACATTGTCAGAGTATCCACATTCGATTTCATCTGACGCAGTTTCTCCTTCGTAGAAACACCGAATTTCTGTTCCTCATCAATAATCAGTAGACCGAGATCCTTAAATTTCACCGTCTTACCGATCAGTTTATGCGTACCGATGATGATATCAATCTTGCCTTCTGCCAAATCCTTCAACAACTCGGTAGTCTGTTTGGTCGTACGAGCCCGCGTCAGATAATCTACCCGCACCGGCATATCCTTCAGACGACTGGAGAAAGTACGGAAATGCTGATAGGCCAATACGGTTGTAGGCACGAGCACTGCCACCTGCTTACCATCGGTAGCCGCCTTGAAAGCAGCGCGCACGGCCACCTCAGTCTTACCAAAGCCCACATCGCCACAAACCAGACGATCCATCGGCTTAGCCATCTCCATATCCGCCTTCACGTCCTGCGTAGCTTTCAACTGGTCGGGTGTATCCTCATAAAGGAAGCTGGCTTCAAGTTCATGCTGCAGATAACTGTCGTGACTGAAGGCAAAGCCCTTCTCTCGACGACGCTTCGCATAGAGTTTGATCAGGTCGCGGGCAATATCCTTGATATGTTTCTTGGTACGCTCCTTAAGTTTCTCCCACTGTCCTGTACCAAGTGTGGACAGACGAGGTCCCTCGCCACCATCCTGCGAGCGGTATTTCGACACCTTATAGAGTGAATGTATCGAGACGTAGATGCAGTCGCCATGCTGATAGAGGATCTTTATCATTTCCTGATAGACATCTTCCCCAGCGGCATTCTTGACCGGCATCCGCACCAGTCCGCCGAACTTACCCACGCCGTGATCGACATGCACTACGAAATCACCGATCTCGAACTGTTGGATTTCCTTCAGCGTGAGTGCCATCTTACCGCTGCGGGCCTTGTCGCTCTTGAGGTTATACTTGTGGAAACGGTCAAAGATCTGATGGTCGGTAAAGACGCAGATGCGCAGGTCATCATCGGCAAAGCCCTCATGGAGCGTTTTCTCCACAGGAGTAAATAGTGGAGAGTTTGCTACCGCTGTAGAAGGCTGCGCAGAAAGAATCTCCTTCAGGCGTTCGTTCTGTTTCTGACTGTCTGCCAGAACAAAAATCTGGTAGCCCTGTAACAGATAATCCTCGAAAGACTTCGTCAGCAGGTCGAAATTCTTATGGAAGAGCGGCTGAACGGTAATATGAAAGTTGAGAGTGGAGAACTGAGAACTGAGAGTTGAGGGACGGTGACCGAATTCGATACGGCGGAAATTCTGGGCATCAGACATAAACTGTGCCCCTGTGATCAGCTGCGACTCCTTGCGCATCTGCTGCTCAATCTCCTTCTGTTCCATCTCGGTGGCCTGCTCCAACTGTTCCATCCTGGCCTGCGAAGAGAAGCCCTCCTCGTAAACGCGGTCGATAGCATCACGCACATAGAGATAGTCTTTCGTCACCAGTACGACATCCTCAGGAACAAACGACATAAACGAAACCTTGTCCTCTGCCGTAGCCAGCTCAGGTACAATCTCTACCCTATCCCGCTGTTCCTTCGACAACTGATCCTCCACCTCAAACGTACGGATGGAGTCGATGTCATCACCAAAGAAATCGATACGATAGGGAAATTCGCAACTATAGGAATAGACGTCAAGAATAGAGCCACGCAGGGCGAACTGTCCTGGTTCATAGACGTAATCGACCTCTCTAAAGCCAAACTCGTGCAAGGTCTTCGTGATATCCGAGACGGAGATGGTCTGGTCCTTCTCCAATGTCAGAGTCCTCGTGTCCAGCGTCTTCTTCGACACCACCATCTCAGCCAGCGCCTCGGGATAGGATACGACATATAGTGGAGAGCTTGCTACCGCCATTCCTTGAGGGGCAGCGATTCTGGCAAGGACTTCTGTGCGGAGGATCTCATTGGCAGAATCACGCTGGGCATATTTTATGGCACGACGGTAGCTCGACGGGAAGAACAGGACGTTCTGCGTACCCATCAGCTGTGAAAGGTCATGATAGAAATAGCCCGCCTCCTCAGCATCCTGGAGGATAAACAACAGTCGCGTCTTGCTCTTCAAAGCCAGACTTCCGAAGAGCATCGGGGCGCTGGAACCCAATAAACCATCGAGGAAAATTGTCCGAACCGAAGATTTCCCCAACTCCTTCGCCAGTGCCGACACCTGCGGCAACTGTGCATATAATTTCTCTAATTCCTGTATATTCATTCGAAATTGTGTGCAAAGGTACAAAAAAAGAAGGAGTTAAGGGAGTTAAAGGAGTTAAAGGGAGTTAAAGGACAATACTTTTCACTTTTCACTTTTCACTTTTCATGACTTTTATAGTACCTTTGCAGCGTAATAACTCAGAATATGCATTCAAGCGACAGTATCGTTATCATTCCGACGTATAACGAAAAGGAAAACATCGAGAAAATCATCCGAGCCGTGTTCGGCTTGGAAAAGTGTTTCCATATCCTCGTCATCGATGACGGATCACCTGATGGTACAGCAGCTATCGTGAAAGGGCTAATGGCTGAGGAATTCAGCGATCGGTTGTTTATCCTCGAGCGCAGCGGTAAACTGGGACTGGGAACGGCCTATATCATGGGATTCAAATGGGCCTTGGAACACAACTACGACTACATTTTCGAGATGGATGCCGATTTCAGTCACGATCCCAACGACCTGCCCCGTCTCTATTCAGCCTGTCACGACGAGGGTTACGATCTGGCCATCGGTAGCCGTTACGTCAGTGGCGTAAATGTCGTCAACTGGCCTATCGGTCGTGTGCTGATGAGTTACTTCGCTTCGAAATACGTGCGTTTCGTCACAGGTTTCAAGGTTCACGACACTACAGCGGGATTCAAGTGCTACAAGCGTCGGGTGCTCAAGACCATCGAACTCGACAAGATCCGTTTCAAGGGCTATGCGTTCCAGATTGAGATGAAATACACCGCCTATAAGATTGGTTTTAAGATCAAGGAAGTGAGTGTTATCTTCGTCAATCGTCGCGAGGGCGTCAGCAAGATGTCTGGTGGCATCTTCGGCGAGGCATTCTTCGGTGTGATGCGTCTCCGCTGGGACGGCTGGACGAGAAAATATCCGAAAATAGTTGATTAAAAAACATTATGATTTCATTATTATATAAAGTTTACCAGATATTTATTGCTTTTCCCGTGTTGGTGCTGTGGACGATTGTCACAGCTCTGGAGGTAGGTATAGGTACAACCATCGGCAACGGCCATTTCTGGGGTTATGTTCCAGGCCGCTGGTGGGGAAAAATCATTCTCAAGGCATTCCTGCTGCCTGTAAAGGTTGAAGGAGTGAAGAATCTGGAGAAGAAACAGAGTTATGTCTTCGTGGCGAATCATCAGGGCATTTTCGACATTTTCCTGATCTATGGTCATCTGGGACGCAACTTCAAGTGGATGATGAAGCAACAGTTGGGCAAGATTCCCTTCTTAGGCTATGCCTGCAGGAAGTCCCACCAGATCTTCGTCGACAAGAGCGGTCCCAAAGCCATCAAGAAGACTTACGACACAGCCCGTGAGATTCTGCAGGAAGGTTACTCTGTGACGGTGTTCCCTGAGGGTGCCCGTTCGTTTACCGGCCACATGGGAAAGTTCAGGAAAGGCGCCTTTGCCTTAGCGGATGAGTTGCAGTTGCCCGTTGTTCCCCTGACCATCAACGGCTCCTTCGATGTTCTGCCGCGTACAAAGGGTTTCCTGAATCTCGTCGACTGGCATCCCTTGCGCCTGACTATCCACGAGCCAATCTACCCCATCGGCAAAGGCCCCGAGAATATCGATGCCACAATGCGCCAGGCCTACGACTCTGTCATGTCGGCCCTCGATCCGAAATACCAAGGATTTGTTGAGAACCCTGACCAATGATTGCACGAGCACCCTATCTCTTCCTGTTGCTGATCCTGATACCCGACCTGTATCTCGACCTGCACTATTGGCGTCACAAATACGCCACAGGAAAGCGACTGCTTCACTGGTTGCCCAGTATCCTGTTGACCGTACTGACAGTGAAACTGACCTACGAGAAAGATTTCATCCCCGACGACCCTACCTTATTATATATATACCTGTTGCTGCTGGGACTCATCGCGATTCCCAAACTGGTTTATGTACTCTTTTCCATCCTGGGTCTGGGAACTTGCAAACTGTTCCATAGCAAACGTAACTACGGCAACCTCATCGGCGCAACACTCGTTCCCCTCATCTGGTATGTTATCATCTACGGTTCTTTCGTAGGTTTTCAGAAGCTGGAAGTCAATCGTCACACCTACAGTTCCCCTGACCTGCCTCCAGCCTTCGATAATTACAAGATTGTATTGTTCTCTGATGCCCACGTCGGCACGTTGAAAGGCAGTCGGCAGTGGATGCTGCAAAGAGCCGTCGACAGCATCAACGCCTTGCATCCCGATATGATCGTCTTCACTGGCGATCTCCAGAACCTCCAACCCAAGGAGCTCTACAAGCAGATGGACATTCTCTCGACCCTGAAAGCGAAGGACGGCATCTATTCCGTCTTAGGTAATCACGACTATGCCCAATACGTCTCGTGTAGCGATGCCGAGAAAGCCGCCAACTGCAAGGAGATCATCAGTCTGGAACGGCAATTAGGATGGACGGTATTGTTGAATGAGCACAAGGTGATCCAGCGCGGCAAGGATCATATCGTCATCGCAGGAATGGAGAACGATGGCGACGGTAAGCACTTCCCCCAGAAGGGCGACATCAGCAAGACCCTTTCTGGCACCCAAGGCTTTATCCTCCTTCTCGAACACGATCCTTCCTCTTGGCGACGTAAGATTATTCCCGATGGTCGCGCCCAGCTCACGCTCTCAGGCCACACCCATAGAATGCAGTTCGCACTGTTTGGTTGGTGTCCGATGTCACTCACAGGTCAAGAGTTCAACGGCTGGTATCACGAAGGCTCTCAGTCGCTCTTCGTCACAGCTGGTCTTGGCGGACTGATTCCCTTCCGCTTCGATGCGCCTGGTGAGATCGTTGAGATCCAATTAAAACGTTAGAGATTTGCAACGAGGAATTTCCTGACCACCTCTACGGGCAGTCCCCGGCGACGGGCATAGTCGCGAAGCTGGTCTTCCCCGATCTTTCCTAAAGAGAAATACTGCGCTTTGGGATGAGCCATCATCAGTCCCGATACGCTGGCGTGAGGTTTCATCGCCCCACTCTCCGTCAGACGGATGCCAATCTGTTTCATGTCCAACAGCTCGTCGATGACGAAGTTCAGGCTGGTATCCGGCAGCGAGGGATAGCCTACCGCAGGACGGATGCCCTGAAATTTCTCCACCTGCATCTCGGCAATAGAGAGGTTCTCCTCAGGAGCATAGCCCCAGTAGTGTTTTCTTACTTCCTCATGCATCCTTTCTGCCGTAGCCTCTGCCAGACGGTCAGCCAGCAACTGCATCAGCATCTTCTGATAGGGGTCATCATCAAAGTCGGTCTCAAAGCCGTGATCCACAGAGGTTGCAAAGACGCCGAGTTTCGAGGAGTGAGGAGTGGGGACCGAAGAGTGGGGAGTGTGGAGTGAGGAGTGAGAAATGTTTTGAGGACTGATAAAGTCCGAAAGGCAGTAAAATGGCGGATTACCCTGTTGTTGACGCAAGCAGGGTATCCTCACTCCACACTCCTCACTCCTCACTCCTCGAGAAACGATGATATCATCCCCATCGCTATAGGCTTCATAGAGCTCAAAAAGCGCATACGTGCGATATCGTCCTTCTATCTGCTGTAACGCCTCTTCAGCTTCCTGACGCAGTTTCTGCTGTTCTGCTTCAGGACGGCTATGAATCCCCCAGGCATAAAAGAAATACACCCAGTTGATATAAGGAACGATTTGGGATATCTCGTAGGTAATCTTCATCTGAACACGACAGGCTGTCCGATATAGTCTGTGTCTACCTCACCATTACGGTAAACGGTATGTCCGTTGCAGAGCGTTTGCTCTACTCGCCACAGGAACATGTGTCCCTCCATCGGACTCCATCCGCACTTACTCTGGATAACATCCTTGGTGCAGACCCAAGACGTATGAGGACGCACCAGCACCAGGTCTGCCTGATAGTCCTCGCGGATAAAACCTCTCTGCCTCACCTCGAAGAGTCGGGCTGGATTATGGCACATCAGCTCCACCAAACGTTCCAGCGAGAATACGCCCTTGTCCACGAGTTCCAGCATCGTGACGAGCGAGAACTGGATCATCGGCATACCGCTGGCCGCACGTGCACAACCGCCCTCTTTCTGCGACAGCAGGTGAGGCGCGTGATCTGTGCCGATGACTGTAATCCGGCCATCGTTGGCGGCCTGTTGCAGCGCCTCGCGGTCGCGCTCGGTCTTTACCGCCGGATTACACTTGATACGCGTACCCAGGGCAGCATAGTCGCGATCGGAGAAATAGAGATGACTCACGGTAGCCTCAGCGGTGATGTGACAGGAGTCAGGAGACAGGATACAGGAGTCAGGAGTCGGGATGAGCTCCAGTTCGCGGGCGGTGGTAAGGTGGGCCACATGCAGGCGGGCATCGTATTTCTTTGCCAGTTCTACGGCCAGACGGGTACTCTCATAACAAGCTTCCTCGCTGCGGATCTCCGGATGATGCTCCACTTTCGGATCCTCGCCATACTGTTGTTTCGCTGCTGCCATATTACGGTTGATGATCTCCGTATCTTCACAATGCGTCATAATCGGCAGACGGGCAGAAGCGAAAATACGTTCCAACGACGCCCTGCGATCCACCAGCATATTTCCCGTCGAACTGCCCATAAACAGTTTGATGCCAGGAATACGGTGCTCGTCGAGCTGGTCGAACAGTGCCACATTATCATTCGTAGCCCCAAAGAAGAAACTGTAGTTCACATGACTCTTCTCAGCAGCCAGTCTGAACTTCTCCTCAAGCGCCTCCAGCGTCGTCGTCTGCGGAACGGTATTCGGCATATCGAAATAGGTGGTCACACCGCCAGCGGCCGCAGCCCTGCTCTCACTCTCGATGTCAGCCTTCTCCGTCAGACCCGGCTCACGGAAATGCACATGATCGTCGATGACACCTGGGAGTACAAAACATCCCGAAGCATCTATGACCGTGTCAGTCGATACTTCGGGATTGACGTTTCCTGTAACAATCTCCTTTATCTTCTCATCTTCGATGATGATCGTACCATCGAAAGCTTTTCCTTCGTTGACAATGGTTCCGCCCTGAATGATGGTCCTCATTTCTGCGGCAGATTAGTCAGGGGCACGTGCAGCGAGTCTGCGGAGAGTTCCGGCAGAGCGGGCGTCACAGCAGCGGGTTGTGCAGGCTGGACACTCGTATCGTCCACCAGTCCGTTCTCACGGGCCTGAATCTCGTTGGCTGCACGATAGTACTCCTTCACATACGGATCCTCCTTGAACTTCTTCGAGGCCTTGCTCATGATGTCCTCTATCTGCGGTGTCAACACCGGATAGGGATACGAGGCGGTCATCATCATAAACACGCCGGGACCCAGCACATTGTCGAAGTTGTCGACGATGAAGTTCGTCACCAGACTGTCCTCACGCTGGGCGATAATCGCTGCCTCTATGGTCAGCTGCTGGTTGATGGTCTCTTCATCCTCACCTTCCAGCAACATCTGACTCTGCCTGTGCGAGAGTTCGTTCATCTCGTTGTTCAGCTGGTTGTGCAGGGTGATGAAGTCATAGAGTTTATCGTTTAGCGGCGTACCGCTTACTTTCTGGCTGGCATTATCAATCCTGATCTCTATCTCGCCCTTCTCCACGACGATAGGCATGATGCTCTCATCGTCCATGAAGAGACTGGCCATACGGACGGTGTCCAGGAGTCCTGCAAAGCGGAACTTGCCATGAACCACGTCGCAAGAATCGAGGTTTTTCAGCTCCTGGTCCTTGACGGTCTTCAGATAGAGTTTGCTTCCGTCGAGCGACGATACGGTGGATGAACCCTGGATATTGTAGGACTCAGCACACGAGGTCAGCACGACGGCAGTAACTAATGCGTATATTATTCTGTTCATAACTTACTTTTTTCGTCTGCAAATGTACTACGTATTTGCGAAGTAGAAAAAAAAATTTGCGCATTTTAAAACATTTGCGCAAACTTTTAGTCTTTTTTATTGTTCTTTCTGCAGTTCGTGACCAATTCTGTGCGAAGAATACAGTTGCAGGATGGCTGCGATAAGCAACACGACGACCCACTTGTTATAAATATATTGCACGTAGGTGATATGACTCAGTCCGAAGACATTGCCCTGATTGGCGAACATCAGCAGGGCCGCCACGAGGAAGAGCACATCGCTGAGCAGCATCATCCTTCTGAGTCGACGGATGGTGACATTCTTTCCCTCGTAGCGCTGCAGCATCTGCATCGAGGCAAAGCCGAGTGCACCGACGGCAAAGAGATAGGGCGCCCAACGCCACATCAGCAGACTCGAGCCCGCACCGATGACCATCAGCAGCCCGCCTACGAGAAAGATCGTGTTTTGTAGTTTACTCAGCGGTCTCATGGCTTACGATCGGTTGGGGGACACGGTTGTCGTCGCTCAGCACGAAGATGTCCTCATCGTCGGCCTTCATGAAGTAGCGCTCACGGGCTATCTTCTCCATCGCCTTCGGATTACGGTCCAGTTCGCGGATCTGAGCCTGAGCACGCTCATAGTTGGCGGTGTACTCGGCGATCTCCTCCTCCAGGAGAGCGATGCGACGCTGGTTCTTCATATGACTCAACACACTGTTCTCATCGAGGAATCCTACGATCAGGACTCCCAGCACCACGACCACCGTGTACTTCAGCGCCTGCGAACGCCACACTTTCAAGGCCAATGTCTTAATGTTACTTAATACATTCATATTCGTCTGCAAAATTACAAAATAATTATGAATTATGCATTATAAATTATGAATTATTTCGTATCTTTGCACCATAATTTCTAAAAATACGTATGGAATATATCGTTTCGGCACGAAAATATCGTCCTCTTTCCTTCGACACCGTCGTGGGACAGGCGGCGCTGACCACTACGCTGAAGAATGCCGTGAAGAGCGGAAAACTGGCACACGCCTACCTCTTCTGCGGTCCCCGAGGCGTGGGAAAGACCACGTGCGCCCGTATCTTCGCCAAAGCCATCAACTGCCAGAACCCTACGGCAGAGGGCGAGGCCTGTAATGAATGTGAGAGTTGTCAGTCGTTCAATGAGCAGCGCTCGCTGAACATCTTCGAGCTCGATGCGGCCTCGAACAACTCCGTCGAGCATATCAAGACCCTGATGGAGCAGACGCGCATCCCGCCGCAGCTCGGACGCTACAAGGTCTTCATCATCGACGAGGTGCACATGCTCTCCACCGCAGCCTTCAACGCCTTCCTGAAGACCCTCGAAGAGCCGCCCGCACACGTCATCTTCATCCTCGCCACCACCGAGAAGCACAAGATTCTGCCCACAATCCTGAGCCGTTGTCAGATCTACGACTTCGAGCGCATGACCGTCCGCAACACCATCGACCACCTGAAGCATGTGGCCGAGCAGGAGGGTATCACCTATGAGGAAGAGGCCCTCGCCGTCATCGCCGAGAAGGCCGACGGCGGCATGCGCGATGCCCTGAGCATCTTCGACCAGGCGGCCTCCTTCTGTCAGGGGAACATCACCTACCAGAAAGTCATCGAAGACCTGAACGTCCTCGATGCCGAGAACTACTTCCAGATCGTCGACCTCTCTATTAATAATAAGGTGAGCGATGTGATGGTGCTGCTCAACAGTGTCATCAACAAGGGCTTCGACGGCGGACTGCTCATTCAGGGTCTGGCCAAGCACGTGCGTAACGTACTGATGGCGAAGGATCCGCAGACGCTGCCCCTGCTCGAGGTGAGCGACCAGCAGCGCCAGCGCTATCAGCAGCAGGCCCAGAAAGCCGATACCCGTTTCCTCTATCAGGCCCTGCGGCTGATGAACCAGTGCGACATCAACTACCGCCAGTCCAGCAACAAGCGTTTGCTCGTAGAACTGACGCTCATCGAGATTGCGCAGATTACGCAGGCCGACGACAGCGCCAGCGCGGGGCGTAGCCCCAGAAGATTAAAATCCCTGTTTAAGAACCTGATCCGACAGTCGTCTCAGCCCCAGACAGCGGCCCCGCAGGTAGCCGCGGCTAAGCCTGTCGCATCAAATAGTGGAGAACTCTCCACTCTAAACTCTAAACCCTCCGCTCCAAGCTCCAAACCCACCATCAAGCTCGGCGGCCTCGGCTTCTCCTGGAGCAACCTCCGCAACAACGACAAGAAGCCCGGCAAGATGAACATCATCCCAGGCACTCCTGCCGACAATGCCAACCGTCAGAAGGCCGACATGCCCTTCACGCAGGAAGACCTGGAACTGCAGTGGCTCTCGATGTGCAACCGCATGCCACAGGAGCACAGCGGCATCGCGGCCCGCATGAAGAACATGAACCCCGTCATCACCGAGGGTACTGCTGTGGAAGTCACCGTTGACAACGCCCTCGTCAAGCAGGATATCGACCGCATCTACAAGAGCATCCTCAAGACCTTGCAGATCTACCTGAACAACAGCCAGCTAACGCTCACCATCCTTGTCAGCGAGAAGCCCGCCGAGGTGAAGATCCTCACGCGCAGGGAGCAGTTCGAGCAGATGCGCAAAAAAAATCCTGCCGTAGAAGCTCTACGACAGGCCTTTGATCTCGAATTGGCCTAAGCCAACTATTCACTCTTCACTTTTCACTATTCACTTAAATCAGGTTCATTCCTAATTTCTTGCACTGCTGACGCATCTCGTCCGGCCAGATGCTGGCCTGGATCTCACCGATGTGTCCCTTCTGCAACAGCACCATACAGAGACGGCTCTGTCCGATACCGCCACCGATCGACAGCGGCAACTTATCATTCAGCAGCTGCTGGTGGAAGTAAAGCTGTTCACGCTCTTCCTTACCCTCCAGTTTCAGCTGGCGCAGCAGACTCTCCTTGTCCACACGGATACCCATCGACGAGAGCTCGAACGAACGACCCAGCACCGGATACCAGATCAGGATGTCACCGTTCAGTCCGGCACGTCCATCTTCAGCGATGGTGCTCCAGTCGTCATAGTCCGGTGCACGTCCGTCGTGCTTCTCACCGTTCGACAGCTTACCGCCTATACCTATTATAAATACGGCACCGTAAGCCTCGCAGATGGCATCCTCGCGCTCCTTCGGTGTCTTGTCGGGATACATCTTCAACAGCTCCTCAGCGTGTATGAAGTGGATCTTCTCCGGCAGGAAAGGCCTCAGCTGCGGATAGGTCTCACAGGTCAGGTACTCCGTCCTGCGGATGGCAGCGTAGATGCGCTCCACAATGTTCTTCAGGAAGGCCAGCGTACGGTCTTCGCGGTTGATCACAGCCTCCCAGTCCCACTGGTCCACGTAGAGCGAGTGCAGGTTGTCCAGTTCCTCATCGGCGCGGATGGCGTTCATGTCGGTATAGATACCGTAGCCCGGCTCTATCTTATACTCTGCCAGCGACAGTCTCTTCCACTTCGCCAGCGAGTGCACCACCTCTGCCTTGGCGTCGCCCAGGTCCTTGATGGGGAAGGTCACAGCGCGCTCCACGCCGTTCAAGTCGTCGTTGATACCCAGACCCTTAAGCACGAACAGCGGTGCCGTCACACGACGCAGACGCAGCTCCGTAGAGAGGTTCTGCTGGAAGAATTCTTTAATAAGTTTGATGCCTTGTTCCGTCTGCTTCATATCCAGCAGCGGTTCGTACATCACTGGTTTGATTACTTGTCCCATTTCTAAGTTTATGATTATTTTTTGGCTGCAAAGATACACATTTATTATTAAAACGCAAGAAAAAAGCCAAATATTTTTGCAAAACGTCACAAATTCTTGATTTCTGCTATCAGAATGCGCAGCTTTCCCGAGTCTTAACAAATCATAATTCTTAATTCTTAATTCTTAATTCTTAATTTATTATCGTACCTTTGCACTCGCTTTCAACAAGCACTGGTCCCGTAGCTTAGCTGAATAGAGCGTCAGATTCCGGTTCTGAAGGTCTTGGGTTTGAATCCCAACGGGATCACGATGAAAATCTCTGTGAGTCAA
>Ga0326513_10001515_pt1 | contig 18119 bp, 26 predicted proteins | sample 2_2465_0518_D_FD_203654 | JGI IMG/M metagenome (GOLD analysis project Ga0326513, IMG submission 203654) | Bovine rumen microbial communities from UC Davis, California, United States - 2_2465_0518 | ecosystem: Host-associated > Mammals > Digestive system > Stomach > Rumen | place: USA... | reverse complement strand
GCATCATATACGCTCCCTTCGCTTGGATTTCCCCATTTTGTCGCCGCTTGACGACAATTTTGTGCAACCTGCACAACGGGGAAATCCGCGCTCCGGGCGCTGCCAACAATCAAGAAAGGAACTGAAAGGAAACGATCAAGAAGGCCCCTTATGCCTTATCTATATTCTAGCACATATCCGCACAAAAGGCAAGCAATTATTGAAATCAAAAGTAAAATTAATGCTGCCAATAAATTCGCGATCCCGTCAATGCTGGCCGTGATCAGCATCGCCAGGAAGAGAAAAGCTACGAAGAAAACCCGGCAAATATTCTTTAATAAGTCATCATCTAGTTTAAACAGATCAAGCATTATCTTTCTCTCCTTTTCTCAATTAAATCACTCATCCTTTTCACCTCTCATCATGCTTTCTGCCATTGCCGCATAGTATTCATCTCGATCTACGGCTGCTTTCTCGATAAAATGTCTATCAAGATAACACCCGACAGTTGTTCCAGTAGTGATACATAGGGCATTTATTGCATTTCATTCCTGTTCACCTCTCCTCTCTGCTATCTGTATCCCTGTTATCTGTGCCATGTTTTCAAGGCACCTTGGGCATATCCAAAAACTATGCACATGTGCTTGCAGGGTCTTGCAAATCTTTTTTGTCCTAGGGCTTTGATAGTTGCGAGTCACATATCTGAACTCCCATTTTGCGCCAGTTCCGTGACAGACCGAACAACAGCAATTATCTTGCTGAAGGTGGCGCAACGTAAAGTCATGATTCGTCCGCTTGTATTCTGCGCTTAACCAATCAGTCCCACTCTCAATCATTCTCTTTCACCCCCTTAACGTATAAAAACTCTTTATCAGGATAACGCCGCCGATTTGGTCTTAAAGTCATATCTCTGATTCCAGGCTTTAGCTGCCTGATCAGCTGAATCGTGTTCACCTGGCCCGGTACAACCGCAGTTTACACAAATGGCACACCAAGTGTTCATTATTACTAACTTGTTTACTTCAATCATTTCACTCCCACAAAACGGGCAAGGTTTTAATTTAATCATTCTTTATCGCTCCTTCTTTGAGAAATGGTCGCAACAGATCATAGGTGTTACTCATACCCTTTTTATACCCGCTAAGAAATATATCAATCGGATTATATTCCAGGCACTCTGGTCCCACAGCTCTTTTATTCCACGCTTTAATCCCTTCCTCGTCTGAGCTATTCCATCTCGGCCCGTACGTTTCACAGTTTGCACATTTAACAATATGCGTGTTACCGTCAACATAAGGCAGCTCAATTATAAAAACGTCATTACTCCCGCAAAACGGGCAAGGCTTTAATTTAATCATTTTTATACCTCTCAATACTTACGATAAAGCTGCCGCACTGCGGGCAGAATTTTGTATCATTTCTTGTCACATAACTGCACCGGTCGCAGATATATTCTCCGTTTTCACCTATTAACCAGGTACTTGAATTTGTTAGCTTAACTTGAAACTTTTCGCCCCCATAGCACGAATTACACGGCTCCTTATTACCGGGTAGAGATAAAAACAAACAAGTCTTGCACATTTTCCCGCTAATATCGTTTATAATATGTAATATCTCTTTCTCGTTCATTTCCTCACCTCACATATCAAGCCAAGCTAAAACAATATATCCCATTATGATAACCCCGCAGATCAGACCCATTATAAAACACACAAGCGCCATTCCCTCACCCCCTCATATAGCGCCCGCAATCTGGACAATACAAACTATCATCAGTGCTAATCTTTCCGCAATGTTCGCACTTATAATAACCGCCTTCGTCGTCTATTAACCAGCGCGATGATCTTGTTATACATACATTATAATGTTTTTTGTTCTTACCGCACGATAAGCAAGGCTCCTCCGAAAATGGACACGGGTAATAAACGCAATTTCCGCAATATTTACTTGATATAGATGATATTAATTCTAATATTTCTTGATTTTTCATATTTACCCCCTCAACGTATAAAAACTCTTTATCAGTATAACGCCGCCCTGTATCGTTTTCGGCAGCAGCTTACCCGGCACCATAAGCCCCGGCTTGAAATCGTCCAGCGTTCGCCTCCTGATCCGGCCGTCTTCGTCGAAAAGAAATTCTTTTTCATCATCTGACAGCTTTCCAATGTCCCCGTCATATTCTCCCAGTAAGCAGGCGTCAAATAACTTTTTGCAGTTCTCCGGCATACCTGCGCATTTGATATTATGATACGGTTTAACTGGCTCCCCGTCTGATTCTACTACGTGCTCGATATATGTTTTCTGCCTGAGGAAAAGCGCATAATCGAAGTTGGTTTCGTTCTTCCAGCAACAAAAGTTTTGCGGGTGTATACGTATTCCTTTTACTTTGCTGGCCGGCATATCACAGTGTATCGAATCAGTATCCGCATAGACAAAACCCGGCTTTTTCGGTCCGTGATAATTTTTCTGCGCGGCCCTGATCGTAAAGTTTCGCGCGTAAGATGTGATAGCCGCGCCGATCGGGATATATACAGGGTCCTTTGTGAAATTCGGATAATCCATATAATTCACAACCCCGTCAGGACCCAGAAAAGCGATCTTCGCAGAGTTATTTATATTCGTGGCCATCTTGCCGTATAAATTATTTAATGCCAGCTTTGCCCAGGTCCTGAGCGCATTGCCCTCGTTTTCCTGCTTTATCTTACGGTATTTATTGATATAGTCATCAAATATCCCGATCTCGGTGTGAAAATAACAACCGTCCAGGATCTCGAAGTCTTCCGTATAATAATGCTCACGAAAAAGCTGGTAGTCGGTGCAGGTCATTGTTATGACCGGTCGCATTTGCTTTTTTGTGCCATCCGGCAGTATTGTATAGCGATGCGATACGCCCTTACTGTCGATATAATCTGACGTCGTTAAATTCTCTGTCGGTTTATAATATAAGTTACCCTTTATCTGGATAAACGGCAGCTTTCCCGGCTTTAAGTAAAACCGCGTCCGGATCCGGATAAAATAATAATTCTTTTCCCGGAGTGCCTTTTCAGGTATACAGTTACCCCGCCAGAAACGCGGGTATCCTACCGGGTAGCGGTTCCCTGATTCGCTGTGCATCATAGACGGGTATAAGCTGTTGACATCGAATACGCTGCCGGATCCGAGGACTTTGCCCGCCTTTTCCGGAACTACATAGCACCACCCGCCGCGATATGCCCTCCGGATATAGCGCTCAGCCGTATCATACCCGTATAAATCCGCGTCCAGCTTATAGCTTTTCTGCAGGTTCGGAAACATAGCGCGGAATAAATCCGGGTCCAGAATTTTATTCTTATACTCAAATAAGCAACATGACCCGATTGTTAAGCGGTCAAAACCTACTTTATATAATGTTTCGAGTGCTTCTTTGACTACCAGCACATCGTTCTTGATATACTCGGCCTCCTCCGGTGTGATCTCACAACCCGCATAACGGTAGCCCTCATATTCCATATCCAGCTTTTTGTGCTTCGTCTTAAAAGCCTTGCCGATCTGCTTAACCGAAAATGGCAGCAATTTAAGAGAATCGCGTATATCAATATAAAATCCGCGCTCCGTTCTGAGAGTCATACAGTACCATTGTCCGCGGTCCGATATGGTATATTTAAAGCTGCCTTTTGGCATTTTCTTGTCCGGTGAAAACTCAAAGATAAGTTTCTTTTCGTCATACTCAGAAAAAGCCTGTTCATATTTCCGCATAAAATACGACAATATAAAGGACCCGTCAAATCTGAGATTATGGAAGTAAAGCCGGATATTCTGCTTCAATTCCACGATGTAAGAAAAGAAATCTTCGATCGAATGAAACAGTTTTACATCTTCGGTATACAGCTCTACCAGCGCGGCGGCCCATACTTCTGTTTTTTCCTGGCCTTCGTACACGGTCGTTTCAAAATCGGCCATGTATATGCGTTCCTTTCTTTTTGCCATATTTACCCCCTGTAGTCGCTGATCAGATCGCCCATTGTTAAGGCCCTGCCGGTCAGTATCGGTAATATCTTATCACTCCAGGCGTTTTCTGCATTATCCTCAGGAGAGTATTTCAAGAAAAACTCTACATCAGATAATAAGCTGTCGCGGTCCTCGCGGTTTAATTCGGCCAGACGCTTATAAAGTCGTTTCTTGTCTGTAGCCAGCTCGACATTTAAAGCAGACTCTAAACGTGCAGCTGCGGACATATGGCCGTCAATTTCGCGATATGCGTTTATCAGCTGTCGCATACCATTAATGAGCGCGTCAACATCCGCGATCTGTTCCTTTCGGCGCTCGGCCGCTTCTTTCCCTCGTTTGCTGTATTCGATCTCACGCCCGCGGCGCCCGCTGGTAATTCTGCCGGTGTCCGGATCTAAATAGCTGCTATTCTCAGAGAGATATCTTTCATTTCTCTTTTTCAGGGTTTCTATTGTCTTCTTCGTGATATGTTTCGGTCTTGCCGGCAGAGCTCTGTTTAACTGTTTTTCATTAAACACATAGCCGCGTTCCTGCATCTTACGGATTCGGTTTTCCAGGTTCTTTCTTACCCGGTTATACTGCGCCGTTAATGAGGGCTTTTTCTTTGCCATGTTTTCACCACCTTAATAAAAAATACGGGGCCACCGCTGCCGGCAGCCCCTGAAGGAATTACATAAACGGAAGATCCGGCACTTCCTCACCCTCTGCACTTGCCTTTGATCCGCAGAAGTTGAAATCCTCAATAATAACGCTGGTCCATGTTCTGGTCTTTCCGTCCTTATCCTTGTACTTATCATTCCGCACGTTTCCCATCACCAGAATTTCGCTGCCCTTGTGGAAATGCTCCGCGATGACTTCGCCGCGCTTGCCGAAAGCTACGCAGTTAAAGAAATCCGCTGTAGCCCCGTCTTTTGTCTTGACCGCTCTGTTTACGGCTAAGGAAAACTTGCAGATCGTCTGTTTTCCGTCCTTACTCTCAGTCATCTTTGTTTCGGGTTCTGCTGTCATTCTGCCATGTAAGAATATTCTGTTCATTATTTATACTCCTTTTTAAGTCTTTCTAAAATATAAGTTCCGTCTAGTTTCGTCAGCTTTCCGCACCACCCGGAATGGAAAAACGCCTCGCACTGTTTTCTTAAATAATCCCAGCGCATCCATGTACTGCTTGATGGCTGCGCTTTACCCATCTCCAGGCCGGCGCGTTTCCAGTCGTTTGCTGCCTGCAGTACAATAGCATTGGCTAAAAGCTGGTATCCGTCAATCATATACCGATATTAACCGGGCAAATAGCCGCCTTTAAAACGTCCGGCATTTGTTCTTCATAGATCAGGACCGGCGCCAGCTTTGAGCGGTCAGATACATAAAAGCGCGGCTCTATCAATCCCAGCATATCGAGAAGTTTGCAGTCGATAAAGGTTGAGCGCGTCTTATCATCAAAAAGCTCATAACATGAGCGCTTGTCATACTGGTAGATCCGGCGCGTCCTTACTGCTTCGATACAATCTTTTTTCACGCCCTCGATGATCTTATACAGGTTCGCGCTCTCAAACATTCCCGTATTAAAGGGAAAATACACCTCCGGGAACTGCACCAGCATCATGTTGTCAAGGCACACCAGAATATTATTCGGGTCGCTGGTATCCATGAGTACTTTATTACCCCGATAGAAGTTTTTCAGGATCTGCGCGGCTACTTTTGAAAACGTCATATTATCACCCCTTTACTTGGAAATGCCCGTGAAACTCTACATTGCTAACGATGAACTCATCGCCAATCTTAGCGGACCCCTGCCGCTCATACAGATCAACGATCAATTCGATGATCTCCTGCGCGTCTCTGATCTCTACGTTATCTGCCGAATAATCAATAACATACGAGTCGCCTACGCGGTCAATGGTTAATTCTGTCATATTATCACCCCTTTCTATCTGTAAAGCAGCTTATACCCGTATATGGTATAGATATAAACTTCATACTTCATTATGACTTCGTTCAGCTGCTCCTCGAACTTGTCGATCTCTTCCTCGCTGTCTGCGAAGAGTGCGCCGGGGAGATAGAAATCTCCGCCGAACCCCTCATACACGATCATGTATTTTTTCATTGTATCACTCCTTTCTTAACTGTCTTTATTCTATCATATATCCCCCGAGCAATGTTACCAAACATACACTAATTTTTTGTGCAATTTTCACAAAAGAAAAAAGGACCTGTTAAACAAGTCCTTTTTTATATCATTATCCGGAGTTATAGCAGGCGGGCCGCATATCCCGACAGCGGCGCGGGCCGTATATTCCACCGGTGCATATCCCGCGCGGCTCCTGGTATATAGTCCGGAGTGATACCGTTATCTGTAAGCTAACATTTTAAGAATTGCTTCTTTACATCTCAGATCCTTAAACCGGAACGCGCCGTGATCGAAGAACCAGCGCATATTTTTTATGAAGGTTTCATTCTGCTTTAACATGACATAATTTATATTATGGTCCTCAGTCGTTACGGCCAGCTTATACGGGAAAGACTGATCCGGCTTAGTATCGCAGTAAATAACGCCTGCGCTGGCATATTCTTTCAGTCCGTATTCCGTTCCGTTATATCTTATCGTACCGATATACCGCGGCTTGCCTTCCGGCTTTTCGACAAAAGCAGAATTGTCTTTCAGATACACGTTTTGTGCCTGGTACGCCAGATATTTATTCTGCGATAAAGCACGGTTAAACCCGCTCTCTAACTGAGCCTTTGCAGCGCCTGCATAGAAATTCTGTTCCAGCACAAAACCGTCACCGCGTAAGAATACTGTATCATCGCGTAAGCGTTCTGTGATCCCCATTTCTACAAAGTACGGATTGATCAATGAAATACAGTTCCCTAACATATAAATAGGAACATACCGTATCTGCTTTCCCTGACCGCGGGCAATGGACGTATGAACGCTCATTAACTTTTCTATTTCCCGGCTGCAGTAATGATTTGACTCACTCTCAAACTCGTCAAATATAAGCCGGTTTATATCACTGAAAAGGTGAGAGTTTTTCTTCACATCATCCGGCGTATTGATAGCCAGCGCATAGCCGCAAGACACGGCGCCGGGTATTCCCGGCATACCCTCAGCGAATAATTCAATATACTTTCCCTTGGACTGCCTGGCCGCCGTTACGGTGATACCCGGGAAGAATAAAGCGCCTATATCCTTAAAGAACCGCTCAGATACTTTATCGTCCAGCTCATCTTTGTAACGGTAGATCAGCCCGAACTTGCCTTGACCCTTTAAGAACTTCGAGAAAACCAGCTTATTAAAATAGGTAGTTTTTCCGGCCGTTCGGTTCGTCGTGCATATATATATTTCCGGTTTCTGGCCGTTCAGGTCCTGCAGGCTTAAGAGCTTAGTGCCGTCGTAATATTTCTTTTCCATAAAAACCCCCTTTATACAATATTGTAGCACATTGGATAGACATATACAAGAAATTGTAGTATAATAATTAAAGAAAGGGGGTATAGGGTTATGGATATTAAAGTATTATTGGATGCGGTGTCAGTTGTGGGCTTTCCTATCGTGATGTGTTTAATCTTCATTTATTATGTGAAATACCTGACTGATAAGAACGCCGAACAGATCGACAAACTGAATGATCAGCACCGACAGGAAACGAGCGAACTGACAAAAGCCGTCGAAAACAATACGCTGGCGCTTACCAGATTGCTCGACAAACTCGATAAGGAATGAAGCTATGCAGACAGTTAAAGAAGGAAGCAGCGGAACCGCTGTATACTGCCTGCAGGCGATCTTGCGGGCAGCGTGCTATACCGGCACTGACGGCAAGCCGGTAGAGGTCGACGGAAAAGCCGGCGCGAATACGATATTTGCCTTGCGTGAATTTCAGAAAAAGATGATCGCTTACGGTGTAGATGTGGGCTGCAAAACGCCTGACGGCATATGCGGGCCGAAATGCTGGGCAGCGCTCGGAATGGAGTGATACTATGGCTTTTGTTCCTAGAATGAGCGCGGCCGGGATATGGCAGGATCCGAAATGGTACGCGCAGAATGTTTTTTATCAGTCCGGTTACGGTCTGCCGAATTGCACGTGTTACGCATGGGGTAGGTATTGGGAAATAACAGGACAGCGGCCCGATAATCTCCCGACCGGAAACGCGGGCGACTGGTACGATGCCGCGACTAGTTACCGGCGCGGACGTACTCCGGCGCTTGGCGCGATCGGCTGCTTATACGACCCGCTCGGGTATTATGCCGGGCACGTTTACGTTGTGGAGCAGATAAACGGCGACGGGTCCATTGTTACCAGCAACTCCGGATATGAACGCCCGTTATCATCTTACCCACCGGATATGAGTAACTATTTCTGGACTGAGACGGTGTACCCGGAGAATGATTATGCAAGTGGCTGGCTATACTCACAACGCGGCTATCGCTTAAAGGGTTTTATCTATGCGAACGTGGCGCCCGGTCCTGCAGTTCCGACTCAGTGGGTGAGCGGAAACCGTTATCTTTCCCAGGACGAACAGCATAATAACGCGCTTATCGTCTATTCGTACTTTTATTATAAAGGCTGGTCCTTTAACGCGATATGCGGCATTCTGGGAAACATGGTACGAGAATCTACCATTAACCCCGGTATCTGGGAAAACCTCGGGCATGATCCGGAGCTCGGATACGGGCTTGTAGGCTGGACACCTTCCTATAATATTACGAACTGGCTGACTGCGAACGGGTACGCGATAGACGACGGTTACGGACAGCTTGAATGGCTCGACACACAGCCGGGTGTAAATGGTGACTGGATCCCGCAAGGCGCTTACAGTAATATAGGATATGACGATTTCAAGCACACGACGACACTTACACCGGCGCAGGCTGCAGAATGTTTCTGTATAAACTTCGAGCGCCCCGGAGTCGTGGCAATGGATGAGCGTATCTACTGGGCGAATTATTATGCTCAGTATCTGGCCGGGATGCCGACCTTAAACCCGCCCTATATCCCGCCTTATACCGACGGCAGACAAAAGCCGGGGCTTAAAACCTGGCAGATGATAAAGTACAGATTGCGGAGGTATTAAAATGGCAATCAAAACAAAAGCAGAACTTTTGGAGCTTGTAAAAGAGCGTATCGGTGACGATACCAGCGACGAAGCATTAGCTATCATCGAAGACGTTACCGACACTTTAGACGACTATGAAACACGTATCGCGGATTCCGGAGACTGGAAAGCACGTTATGAACAGAACGATGCGGACTGGCGCAAGAAGTATAAAGAGCGCTTTTTCGCTCCGACTGAGGAACCGGAAGAAATCGACGAACCTGAAGAAGTAGAAGAAAAAAGAACCTTTGAGGATCTTTTTAAAACGGAGGATTAAAAACTATGGCTAGAAAAGTAGCAGTAAGCACACTTAATGCAAGTACGATTGATATTCTGAATGTGATCAGACAGAACGCGACGGCTGAGTATCAGAGTCTTGTTCCTGTCGTAGCAACGGAAACCGATATCCCGAAAGTCGGTGAAGTCCTTTTTGGCTATCCGGCACTTGCTAACCAGTTTATTAATGCGCTGGTAAACCGTATCGCAGCGGTAAGAGTAAAGAGCGCCGTCTATAATAACGGGTTTGCAGACCTTAAGAAAGGTTATCTCGAGTTTGGCGAATCGATCGAGGAAGTTTTCGTTAATATCAGTAAAGCCCGCGAGTTTTCCGCTGAGAAAGCAGAAGCGCGCGAATTTAAGAGATCTCTGCCGGACGTAAGAAGCGCGTTCCATGTAATGAACTGGAGAGTCATGTATCCCGTTACCATCCAGGACGAAGACCTGCGTATGGCTTTCCTGTCTATGAACGGCGTACAGGATCTTATCGCCCGTATCGTTGACAGCATTTATACAGCTGCCGAGTATGACGAGTACTTGCTCTTTAAGCATTCTATCATCAAGACGATCGCGCACGGCAAGATGTATCCGGTTGAGGTCGATACTTCCGATATTAAGAACGCAGCCGTTGCGTTCCGAGGCACCAGCAACCGCCTGACCTTTATGAATACCGCCTACAATGCTGCCGGCGTTCATACCGCTACCCCGAAGGGTGACCAGTATATCTTCATGTCTGCAGACTTTAACGCACAGTATGACGTTAACGTACTGGCTGCAGCTTTTAACATGGACCGCGCCGATTTTATGGGCCGTCTGAAACTCATTGATGATTTTACTACATTTGATAATGACAGATTTAGCGAGATCGTGGCCGGATCCGACCAGATCGATCTTGTGACCCCTGAAGAGCTGGCGCTTATGGCGGATGTTATCGGCGTACTGGTCGATGGTGAATTTTTCCAGTTCTATGATAATAACAACAAGTTTACAGAGAAATATGTTGCAAGCGGTCTGTACTGGAATTACTTCTATCATGTATGGAAGACCTGCAGCGTAAGTCCATTCTCTAACGCGATCGTATTTGTAAAGAATACTGCAGACACCGCTATGCCGGCTACTGTTAAATATGTCGTTGATTCTGTGAACGTATCCGATGAGGGCTATACCCTTACACTCTCCGAAGATCCGGCCGACACCGTGGCGCACAGTGTGGCTAACTTTGTACAGACTCAGGCTGCTACAACTGCAGGAATTGCGATCCATAAGTACGGCGCAGTTATTGCACCGGCTAGCAAGAAAGAGACTGAGCTTACACTTGAGCTTACTATTGACGGCGCAACCTATACCGCCGGTACTGCCGTAACTGCAGCTACCGCAGTAGGTACCGAGATCACTTTTACAAAACAGTAACTTTTCACAGAGGGCGGGATTATTCCCGCCTTCCCTTTAAGAGATTATAGGAGGGTAAGATATGAGTTTTCCGGTACCTATTGAATACGGTTTAAATGATACAAAAGATAATACCATTGTTAAATATAACAATGGTACAGAATGGGAAGGCCTGCCGGGACCGGACGGTGGTGGAGATGTAGCAGAAGAAGTTGAAAATATTCGTATTGGTGCAGACGACACTGTATACCCGACAGCGGGCGATGCTGTGCGCGGTCAGGTGACTGACTTAAAGAAAGATTTAAGTGAGATTGTAAATGAGGCTGTAGTTGATAAGACTGCCAATCGCAAAAGTGACATTTTTACACTTTATCAGACAAATGGATACCTAAGTTATGCAGACGGTCATTTTGTTGCAGATAATAGTTGGCACTGTTTCCTTTATACATTTGAACATGATACCGATATTACTATAGCTAGGGAAAATGGTTCTGGCACTGGAATGGTAGGGGCGGTACTTTTTTCCGAGGAATTGGATACGATTCCAACATTATCCAGTGGTGCAAAGACATACTATTTAAAGGGCGGTAGAAGCGACAAAACAGGGACAGAATCGCTTCCGTCTGAATCTAATATATGGAATTGCAAAACAGGTCAAATGATTTGCATATTTACGCAGGACAATGCGAATAATCCAAACACGAATTTTACGATGGAATACGAGGGTGTGAAACACCTGCTTAACAATGACATATATTTAAACTCATTTCAGGAAGAACAGATTCAGACCATAGCAGGGAATAAGAAACCTTGTTTGCAATATGTACCTGTAAATTCTACCGAACTTCCGTTCAGCTATTTTAAAGAACAAATCAACTTATACATTCCGACAACAGTGGGATATCTCAAATATCTTTTTGTTAGAAACGAACTTGACTCCAAAAATGCGAACAACTGGAGACTGGACAAGGCGTTTGCGTGTGATGAAAATAAAGATAACAGATTCCTTGTAGTAAACAGTGGCGAATATGAAATGGCTCTGAAAATTGACGGAAGAGATGATTTTATCGGTGGAATTGCACATGGTGATGAAGTCTTGGGTTCTATCACATTCTTGGTTAATGGAAATGAAATTGCAGACATTACAGCGTTAACAGCATTAACACAATTTGACGAATTAAAAATAGTAGAGACTACAGACTTGTATGACCCTGCCGATGGGGCAACCTTGTCAACTAGAGGGCAGTTTTCACCAGTCGCACAACATGGGAAAGAGTACACATTCACAAAAGATGGATTGCGCTTGCGCCAATTTGTGAGTTGGAATGTAGTTGAAACACTTAATGCGTCATACATGACCATGTTGCCGATGGTCAGAGGTAATGATTCTGTTTCACAGCTTCAAATAACAGATACATTTTATGCAGACGATGACTATTTAAAATATTATGTTGGGTCACTTGGAGATATTAGTGGCAAAGCATGGGCATGGCGAAAGAACATAGATCATGCGGTCATATGGTCTGACATTAGCGGTGTATCAGCCGAAGTCATAATGGTCAAACAACCGCAAATTGTCAATAATGGTGCAAGACAGTTTAAAGTCCAAAGTGCAGAAGCATACAATAAACTGTATTGGTCTGTTTGTGGAGTTGGTGACGATTTATACAACGTGTCAGTCGGTGAACGTTTTGGCACAGAGTCAATATATAAACTGAATATTTGTAAGTAATTTGAAGAGAACAAAAAAACAGCCTTTCGGCTGTTAGATCCTGTCTGGGTGATGACCTACCTACCGACAAGGCGTCGCATCGACTCCATCAGGGGCGTGTATCATATTCTTGATTCCGCTACGTTGCGAGGTCTGAAGAGATACATTCCATCTGACCTTTATTCGGTAGATATATTATACATCATACAGACAGGAAATACAAGAGAATTGTCTTGTTTAAAGAGAACATATGGAAATATCACGACTGGAAGAAAGAAAAGTTGCTGTTTTTGAATATTAGAACTAACTTAAAGCAGGCAGAAGGGGGGACCATGTATGAGAAAAGTATTTTTTCATACATATCATAGATTGTTGCTATTGCTTGGCAATACTATAATAGGAAAAACAAAATGGTATAAAGATACAGTTTATGAAGAAGCGCAGTGGATAATCGGGAATAGGCCATGGCGTAAGAAACTAACTTAAAGGGAACTTTAACATAGCAAGTGGGATGAATTATGTATATAGCACCTAACTCAATTATAGCCTTGCTCCGCGGTGTGCCGCTGGATAAGCGATATTCAGATACGCTGTATTTTGGTACCGACTCCGCGCAGCATGATTATTTTTATTCAAGGCGTAAAATGGTATTTACCAAAGAGATGTATAACAGAGTCGGAAAAGGCCGCTGCCGTGTTCATACGGTAGCCGATAATCTTTACGACTGTAATTATCTCATGTTTCAAAATACCGCTTACGGTTCGAAATGGTTTTATGCGTTTATTGACCGCGTGGAGTATGTGAATGATTCCGTGACCGAAGTCATATTTACCATTGACCCGCTGCAGACATGGCTGGGCGAAGTCCGGGGAAAGCTGGGCCAGTGCTATGTAGTACGCTGTCATTCGTCCAGCGATAATATCGGTGAAAACACAGTACCCGAGGGCGTGGAAACCGGCGAGCTTGTATTAAACGATTACGGCACTCTGCCGGTAGAAGATGACGGCCAGAGCATCAGCCAGGACGTTTTCAGGGTATTTATATCGGTTATGGAAACAAGCAGCGGATCAGATGGTAAAGTATACGACGGTGTATACGGCGGGGCTACCCTAAAAGTATTTGCTTCGACGAATACCGCGGATATTAAAACAGAGCTTGATAAACACTTGGCGGCGCCTGGTAATGTTGTAGCTATGTATATGGCTCCGGCTAGTGTAATGCCTACTTTACCAAGTGATAATATCGTACCTCAGAATACAGACGGCCCGAAATATCATTTTTCGTTGCCGGCGATCACAGCAAACGATACCCTGAACGGGTATACACCGAAAAACAAAAAGCTGTATACCTATCCTTATAATTATGCTCACGTTGATAACGGAAACGGCCAGACAATGGCATTACCGTATGAATTTTTCGATAACTTAACTCCGGACCTGGTATATTACGGCACCATAACGGCACCGGTGCAGATCTGCGTTAAGCCGGAGAACTTCAAGGGCACGTCCGGGCCGAATCATAACCAATGTTTGATGCTTTCCAACTTTCCGATGTGTTCGTGGGCGACGGACAGCTTTTCCGCTTGGCTTGCGCAGAACACGATTGAATTACCGGAGCGCGGAACGACCAGCGGCACATTTGCACGTATGGCGCGCTCGGTACTGACCGGACCCGCGGGCCCTTCAATTTCCGCATTGCCAGCGAGCGCCGAGGGCAAGACGCTTGCGCCTACTGCTTTAATGTCTATACTGTCAAACCCTGCCGGGGCTATTCAGTCCTTGCTCGGTCAGGCATATCAGGCAAGTATTGCGCAGGATATTTCAAGTGGCAGCTTTTCAAGCGGCGGAGCGAATACAGCGGCGCGTTACCAGCGTTTTTATTCCGGTCGTGTATCGGTAAAAGCAGAATACGCCCGCCTGATCGACGACTTTTTCACGGCATACGGATACGCGCAAAACAAGTTAATGGTACCGCCTATTGCGAACCGGCCCGGCTGGTGCTATGTGCAGACGCGCGGCGCGGTATTGCTTGGTAATATGCCGGCAGACGATAAGGCGGATATTGCGGCTATCTTTGATAACGGTATCCGTTTCTGGAAAAACCCGGCGGCAGTCGGAGACTATAGCGGGAACAATAGCCCGTCATAAGGTGGTGATTATTTGGCACGTAGAAAAAAGACACGTTTTGAGGAGTCCGCAAGGCTCAATAACCGGGCTTATATGTATTATATGACCCGCTTTTCAGAGCTTGCACTTTCCGTTTTCAAGTGGGAAAATCTGCCGGATACGGTTGACGAACGCTTTCTAGAGCTGACACTTTATACAGACGGACAGGCCGTTTTCTTCCGGGATGAAGTGTTAGGCGAGCTTTGCTTACAGTGCGCCGTGAATGGCCCGTTTGATGTTTACCGTATACCGATACGGCGCAGAGCTTACGCAGTAAACGGCTATCAGAAAAATCTCACAAACAAAGATTCTGTTATTATCTGGAATAATAAATTACATACCAATACAGAGCCGGATATGCGAGTATTTGCGCGTCGCTTATGGGATCTTGACCGGTCTATAGAAGTAAATGCCAGAGCGCAGAAAACGCCGGTAATGTTACAGGGACCGGAGGAACAGCGCTTAACACTGATCAATCTTTATAAAGAGTATGACGGAAATTCTCCGGTTATATGCGGCGACAAAAACTTAAACTTAGAAGGATTTAAGAGTATCAATACTCAAGCACCCTTTGTCGGTCTGGATCTTTACCAGCTGAAAACGCAGATCTGGAACGAGGCGCTTACGTATCTGGGAATATCCAATCTGACCATACAGAAAAAAGAGCGCGTTAATACGGACGAAGTAACGCGCAGCATGGGCGGCACACTGGCAAGCCGTAACGCAAGACTTGAAGCCAGGAAAAAAGCCGCCGAAGAGATCAATAAAATGTTTGATCTTGACATTTCCGTGCACTTCAAAGAAGATTTGGACACAGACGAAGCGCCGGAGGAGCCGGTGGAGCCGGAGGAGGTGAGAGAAGATGTCGAAGTATACGACTGAGGTTAGATTTATCTGTGAAACGGCTGCAGGCTATGACGAATCTCAGGGCTATGATAAAATCGAAGAGATCATAGCGGAATCGCGTTCTAAAATCTTTGATTTCTCTTACCCGCTATTTGACCAGAGTTATAAATCAGTTATTGAAACAAAGATATTACGGCATTTTTATACGCGTGAGATCGGCGCCGAAACCGTCGGTTTATGGAAACATTTTCTTTGCCGAAAGCTAAACGAGATCATGCCGTATTATAATAAGCTGTATCAATCGGAGCTTTTAGAGTTTAACCCGTTTTATGATGTGGATTATACCCGCGAAGGATCCAGGGATAACGAGGGCGAGACAAATAAAACAGATTCCGAAAGTTCTACCAGGAATAAAAACGGCTCCGGATCCAGCACCGACAGCGGGACGGAGCGCCTGAATATTAAAGACGAACCGAAAAGTGACGCCTGGGAATATTTCAGTGATACACCTCAGGGCGGCGTTGACGGTCTGGCCAGTATGGAGTATCTGACCAATGCAACGCACTCGACGGCGAGCGGGTCCGGCTCAAACCGTGACGATGTAACGACCTTCGGGAAAAAAGTTAATACGACAGATACGGAAAGTGAAACCGGCAGCCGTTCCGGAACCGGTAAAGAGACTTCAACAACGACCGAGGAATATTTAGAGCACGTACACGGTAAACAGGGCAGCACACCATATTCTGAATTGCTGCAGAAATACCGTGAAACATTCTTAAATATTGATATGCAGGTAATTGACGAATTAGAGCCTTTATTTATGGGCTTATGGTAAGGGGGTTTAATATATGGTAAAGTATCAGCCGTTCCGTTTTTGGTGCCAGAAGGTTTTACCGCTGGTGTATGATGATTCGTTATCTTATTACGAGTTGCTCTGTAAAGTGGTGGGATACCTTAATAACCTGATCACAGACACAAACCAGCTGATCACAGAGTATGAAGAACTGAAAAACATGATCGAAAATTTTGATTTTCAGGACGAAGTAAATAAAAAGCTGGATGAAATGGCCGAGGACGGCACGCTTGACGCACTTGTAACGAGCGCAGCAAATTCTTCTTTTGAGTCATTGCGCAGAAAGATTCTGCCGATCACAGGAGAGCTTCGACAGCTGGCAAACGATGATAGGGTGATCCATAACCGGGTTTATTCCATCCGCAATTATTATGACGACCCGGAAAACCCGGAAACGGTCACAAGAAAGTCAATTGTATTCGCAAGAGGTCAGGCAACTTATACTGTCAACTTCAATAAACTCTTAAAACAGCGATTTGGATTTATACTGCAGATAAGAGGCTACTCGCTGAATGAAAATTATTTATACGGACCTTATGATGAAACAGAAAATGAAGAGTGGTTAGTGTTTGCCAACGGCAGGCCAATAGACCCTTTTGATCTGCAGGTAAATGACGAATTTGTTGATATGCTTATATATAAAAAGCAGGACACCGGAAAATATCTCATCACACATTTTGACACATCCGGAATACATATTTATTATTACTACCCGGAGATCATCGACAATACGGGCAATATTCCCAGAATACGGCCGTATAATGTTGGAACTTTTAACACCATTATGAGAGAGAACGGCATAGAACTGCAGACACCCCCGACAGGTACAGCGATCATGACGACAGGCCCGGCAGCATTCGCTGCAAATACCTGGTTTAAATTAGACATCACACTATAAGGAGGGCGATAGAATGACTTTAGCAGAGCTTGAAAAACGCAAAAATAATATGTTTGGCGAGGCAAACGTGGGCGAGTCTTTCAGCCCGAAAGGCAACCTTCCAGGAGATCATAACGGCTTTGAGCTTCACGCAAGGGACTGGTATGTATCATCTGCTAAGTGGGCGAAGGTTTACCGCATTATCGGAAAAGACGGCATAGAGGATTATAGCATCGCAGACCAGCTTGCCACTATGAAAGAGCGCCTGATCTGCAACGGCTATATCGGTTATGAAACAGGCGACGCACATAGAAATACAATGCTGGCCGAACTGGAAACTCACAACTTTGTCCCTGAGAAAATTGAGGTTAACTGTGATACAGACTGCTCCGCTTTGGATTATGCTGTAATCTATGCGGTTACCGGTGTGCAGTATGATTCCCATGAAGTAGAAGGAAGCCCCTTCAATCCTTCACAGGTAAGCTGCAGGGTAAGTAATTTCGATTACTACATGGAGCGTCAGCTTCCCGCGGCCGGCTATATGGTAGAAGTCTATACCATCCCGACCGACACAGAGGCCGAACCACTTCGATATTATTCGACTCTTTATGATTCTAGCGGTATTGAAAATCTGACTGTTTCCGTAGATCCGGAGAATAGTAAGTATCTGACCAGCGGCGAATATCTCAGACGCGGCGATCTGGTCCGAACCGTGCTGCCGCATAATTACGGACACTCTGCAATGTGGCTGTAAAGAATTTTAATTAACCTATTGCAATATCGGGCAAGGTGTGATAGAATAGACTCAGGAGCAGAAGAGTCGTTTTCATATTACTTCCTTTCTTGAGAATAGCGCCCGGAGCGCGGATTTCCCCGTTGTGCAGGTTGCACAAAATTGTCGTCAAGCGGCGACAAAATGGGGAAATCCAAGCGAAGGGAGCGTAT
>Ga0326513_10001514_pt1 | contig 18131 bp, 20 predicted proteins | sample 2_2465_0518_D_FD_203654 | JGI IMG/M metagenome (GOLD analysis project Ga0326513, IMG submission 203654) | Bovine rumen microbial communities from UC Davis, California, United States - 2_2465_0518 | ecosystem: Host-associated > Mammals > Digestive system > Stomach > Rumen | place: USA... | reverse complement strand
AATAACCATCTCATCAGTCGTTATGTATACTCCCATCTGTTCTTAAAATAAATTATAAATCTGATTAGCTTATTCAGTAAGTTGATTTAGTTTGGTCAAAGTAGTCTTGGATTTCTTGGTAAGTCCATGCTCTTTTCTCTATTATGAAGTTAGAAATGTAACCATAAGCTCATACTCCATCTTTACCACTAAAGCTGAATGGAGTTATATTATTATATGGTGCTAGTCATCCACTTCACAATAGTACAGTCTTTACTCAGTTCTGGTATATGCTTCACTCTCAGTTGTCCATCACAATTCAGAATAGTACCCATTGATTACTGCTAAATGATGAGAATGTGCTATATGTATTAACAGGATTACCCCATCTCACTTGCTTAAACTGTCAAACCCTGAATCAGCTTCATCACCAACCTTGCCCATTGTCTCCGAAAGCTCAATCTATTGAACCACTACTTACATAAATCCATGTCAACCATGTGTAGTCAGTATAAGTAGTTAAAACATCTATACTACTTACTGAGCAAGTAGAGCCATTCATGTCTAAGCAAGTAACTCATCCAACTGTAGTAATTTGTGTGCTGTTAGTTGTGGTAAAGTTATAACCATTTCAAGAATAATCATTCCAATCTGTGTCAAATGGGTAATATACTATTGTGTCTGCTCATGGTTGCCATCATCATGGAGTAGCACCTCATGGAACAGTCAAGTATAAACTATTAGAGTCATACGTCCCTAAGTTTGCATAATCTCATTCAGTACCACATCGAATCTTCATTCCTGTTGTAAGTATATTTCCTGTTTGGGAACTTACTACTACATCTCATCATCCACTTGGATTAGCCCAAGCTATATTTCAACTTACTTTACTTAATACCTGTCCATCGGTTCCTCAGCTTGGAACTCATGTAGGAACACTACCTCCATCCTTAATCAGCTTTCCTGTAGTCCCATCAAATACTGCTAAATGACCGTTAGTAGAGCTATCAGGTCATACTACATCTCAGCTTCCTCCTCAACCACTCTCATCATCCCATTCATATCAACTATTCGTTTTCTTTAGCACCTGTCCTGTTGTTCAGTCGTTTCATGGAGCAAATCATGTAGGGACGCTTCCTCAGTCTCTAATTACCTTTCAGGTTGCTCAGTCAAAGACTGCCATGTGTCAGTTGGTGGAACTATCAGGTCATTTAACATCTCAGTCTCATCATACTCAATCTGCTCAGTCTTGCACTTCAAAACTAAAAGGCTCTCATTCATCAAAATTCATAGTAACAGTAGTAGTCTTTCAGACTTTTGTACTTGTTACACTTGCTATTCAGTTTCAGTCAGCTCATGGATTTCCCTGAGATCATTTCAAGTCAGCTACTGCTATAATCTTTGTCCAGCTGTTGCTCTCAGACTTATACCAAATGTATCAGTCTTCTACCTTCATAACGATACTGTCTCATTCAGCTTTTACTCCTGTGTTTGTAGTTCATATCCACCATACTCAGTTAATTATCTGTGGCTTATATCACTCTACAGTAGCAGCCAGCTCATTGAAGCTATCGTTTATCTTATCTCTCGCTACCTTTCAGCTGTCTCCATAGTTTATTGGTAAATCTGCCATTGTTATTGTTTATATAAAGTAAATTAGTTATCGTTCCATATACCATCAGCATCCCATATTCACTGATCGTTCCATATTCATCTTGCAAGTATCCACTCATCTAATGATGGGTCTCTATACGATACACAATACTCGAATGTATATGTCAATGGTATATCGTAGTCTACCTCGTATTCTGTCTGAGGTAGCTCTTCTACCTCTATAGTCTTACACGCTGGCATTAGGTACATAAACACTATTTAAAACTTTTCACTTAATAGTAGAAGGATTAAATCTGACTTTCTTTAAGTTCTTAACTCCCCAAATATCTGCTTTCAGACTTCACTCTTTTCATTCTGTATACTCTCAGTATATATCAAAGTATAGAGTTCAGCTATCTACTACTCAGTCTACTTCTAACAAGCTATCATCAGCAAATCTGATCTCTAACTTGTAGCCTGTAAACTCTGTAAGGTCTAAATCAGAAGTAGTGTTATTTTCTATCTCCTTAACCTTAAACCTCACTCTTGTATCACTTCATTCTAATATTTGCATTGTTATTAGCTTACAATAGTAAATGTTCCATCTGATGTGAATGTATGGATTGTATAACCTCAACTTGTAGTAACAGTTCCTCATGTAGCACTATTTATTCCATAGCTTCAATCTGTTGGATAACGTATAATAACCACTCAACCCTGAGCAGATCATTGGATACCTCCTCATACACCATATCAAGTATGCGTAGTTCAATCTGTTCAGTGTTGTCAGCTATCTCTATCTGTTGCACCAGCTCCTCATCGACCATAATATGCAGTTGTCCCTGTAATATCGCTTATCAGTCATTCTCCTCAGTCTCCTCAAACCGTTCCAGTACGAGTATTAGACCCAACTCAGTTTCATCATTCTCAGAATGCTCAACCTCATCATCACCTACCGTTATAAGTTCAATCTCCATATTCCCCTCAAGGATATGTTTTTATATTAAGCCCTGCATATCAGCTTTTTCACGCATAATCATCATAGTTAGATGTTGATTCTCCACCATAAACCGTTCATACTCAAGCCATCGTAGTTGAGCCACCTACTCATCCAGATACTCAGGCAGCTCATACAGTGATAGAATAAGTTAAGCTATCTCAAAGTCAGATTTTCTCTCTAAGAGATACTCAACCACCTCATCATCATGCTCTACCTCCACTGTATCATCCTCAGGCAACCAATAATACATCAGCATATCTTGTATTACCTACTAATACATCATCACTTAGGTATATTCTCTGCAAGTTTGGCACTAATGTTAGCACATTATCTGCTGCTCATGATGGAGCAGATGAGTTTTCCCTGATAATAAAATCTGATAGCTCTACAGTGCTTACCAAATCCCACTGCTCAGTTACTGCATTATATCTATAAAGCTCTCATGTATCATCTACAGTAGCAAACATTCAACCAAAAGGAGAGGCATAAGCCTGAAGCTCTGTAGCATCTGCAAAGTTAGGATATTTTACTCACTTTTCTGTAGTTAATAACCCTTTATATGTAGCATTTCAGTTGCTCGTTATTGTACCTGAATAAGTCTGGTTTCATGTCCACGTTATGTTATCATCTTTATCTATAAAGTCTCACGCTCATACTGTGATAAACGCTATTGTTCAAGGATTCCATGTTAATTTCCTATTAGCTACAGGTGTTTCGCTTGCATCATCACTTAACCCTCTCTTTGTGAAGGTTAATACTCAGTTACTACAGCTTGCTCTGGTTGTCTCCATTATTGTCCTATCATCATTTGTTAGCACCACTGTTTCTTCTGAGAATGTTGGGTAGAACTTATTACCATCACTATCTACTTTATTGATTACCTGCGTTGTTTTTGCTGTCATGTCAGTAGGTAGTAGGGTAGTTGTAAGTCTGAAAGAAGTCTGATTCCTCATTTGTTATTGGTTTAGATATAAATTAGTCCTCATCTTTAACTTTCCTGCTCAATATACTCATGATTTTATTGATAAGTACATTCACAGTCACTATCGCTCAGTCTCTATACGCTATTTCAATAGGGTCTGAGTATCTTTTTTCCTCTATTAAGAGTGCATTCTTCGTACTTTTTAGCTCCTGCAACAACGCTTTTAATAAATCTGGCTCAAATTCCTTTAATCTATCCACCCCAGATAAAGCATTCTCTGGGTTATACTGTTGGAGCAGCTGGTTGCTGTACTTCTGGAGTTTCTGCAGCTTGCTCTTCTCCACCAAAATTGATGTCTTGAGGCATTTGTTGCATACCCATTGGATTACTCATTTCATTTTGTCATCATGTAATGCTAAAACTATTTACTAACTGTGTCAACTGTGCAGAAGCCTCTCTTACTTCCTGCTCATTACTCTTAATATCTACGTTTTCTTTATCTATGTTGAATAATATGTCTAATCTATCACTGATCTTATCAAATTCATCTGTTGGCTGTTGCATCTGTGCTGCCATTCACTTCATCTGCATTATCATCTGCTTAGCCTGTATGTATTTAGTGATATTCTCTACCTCCAAAGCCTTCATTGTACTCTGTGTAGATGGAGTAACTATCCTTACTTTCATTCATCTCGCTCCCTCGATTATCTCAGGCTTAAGGTCAAAGTAGTCTTTATAGTCTTTAGCCTCTTCTATGTTCAAAGGGTTACCTTGCTCATCCTTATATATCTTATATCATTCCACTGGTATCTGGTATCGCTCATAATTCTCTAACTTTTCTTTCTCATCTATCATACGTTCAGCATACTGATAAGGTAGGAAAGTGAATATGTTAGATAACATAAGAGTAAAAGCCTGCTCCAATCCATGTATCCTTGTTTCATATATCGTTTTTAGCCTGTTATTCTGCTCTTCCTTCATCACGCTTGTTTCAAATGCTGTCTTAGCAGGAGATGTATATGGTGCTTTTATGCTTATTCATGTAAGATAACTTCCCATATCATCCATAAGCATGATTACATTAGTCAACTGCTCTATGTTTACGCTTGTATTATACGGTGTTATGTCTCTTGCGTTCCCCTTAGTCATCTCTATCACGTTAATCTCTCATGGCTCTACGAATATCTCTCCATTTATCTCTGTTCATTCTCATGCAAATAAGATACTTCAAGCGTTTAGCCATGCACCTCAGATCATAGCAGAGTAGAAATTCTGATTTAATGCCTTGATAGTTGCATATCTCTCAGGGATTCCTATTCCATATATGCTGTAAGGGTTGTTGTAGAACTGCACAGGAACTAAAGGTAGCTCTCAGTGTCTTGTAGATGCAATACCGTTGTATATTACTATCTTTTCGTTGGCTATGATTATGTATTTAGCATATAGCTTGTTATAATAATGCCGTAATTTTACCATCTGAGAATCTGTGTTTATCTCTCTATTCTCATCCGTTATATCTGTTGTTCATACATACTCAGCATTAGTGAAATCTGATTTAGATTTACCGTTATCATCCAAATATCTGAGCTTATACTCATCAATGCTTAGGTATTCCTCATAGATACAGTCTACACATTCCTCAAATCTCTTAGCAGTATCATCAAAATAAGCCTGTCTAATAGGTATATCTTTTACTTTTACGTGTAGCTGCTCTATCCTTTCAAGCTCTCACTTAGGGTTGAAGTATCAATCGTTGGTTTCTTTAGCAATAAACTTACTCTCAAGCTCTAACCCTGAGAATAATATAGCCGTTCAGTATCTGGCTCTGGAATAATCCATGTGAAGTCTGATTTCTTTTGTTATTGCCTCCTTATAGATAAAGTGGTCTAACGTATATTTAGCCAGACTTAGCATTATTCAGTCTGGTCTACCATCAGCTTCTACTGAGATAGGTATTTGACTATCCTGCATACCTATACTTGCCTCAATTAAAGCCTCTTCTACCTTAAGGTTAGGAGAAACCTGACCATTCCATTTATAGCTTGGTTTAGCCTTGAATGTCCTGTCTATATAATCTCGCAGTGCTTCATGTTCGTTTCTTCCCTTCTTCATGTCCTCGTATCTATCTTTCACTCTTTGTAACGCCTCCTCATCGCTTTCAGATACCTTAAGATGTATCTTCTCTTCCAATGTACTGCTTTCTAACTTGTTAGTTGTTACCATGCTGGTGTTAATTTATGTGATAAATTACGCATTTTCTTAATCTCTCATGTGAATGGGTTAGTCTGTCTGTATTCTTTCTCAGTCTTTCTAATCCTTTGTGGATTCTCCCAGAATGTTAGCATTAAAGCATCAGCATCATCAGGAGATTTCCCAAACTCTTTTCTCATTTCCTCTTTATCCATTATCCTTATCTGTCCTTTAGTCGTTCTTTTATACTTAATCATAAGTAAATCTGACCACTCTCTTGCTGTTCATATCAGTTTAAATCACTGCTTGCATTCCCTTTTAAGCCTCCAATAACATTCAGCTCTCTTATTCAGGAAGGTAACGTTATCATCAGCCTGATTTCATACATTTACTCATCTTGCTATCACTCATTCCTTAGCAAGCTCAACTCATACATTAGCACCCACTCCAAAGTTATCATAATAAATCTGATCATCTTTTAGTCTAGGTAGTAATGACTGAATTTGTATCGCCTTCTGTGCTACAGACTTCTCGGTGCTTTTCTGCTCCCTTGCTACTCTCTTAGCATAGAAGTTATTTCTTGCTACAAATGAGCTAAAGTCTTTACCGTTCCCTGAGGGGTCTATTCATAGTTTGTCAAACTCTGTAACCTCATAGCTTGCCTCTTCATCTGTAACAAACGTAATCTCGTTAGGGTCAAACAATGGGATTCGCCCTTTATCATCTATTAGTCAGGCTTTAGGGAAATCTCATAGCACCCTCACTCTATACTGGTCAGAATCTTTACCGTAATCATCTATGATATTTCATACAAAGCTCCAATCTACTATAGGGGACTGCTCAGAATTAAAAGATAAATTCTGAAATGTATCTGTGTTATCAGTGAAACTCTTGTAAAAGTATCACTCCAACCTTGTAGGGTTAGAGATCATAAGGAATACAAAGTTTTCGTTAGTCATTGCTGACATTGCAGTCTCAAATATCTCATCAGGTACTCAGCTCGCCTCATCTGCTATTATCATAAGATTATCAGAGTGCAGTCAGGCAAGTGCTTCAGGATGTTCTTTAGCTGCTGTTCTTGCTCTTGCATATCGTGCAGCCTTATCTCAGTCGCTTTCTCATACTCTTAGATAGTTCTGTGTATGCTCAAATAGCTCCTTTATTCAGTCAGGTAGTCTATCCTTTCGTAGTGCTAACTCCTTCCGTAATACATCTTGCATCTGTATCTGAGTAGGAGCTGTACAACCTATAACAGCATGATAATAACAAAAAAGAAATCGGATTATTATTATGGAAATAATCGATGATTTCCCTATTCAGTGTCCAGATTTGATAGATATTTTCTTTTTATCCTCTCACTTAATGGCTCTTGATACAGCTAACACTATCTCTACCTGCTGCCATGTTAAGTTCTCGTATTTAGTAAACTTATCAAACATACTAAGATTCATTCTACTATAGTCTCCAGTCTTTCTACAGTCTTCAAGTAGTGTCTGATATTCAGGTAAAACAGCTTGAGGAGTTAATCAAAACATATCCTCAATAAATTTAAGAGGATTGTTCCCATATTCTTCATATATTCTAAGCTCCTCTTCCATTCATTAGTGTAGAATAAAAACATATCTTGTTATGAAAGTAATACATACTGAAAATAAAAACAGTTATATTTTTTGAGGTGGTTTTTATAGTTATAAACTAATAAATAAATCTGTTCACTATCTCGGCTAAGTGTTTATTTGACATAATCATCTTATTCTCGTTCAGCCTTTGAGACTGGATAAGCTCCCTGAGTTTTATATCCCAGTGTGTTCTAAGTGGAGAGGGTCTATCAAACTTATCATAAGCCTCAATCAGCCTTTTAAAGTGTGTATAATCATGAGCCTCTAAGTGCTTTCAGCTCTTGTTATATAACGCATAAGAGAAGCCATATATAAACATCTTCCAGACATACTCATTATCACAGGCTTGATGCCATGTGCTTGCCGTTCAGACAGTCTTCTGCTTCCTTTTGTCCCATGTATATACTGCATCTTTACATAAGGCAAACTTATCTATGTATGAATAGAGACTTGATGTGTAAGCCACATCCTCATACAGTATTCATGGTCAGGTATATCATGTAGGGAATTGAGCCATCCTTGCTATATCAGTCTTCACTATCTTATTTCGTACAGCTACCCAAAATATGTTGCCTTTAGTTCATCTGTTCTGCACCATCTCCTCAAACGTATATACTACCGTTCTTTCAGGTCTTTTAGAGCAGGTAAGATATAGCTCATGCTTGTTAATATCGTTACGAATAAGAGCAGGGCAGATAGCAATATCTACTCATTCAGATTTACAAGTCTGATATAATCTCTCATACATATAAGGATGGACTATATCATCGTTATCACAGAATGCCAGATACTCTCAGCTTGCCATATCCATTCATCTGTTCCTTGTTACGCTTACTCATCTATTCTCCTGATGTACTGCCTTAACACATCAGTAGTTCTTAGCATATCGTTGGGCTATCTCTCGTGTATTATCTGTGCTTCAGTCATCTATCAATATAAGCTCTATATCTTCTAGGCTACTACTTAATATACTGTCTATAGTTCTACACATAAACAATTCTGAATTGTATAGGGGTACAACTACAGATAGTGTATAGTATCTACTATGCTCTCTTGGTGGTAAATCTATAAACGCTGTACCTACTCATTTCTTAGTAAAATCTTTACTATAAGCATATACTACCAGTCAGGTATCTCATGGTAGCTCTACAACCTCATCCTCAGTCTCACAGATAAGATTTCATTTACCATCATACACTCTATATAGATCATATATTCACTCAGTCCTAAATGCTAGAGTATATCAATGGTAGCCTTTAAAGGTAGTTATAAGAAAAGGCTCTACCTCTTTATTGATTTCTATATCTTTATATCTTAAAAAATCTGACCTCTTTTCATCAGTCGCTACTCGTACAAAATTCTGTGTCATTGCCATTTCCATGAGACTATATATTATATTATATATGTAAATCTGTCAATATGTTGAGCTTTTACGTTTCCCCTACGGAGCGATTTTCTCTAATACAAGTTTACAACTGCTTATTTGACATTTTCTCATTTTTCTCTATCCAGCCTTTTCTGTTGCATTGCTTTAGCTATTCATACAAGGCTGACTTCTCACTTAACATCTATATCTTGCTTATCTGAGTATCTTTTATCTACCTTGAATAAGATGTCTGTGCTGTCTCTATTCTTCTCATTCATTGCTCTCTCATAGCTCACAAATTTGATAGCCTGAATGTACATCTCTTTTCGGTGTTCAATTTGTTCAACAAACTCTTTATCCTCATTCTTTCGCTTAACTAAAACCTGTTGTGAAATCTCAGCATAAGCACAAGCCTCTCATTCAGTACATCATTTCATCAAAGCCTCTTGGAGTTTCTTTAATACTTCTGGTGTCTTCTTAGATGGCTTTCATGTGGCTATTTTCCCATTAGGCTTTAGCTGATACTTGGCTTCTTCTCAGCCTTTTGTGCTTCACAATGGCAGTTTTCTCTTAATTATCTTAGTTTTAGGCTTTCATACCATCTTCTAACTTCTTAGAGGATAAAATAGATTCTACAGCTACATCTACCCCAAATCATATCATGTTAAGTCTCCATCTTTCGTATTGTTTTCTGATGATGGGGATAAGATATTCAGTGAAGTATTTTTCTTTGGATTGGAATCTGTTACGCTTAGGTAATCATTCCTTATAAAGAATCTCTAAATTCTGACTAAATTTGTAGCCTGTCTTTAGTCAGAGTTCTATAACTTTGTAATCAACGTAATCCTTCCTGTTCTTTCTATAGAAGTGTGGGTCTTTTATTATGTATGTGTATTCTAGTTCTAGTAGGTCTTCTTTTTTCATCTCTTTAAAAGGGGAATAAAAAGTCTGTTTTCTCTCATGTAATGTATTGTCACAACTCTTGCAGAATGTATCGTGTTCTCTTATCGGTTTGAAACAGATGGGGCATAGCTTGGATCAGATTTTCTTTTTGAGGTTGCTTGCTCTGTTCCAGTTATCTCTTAATAGCTTTCAACATTTAAGGCAGTACTTGGATTGTGTCTTACATTCTTGTCAGCATATTAAGCAATGTCTCATATGGTAAAAGGAATTATATAAATCTGAATATGTGAGCAATCACATCTACTGTCCATCAATTTCAGAGCATTTTATATCTCTGAGCATCAGATACTCATTCAGTATAATTATCAGGTAGTGTTTGTAGCCTTTCGCATTCAATAGGAGTAAGTTTTCTTATCCTATCTCAGTTTACTACCATTTGTCATCTATCACTCATAGGATTTGCTGGGATGCAATAGCTTTTATCTGTTCTCATTCATCGGTTATTTTTATCTCTATCTCCTGCTCATCAAATTCTGATTATATGTGTTGTTCTTGTCATGTGTCATTCAGAAGTTAAAATAGTTCTACTTGGTCTATCTACTATGTCAGGGAAGGGGATGCCTCACTCACTGTAGATATATTTATATCAATCTCTCTCTCTCTGAATTTTTTTAGGTCATTTCAAGTATTCCATCTTTGCTAACTGTTGCTCATTCAGATAGTATTTTTCATCCACATCCTCCTGTAATATATCTTTAAGAATCAACCCTTTATTCTGTGGTAAACATACTCATGGTATATTAGTTCGGTATAATCTTTTTCTACTCTGAGCAGATACTAAAGCTGAATTGATTTCAATAGGTTGTACTCCTAAATATCAGCTGATTATATCTATTCGCTCTTTCTTCATTTTCACATTCTCTAAGAGAAAGTATTTAGGTTTGATTTCCTCTTTTAGCCTTACAAATTCAAAGAATAATTTACTACGAGGATCATCAAATGCTAATTGCTTACCTGCCACAGAGAATCACTGACAAGGGCTACCTCAAATAAGCAAGTCTATTGGTCATTCTCACACTATTCAACTTTCATTACATAGGTACTCTCATCAATTATCAAAGTCTGGAGTAGAATATCGCACTTTAGTTACATCTCAGATTTCTATAATGTCTGGATGGTTTTTAGTCGCTATCTGTATAGCATACTTATCTATCTCACTTGCATAGTAAGCATCTATCGGTATTCATGCTCTCTGTAACGCCTCATATCCACAAGCCATTCAGTCAAATAAACTCAGTACTTTCATAGGGTAAAAAGGTTAAAATAAAGCTGATTAAAATAATCTCTGTTGCTGTATTTGTTCTTGTTCCTTTAGTCTATCCTCAGCCATCTGGACATACTTAGGATTTATCTCTATTCCTATAAAGTTCCTATTGGTATTCTTACAGGCTACGGCTGTTGTTCAGGATCATAAATAACAGTCTAATACAGTATCTCATTCATTACTGCTTATCTTTATCATTCTTTCTATAAATTCTAAAGGTTTTACTGTTGGATGTTTATATTTTCATCCTCATTTAGTTGATATGTAGTATGTGAAATAATTATTAAATCATGTATCAGAATTAAATGTTGTTCATCATTCATGAATATAAACACAATATTCTTTATCTTGCAAATAGTGTCAGTTATTCAATGGAGTAGGATTTGTTTTAAGCCATAATAATATCTCCCATTTATATTTATTATTCTTTGCAAATCTAATAAATGTCTGTTTGTTCGTATATAAGCATTGAATCTTTTCATTTTGCTTTTGATTAACTCTAACATTTCTGTTGGATCATACTCAAGTCAAAAGCTGTTGTTTATCTCCTTTATGTATAACTTATTTCACTTTTTCATTATTCAACTTCACCTGTCATCTTTACTAGCAAACTGATACGGTGGATCTGTAAGCACTAAATCAATGGACTTATCTAAGATTTTTTTCCCCCTCAGTATATCTATACAATCTCAGGTTATAATTTGGTTTGTTTCCATCTACTTAAAAAAGTTTATAAATCTGAATCGTATGTTCTTTAGCCTGTTAGGTCTCATGTTACGTTTATTTCTTACCATGTTTGTCTCGCTTGGTGTATAAATAGCCTCCTTCAGCACCATTCACTCTTTAAGTCTGACATAGAAGCGAGGATAACTTACAGGGGTCTTATCCATCTGCCTCATCCTCTCTAAGTGCAGTTTGTAGAAATACTTAATATCTCATCTCTTGTATAGGGGATTTAGTTTGCTCATCTGACTTGTAAAGATAAATAAGAAATCTGTCTGCATAGTTGGTTTATAGTCTCCTTGTCCTCTCTTAGCTTGAGCCTCAATATCTCTAATTCTCTACTGAGTTGTTGTATCTCCTTATCCTTCTTCTCTATCTCCATGTATTTCCTATTTAAAGTAGCTTGAGTAAGTCTCTCTGAATCTGTCACGTGTTTCATCGGTTTTGTTTTAAAAAATAAAAAAATTCTGACTATTGTGTCAGTTTGTTGGTTTCTTCTATCAGATATTTTTCTACTTTTTCGTAGTCCTTGTCTCGTATCCCTTTAGCTTTGGCTTTGAGGTTATCGTATCGTGTTCTACCTCTAGTCTCTATCACTCGCTCAGCAAATTCCATAGGAGTCCTATGAGCTGAGAATTTCTGAGACATCGTATGGCATCAGCTACATAAACATATCCCATTATCTAGATCATATCTTGTAGCCCAATTAACCCTAGAAAAAATATGATGGCTATTCAGGAACTTAGTTTTTCAGCAATGCTCACATTTAAAGCCTGCCTTGATTTTAACTAACTTGCTCCATAGATCATCACAGATTTTAAATTCAGGTTTACTTTTTTTTGCCATAAAACCAAAACACCAAGATATAAACATCTTGGCTCTACCATTGTATCTCCACTTACCTCTCTTATATGATTGTCGAAACGATATACAAGAGATTTTTTAACTAACTTTTAGTTATCATAAAATGCAGACTTGCTCTTGTATTTGATTATTGACTTTTATATATTTTGTTTTATAGGTGGAGGTAAGATTGGTAGAGTTATTATACTGATTTTACTTTTTAATTTTACTCAAAACATGATAGAAAGATTTTTAGGTTATATCGCCTACAATAGATGTCTCTCTGGAGAGACTGTTCTTAAATACAGAAAAGCTCTTAAGAAGTTTAACTTATTCTTAGGAAGAAAAGGAAAAAACGCTGACCATCCTGAAGAGATAACTTTAGAGGATGTATCAGGTTTCATCTCTGATATAATTGAGCAGGGGTTATCTCCTACATACTGCAACTGACTACTAATTGGGATTAAATCTTATTTGAATTATTTGAGGGATATTTTGTATATGGATGTTATTGATCCACATAAGATAAGATACTGCAAAACTCCTGAAAGGAATGTAGGATACTTCAACGAAAAACAAAAAAGGCTGATTCTGAATGCCGTTAATAATGGAACTTGTGGGAGAGATATAATCTGTCTAAAGCACAAGCTATTGGTTTATATGTTTTTCCATACATGATTGAGATGCCATGAATTGATAAAAATAAAAGTAGATGAAATCTGAGAGAACTTGCAGGTTATTGGTAAATGAGGGAAGAGAAGAACTGTATATCTAAGGAAGGAGATATTGGATATGATAGAGGAGTATTTGGCAAAGAGAAATAAGAAGTCTGAATACTTGTTCCCTCATCGCTGCAAAGAGGGTCAACACATGACAGATGCTGCTGTTAGAGGTGTGTTTTTTAAGCTGGCAAAAAAATTAGGTTTCTGAATCCACCCTCATAAATTCAGACATACATTCGCTACTGATCTGCTCCGTATACCATGAAGCAACATCTACAATGTAGCCAAATTATTAGGTCATAGCAACATAAACACTACTCAGATTTATTTAGGATTGAATGATGCAGAACTAAAAAAAATACAATTCTGACTGAAATTTTAAAAAGGACTTGAAATTGAAAAAAAAATTATTAAGCTAACATCAACATCAAATTTGGAAAGATAAGAAAATCTGAATTACAGGATATTTCTATCTCGTAAATCAGGCTTACTTATCTAACCGAAACTGATGTTAAACATCGGTTTTTCTTTATGTATCTCCACTTAAGTTACATAAAGCTCTACCAAATAAACCAGATGTTTGGGTTGGGGTTAGGCACTTGTACATATAGTGCTGTAGATACTCCCCAATCTATCTACAGCATTATATGAGCAGGTGCTTTTTAGTTTGAGAATAGAAGTCTGCTCATACAGTACAGACTTTTATTTTTTTCAAACAAAAAAACATGAAGGAGAAAATTACCATTGATGATGTTATAGAGTTCATCGTTAAAAACTCTGACAATACTGAATGGATGGATAAGTTGAATAAAGCAACATTTCCATTCACAAGTAAATATGCTGAGTTCTCAAGAACTACACAGTATATCCCCATCAGAAAAATAGATAAGTGAAGTGAAATTGACTTTATATTTTAATCCTATCAGTAATGTCTGATGGTAAAACAGGTAGAAAAGGTACTTTCATTGTTAGAAAAAAGTATCGATGACCGATTAAAAAACTATCACAGAAGCAGAGAGCAGAACTAATAGAATATATCTTCTTATACCAAACTGAGTGAGCGTATAAATGTGATGATCCTTTGGTATGAATGCTGATGGATATTATGGTGGATGAGCGAAAAAATGATAGCGAAAAATATGATAAAAAATGTCAAAAAAATAGAGCAACTGCTATAGAAAGAGAGAAGAAAAAACAGAAGAAGAAGCAGGATAAAGAGCAGTTGGAAAGTCAAGAAACTACGGATAGCACGAACGTGCACGAACGTGCACAAAAAGCACAAACGTGCACGAATAGCACGGATATATGATATATGATAAATGATTGTGATTGTGATACATGATTAAAAGAAATTTCTTCTAACGAAGAAATTGAGCAACGCTCATTCTGAGACAAGGGCATCAATAACTTGATAAACTTGATTAAGCAACAGTGCGATGATTTAGGAGTAGCTTATGATAAGTACAAGGATAGATATTTTGCTGGCTTTATACTAACAGCTAAAGAATACTGAGCTTTCTGCGAGAAAATCTGACAGGGCAGGGTCGAGTTCGCAGTCAACGTTCTCAAGGCAAGCGTGGGGATTGGCTACTGGAAATGAATAGCATCATGACCTATGAAAATATACCAGAATTACGCCGATATTTACAACGAAACGCTCAAATACAAAGCCAAAAATTCAAAAAATTTAATTCAGAGTTTTTAGACCAATGGATGAGATTAAACAGTACAAACCTATAGCTCTTGTGTTCTATGTAGACTGAAATGGAAACAGAACAGCCTTACCTTTAGAGGAATCTAAGAGAGAGGCATTCAAGAAAGCTATTGAAACTAGCAAGATGGTAGAGCTTGACTGAATAACGATCAATACATTTGACATCAAGGAAATCAGACCTGCTGCTCGTATTACAGAATTAGAAAAGTTTTACTACTCACAACCACGAGCCGAAAGGAACTACATAAACCAAAGAACTCTGAAGATAGCAGGAGATAAGGTAAACACACTTGAGTATCGGTTATGATTATGAGAGCAACAGGCAATAGAAAGATTTGAGGGAATGCTGAGAGTTTATCACGATTTATCCAATAACCAAAGTGAATAATGACCTACCAAGAAACTTATGATTTCCAAGCTACATCGAAGGAGAAAGCACTGGAAGCTATGAAGAAAATAATAGTGGAACATTACCGAAAATACTGAAAGATATTACACATTCAGGATTTATGGATGATTAACAAGGACTTACGAAGATGTAATTTAGTTTACTAACCAACTAATCAAAATGAAAAAACTACTAGAACTACTCAATGAGTATCAGACAGTTAAAGAGAACTGATATAAGTGAGAATGAAACTGATGGGAACTATGTGAATACGATGAAGAAAAAAAACCAATGTTGGTTTATGAATACAATGGATTTAGTTCGGCTGATGATGATGCTATTGCTATCATGATAAGCAAGGCATATTGATTCATCAGGTGGCTCATTAAGAACTGATACACTACAATGGATTATTGAGATTGATTTAAAAATACGGTTAGCGAAAAGACCTTGCTAACTATGTGTGCAATATCAGATGAGCCAATTAAAACACTTATGCAATATTTATCTTAATTACAACCTATAACAATGAAAAAAGCAAAAATCTTAGAAATCTGAAAGCCTAGAAAATGGGAATGACCACATGGAGATGTGTTCTACATTCCTCTCAAGTTGGATAACTGAGAAAACATTACACTAGGTAAGAAATCAGAAACAGCCTTTACTGTTGGAGATGTAGTCTGCTACGAGGTAGTAGAAGAAGGTAAAAAATGGAAAGAGGTAAAAGAGAATCCTTTTAAACCTAAAGCAGCTAACTCTGAATCTAACAACAGAGGGGCTATGGTATGAATGAGTGTAAAACTCGCATTCGATAAGGTCTACAACGATGAGAAAGACTTAGAGAAGGCTAAAAAGCTATCAAGGGAAATCTTCAACATTGCTATGGAGCTTTATAACGAGGATAAGCCTGAGGGTAATTGAGGAGAAGATAAATCTGAATCTAATGAGAATGAATATCAGGATCTACCTTTTTAGAAGGGGAGGTAAAGCATGAAGAAACTAGGGAGGAGTTCTTAGAGAGAAAGAACAAGGAAGTTATGGAGAAAATCAGGCTTCTTAGAAAGATGTCTTTACCTCCTGCATGGATGGATCAGTCGCCTGAAGCTATTGAAAAATGGCATAACATGGAGGACTAATCACTTGAGCCGAGCATCTCGTTAAACTGCTTATGAAAGGATGGTCAACCAAAGACTATAAAATGGTTGGGCTTGTTAGTCATCGAATCTCTGCGATGTGAAATAAAGTGAGATTACCGAAAAAAATAATTCTTAGAAAATCTTGCAAGCTCAAATTATTTAGATTTTAATTCTACGAATGACAAAAAAACAACGAAAGATACTAGGTGGTATCGTTATCATTATTGCTTTAATCTTAATGATGGTCGCTCAGTCGAACAAGATACCACAAGAGAAATCTGAAACCTCTCTGTGAGATTTAGTCAACCGTATGGACTGACTTCGCTCGCTTAAGGAGGAATGTGTAAATAATCTCAATATTGTGGATAGTGCTAAGTTCCTAGATGGAAACACAGGTTACTGCGATAATTGGGATGCTGAAATCATAGAATTGAGAAATCAGATTAACCTCATGTCTAAGAAGGACTATGAGGGTTTAAGGTAGAGCAGTCAAGCTCAGAAAAAAAACCTACTACTCCTAAGGTAGTTGAAAAGAAGGAAGTAAAATCTGAGGTAAAACAAGAGCCTACTCCTAGTGGGAGCAAGATAACTCATAAAGGATTCCCTGCTGATAGTAATGTGCAGCAGTATGTGAGGTATGCGTATTCAAAAGGCTGACTTCAACTAGTTACATTAATGGAATGTGAAAATGCACTACGAGATCCATATAGAAAGGCTGAATGAAAAGAAGACTCTTGGGGATTTTGTATGATAAATCGTAGATGGCATAAGGATATTGTAGACAATCAGCTTTTCCGAAATGATTGGAAGTGGCAGATAGACCAATGTAATAGATTGATGGTTGGTGGTACTAAATTCTATTGAAGGAATAGAAAAATAAATTGAGTTAAATGTTCGGATTATGTTTTATCTAGATTCGTAATAGGATGACAATAGTAGTAATAAAGAAAATAGAAAATATGTTCCAAACAGAAAAAAGACCATCAGGATACCCAACTTATTTAGTTATGTGTACTAAATGTTGAAAACAATTCCCTATGATAAAGTATGATATTTGAAAAACTAAACTATGTTGCTCATGTGCCAACAAGTATAGGGAATGAACAACCATGCGAAAGAAAACCTATGGGCGTTCGTGAGAAAAGTGAACTCCATTATACAAAAAATGGCAAGCAATAAAGATTAGATGTACTTATCCCAGCACCCATTGATTTAAGAATTATTGAGGTAGGGGTATAAGATGTGAACGGGAAACTTATGAAGATTTTAAAAGAGATATGTATGAAAGCTATATGGAACACGTAATGAAACATTGAGAGAAGAATACCACAATTGACAGGATAGATACTAACTGAAACTACAATAAAGAAAATTGTAGATGGAAAACAATGTTAGAGCAACAAAGCAATAAAAGAAATAATCACAGAGTAGTTTATAGATGAAAGGAATATCCAACTATGAAGTGATTGTGTGAGAAAATGTGAAAAGATTATCATACAGTTCATTGTAGAATTACAAGATACTGATGGAGTGTGGAAGATGCGATAGAGAAATAGATTTATATTTTAAACTAATAAGCATGAAAAAATCAGACAAACTTATAGAGACTATGGCACGAATAACGATCGTAGTAGTAGCTCTATTCATAATTCGGATCAAGTATCAGCTTTCAATATCTTAACTTTTTATTCTTAACCATATATAACAAT
>Ga0326513_10001513_pt1 | contig 18148 bp, 22 predicted proteins | sample 2_2465_0518_D_FD_203654 | JGI IMG/M metagenome (GOLD analysis project Ga0326513, IMG submission 203654) | Bovine rumen microbial communities from UC Davis, California, United States - 2_2465_0518 | ecosystem: Host-associated > Mammals > Digestive system > Stomach > Rumen | place: USA... | reverse complement strand
GTTGCCCACCGACTGCGTGAGTACGGCGTGACGGCTATCTCGCTCCCTTGGTCACCGGGTGCGGATGAGCCGTAAGACTGGCCCCGTGCGTGGACGATCTGTTTGTTGCCTGCGTAGAGAGCCGTGTGGCCTTGCGTACCGCTGAGATGGTACAGAAGGATGTCACCACGCTGAAGGTTCGCACCAGACGCCAGATTGATGCTTGCCGTGACATCCGTGAAACCATGCTTCAGCAGTTCGGAGCGCATGTTGCCCGTGTATGTGGCCTGCCCGACATCCACGCCTGCTCGTTTGTAGGCGGACAAAACGAGCGAGGAGCAGTCATAATCAGGATTGCCCCATCGGTTGCTCTGGCTGTATCCGTGTGATTGGTCGTTCGCTATCTGGATTGCCCATTGCGTTGCACTCTCAGGTATTGTCATGGTCTGCCTCTATCTCATCGTCATCGTCCCAGTATTTGTCCGCCATCCTGTCATCGATTTCGCCTATCGGATCATCTTCGCTCAGGTCTTTCGCAACCTTCTTCAATCTTCTGGTAATCCAGACAGGGACGGGCAAACCCGCCTGATCCAGATTCTCGCATATCGATATCAGTTCCATCGCTATGATGTAGACCGCTATGAATGCCGACACATCGAACGGCAGGCTGACAGCGATGCAGATAACGTAAGCGACCACGATGACAAGCAGTTCGCCGCTCTTACGGAAAAGTCCGACCCTCATCTTGGTCGAGTCCCATGTGCGATTGATACTTGCCTGAATCCATCCTGTCAGCACATCCGCACCCATGAGAATCAGGGGCAGAAGCAGAATCCAGTAACGATGAGTGAAGTTAATTTCTCTTACTGTCTCCATTTCGTCCACCTCCTTACGTCCAGCTGCTCCACGACGTTCCGCCGTTTGTGGTGTACCGTGTGTGCCGTTCGCCGTTCAGACGTTCGACGGTCTGCATTGAAATGGTGTCCTTCGTCTTAACCGTCATGAATCCGGCGTAGCCTGCAATCGGGTTGGAATTATGATTCCCATTCGCCGCAAGCAGATAAACGCTGTTGTCCATGACCGTGTCGAGGTCGGTGTTCTTGGCAAGCTGTCCTTTGTTCTCCATGAAGACTTGACCAGAATCACCGGCAAGTTTGATCCACGTTGTCCAGCGGAATTCCGCCGATGACTGTCTGTATCCGTAACGGTAGTACATCTGTGGCGTATACGCGTCATCGGTTTCAAGACCTGCACACAGCTGCATGGATCCATGATTCGAAATGAACGACGGGCTGAAGGTAATCAGCACGCAACTCCGACCGGAAATCGGATTATGTGCCATGCTGACCGCATCAAGGTCGATCTGGTAGATCGTGTTGTTCGGCGCATCGTCCATGTCGGTGAAGTCTGCCGTCCCCGCCTGGATTCTCGATTCCTGGATAAATGTATTGGTTGCCCTGAGCACACCGTATAACGTCGCCAGCTGCGCCCACGGTGTCCACTGCCAAGTGCTATTAGAGTAGTACTTGTGTCGGATATTAATAATCGGCTGGCTATACGGGCTTCCAGACTGCGCAAAGAAGATCTGTACCGCTCCGTTTCCGCCGCCTCTGAAGGTCACAACCGTCCCGGACGGAATGCCGTAAGTCTGATCCGCGCCGGCAACATTGAGCGACCCTTTCGGCGCGTTTGCCATGACTTCAACAGCCGCCGAGCCGAGCGTGTAGATCGTGCCGGGTTCAAGGTCATTGAAATCGCTTGCCGGTGCTGTGGTCGCGGAAGACCTGAAGGACGAATCCGTCATTAATGTGTCAATATCAACCGCGACCTTGTGCCATGCAGCAGCATTGTTTCTGATATACATGGTCGATGCGGAGTTCGACGCAATCAAAATCTGCGTGATTGTCGAGCCGCTGTTTCTGGTCAGCACGATGAGCCTGTGTGCCGTCGTGATCGGCGGGATGTTGGTCATCGTCTTAGCGGATGCACTGGAAGAACAATAGTAATTTCCCGGCGTTGTCAGTGTGTTGTAATCCGTGTTATTCGGGATCGCTGTTGCATCCTGGTATTTAGTCGTTACTGCCGTGCTCTTCAGCGTTGCGATTGCGTCGCCTGTTGCCTTGCCATCGGCAGCCATGTTGGTGATATTCAGCGTCTTGTCAGTTGTCCGTGCCGTCTCGTCCACAATCTCGTAGGTATCGCTACCTATCACAACATGATGCATAGTCTTATCTGCCATCTCAACCCTCCTGAAGCACCACGCCGAGCGTGACCGTGCCTTCTCCACTTGCCGTCATAACCGCCGACAGACCGCTCAGTGCCTCTGCCGACCGTGCCGCACTCTCCGCTGATGCCTGCGCTGACTGTGCTGACTCACTCGCTGACTCCGCCGATGCACTCGCCTGCTCAACGTATCCGCTCACCGCATCGACCGCCGCTTCCCGTGCGACCGTTTCGGCTCTCTGTTCCGCCTCTGCTCCAACCGTCTCGACCATCTGGTCGTACCAGCTCTGGTACGGGTCAGGGATCTCCGTGTCTCCCGTGATGCTCTCAGCGACTCTGGTCTTATAGATGACCGTCTTAGCCAGCGCATCCCCGACCGTCCACCTGATTTCCGCCTTGCCGTATCCCATGAACGCTGTGTCGGTATCCGTGACCGTCCATGTCAGTGTCGTGCCGTCCTGCACCGCATTCACCTGATAAGGAAGACCGTCCTGCGACCGCTGATGCAGAAGTGCCGCTGTGCCCTCGCCGAAGTTCTCGACCATCCACGACAAGTCGAACACCACCTGCCGTGCTTCTCTCTCACCCTGTCTGCCGATAGGAATCGCACCACTGGCAAACTCATTAACTGCAATATTGATTTTCATGTCTGCCCTCCGATGCTCAGAGTCACTGTGCCATCACCTGCTGCCCTCAGCTGCACATCCTCGAGGATCGCTGCCGCCGCCTCAGCCCTCTCCGCAGCCGCCTCAGCCGCCGCCGCAGAGGTGTCGTTCAGCGTGAACGACTTATCATCAATCTGAAACTCGACATCGAACGTCATGCGATCACCTCCTCGCGCAGAACGTCAGCGACCGTCGCCTTGAATGCCTCGCTCGCCATGGCGTCGCCGCCGGTCGTCAGCACACGCAGCTGGATGTACACTGGCTTGTCAGGCACGAGTCTCAGCGTCTCTTCCTGAGTCAGCGTGACCGTGATCGTCGAGCCGCTCGCCGTGCAGTCACTGCTGTCGTGGTCGATCCTGATGTTGTCATAGTGCTGGCTGACAGTCACCCAGTATTCCGACAGCGTGCTGACTGCCATCGGGAGCGTGAATGTTAGTGTTGGTGTAGTGCCTCTAAACATCGTTTATGTCCTCACTTTCCCGACCATGATGCACGTGATCGTGATCGTCCGTGTGTTTCCGGTTGCGTTGTATATCCTTGCCTCAACCGCCGCTTCGTTGATGTTTACCACTCCGCAGGCGATGTCTTTAGGCCACAGGTAAAGTGTTCCGCCTGACCTGTCCGTGTCGTGCGCCGGATCGAACGCCATTCCGACCACCGCCGACGGTAGGCCGACAAATCCGTACTCGTTCCGGAAGTCCACCCGATACGGAATACCGGCAGGCACCTCAACGACCTGCGAAGCGATGAAGGTCTTAAACTCCGTATTGAAGTCTGTGCGCAGTTCCTGAAGATCTCGTGCCGTGACTTCCGCATTCTGCGTGACAACTCGGATGTTCTCGGTGTCGTTGGTCGGCGGCTTGGTGTCGTTGCCGGTCAACCAGGCACGCCCACCGGAGACCCGGACGCGCACCTTGTCGCCTACCTTGGCGGATATCGTGAGCGCACATGGCGTATCCGATATCTGTGACCCGGTCAGGCGCACGTACGCCGTGCCGCCGTCTACCTTCGTCACCGTGCCCGTGTAGTCCGTGCCGGTGCGCTTATCGTGCTTAAGACTTGCAATTAATCTTGTGAAATCATTCATATGGAAACCACCTCTTCCGCTGTGGTGCACCCGTGCCCGAGTTCGATGGTCTGTGAAGTGATCTTGAATGTGCCGTCTATTCCGATGCCCGGAAGCCGCAGGGCGACCCAATCGGACACCAGAACGTCCGGGCGGAACCGCCGTGAGTAACTGATAGTCCGTGCCGGTTCCTGATTCGACCGCAGGATGCGCAGGGCATACTCTGCAAGGCTCTCGCTGTCGGCGATACTTGCCGCCGAATCATTCATCCAGATTTCGCCCGTGCCGCCTCTTTTGGCTTTTCGGCTGATGGTCGAGACGGGGCTGTCGGCGTCGTCGTCCACATATTCCGTGTAGGTGTCGCCCGAAACGACCCGGATGCAGTTGGGAACGCTGAACCAGTCCTGTTCGTCCGTCATGGTGAGTTCCACCACATCGTTGCCGTGCATATCAAACGTAGCGGATACGCTATCAGCAGGGGCGCACACGTGCACCGTTCCGTCACCTGTCACCCGGAGCCGCCATCCGATGGCGTCCAGGATCAACCACGCCACATCAAGACGGCTCATGTCGTTCTCAGCAACGATGGCTTCCGACAGGCTCGGCCCTTCGCCGTCCACCACCACCGGAGCCGGGCCAACTGACAGCAAGGTCGCCACCAGCTGAGCGGCGTCCGCCCCCGGCGGTGCGTAATAGCCGATGGGCACCAGAATGTCGTCCACCGGCTTTAGCACGGAATAGCACTCGACCGTATAGGTCACTCTTACGCCGTCAAGATTCCTGCTTGGTGCGGAAGCGAGCCCGGTAAACAACGCCACCCGTGCGCCGCTCGATTCCTGGCGTGCCTTCAAGTAGACGCGCACCCAGCACTCACCCGGGTTTTCCGTCATCGTTAAATCAGCGGACTCCATAAGCCCGGTGTTTGTCCTGCTTATAGAGCCCGCTGTGAAGTCGAGCGTCCCCGCGTCCATCCATGTCAGCGGGTCAACCTTCTGCAACTCATAAAGAGCGCTGAATCCCTTATTCCAGTTCATTAGATCCCGCCCCCTACCGGGTGCAGTTCATACCATTCCGACAGAGTCATGCCCGCGGGTTCCTGCGGGTCTATGGCGGCGATGGTCATCGTGTAGGAAACCTTCCTGTCGTCATAGGACTGCTGTTCCTCGATCTGGACGTCCGCCGTCAGCGAGGATCCGTCCGGCGTCCGCACATGAGCGATGCCCGCATAGCCCGCGAGGTCTCTCATTGCCAACTGCCTGTCGAGGTCATCGCCCCGGACAAGCACGGTGTTCGCCGTGAGGTCTCTGGTGACCGCCGGGTTCCAGTCGCCCTGGACGGATCCGCCCAAATAGGAAGTCCGCTTGAAGTCCTTTGTCCACCTGTTCGACAGGCTGAGGTTGTACGGCAGTTCGATCTGCTGACCGTCCACCGTGACGATCATTTGCTGTTCTTCGAGGATGTCACCGTCTTCGGAGTCGGCATCATACCACGCAAGCCCTGTGTCGCTCGCATAGTCGCCGTTGGGCGTGACCGTCACAAGCCTATGCCCGCAAGCCTGCCCGAAGCCCGGATAAGGGTCAACGTAGGTCGTTCCGAAAGTCGCACCCTTATAAACCAACTCGGGCTTATCGGCTGTTATGCGATAAATATCGCATGTGTCACCGGTAGCGTAGCCTTCCGGAGCGATGGGCGTGATCTTCGCAAACCTCATGTATTTATCCATCACGACCTTGACGCCTGGAGCATCCGCCTTGTGCGTCCAATCCACCGTGAAGGACTCCGACACGGTCGCACTCTGTCCGAAGTCGTCTCTGATAGTCGCAATCAGCGTATAGCGTGCGCCGTCATCGAGTGACCCGACCAAATCATCTGCCGCAATGGTGATTGACGCCTCTCCGATCTGGGAGACGGTTGCGATAGTCTCACCGGCATATCCGTCATAGTCGTTTTCATCCGGGCGGTAGATGTGGTAATCTTCCGCCCTTACGATCGACAACGCCGTCACTCCCGTGGATCCTGCGCCGGTGATCGTAGCCGTCAGGGGCATAGCCGTCAGGACGCCGTCCGACAGGCTGTCCGTCAGCGTGATGGTCAGCGGCTCGGCGATGTAGAGCGTTGCCGGTTCAGACCAATCCGACTGTATTCCAGACTCGGAGGTCGTACGGATCGAAAGGTTGTATGTCTGCCCTGTCACCCAATCATGAGTGATTTCGAGGCTCTGCCCGGTCTCGGTGTGGGCGACGATTGTGCCGTCTTCAAGCCTGATTTCTGCATACGCCTGCGGACTTCCGTCAGCGGACGAATACGCCCACCGTGCTGTGATGCTGTCATTAGCGTTTATCACCGACTTGCTCAGCGTAAGTGCAGGCTTGTCCGGGACGCTCGACAGGTTGTATGTATACGTTTCAGACCACGGGCCGACCACCTCATTATCGGAAGAGGCGTTAATGAGCCTGACCCGGAAATACCACACGCCGGTATCAAGCCCGGCAATCACCCATGAGGTTGCGAGGGCGTCTGTGACTTTGTACTTGTTCGGCTCATCGGTTGATTCCCATGCTTCCTCATGGTCAGCCCACGCGAGTTCCGCCTGCGTGGCATCGTCCCAAGACCATTCCCAACCGATGCGCACCGTGCCGTCACTGGGCCCGTCCGTGAGCGTCACCACCGCCGGGGCAACAATCAGAAGGTTGGAATCGATAGCCGAAGCCGACCGCATCCCGGCGTTGATGGTCGTGCCGGAGTACGTTCCGACAAAAGCGAACGCCCCGAAGCAGGTCTTGTCATCGCCAATGATCTCGGGCACCTCATAGGTCGCCGTAGTGGTGCCGTACGGCATGATGCCGATAATGCGGTCATTGCTCGGGTCGTCCTCCAGACGGCAAAAGATCGCCGTGCTCGCCGCCGTGCAGCTGGTCGCCGTGGTGATCGTGACACTGACGGCGCCCGTTGTGGTGTTCGGAGTCGCCGATATCGTGGGAGCCGCAAGGGTTCCGACCTGCGCAAGGAGTTCGTTCGAGTAAGACGGGTTCGTGTCGTGATTACACAACACCCTGACCCACATGCATTCATCCGTGCCGATGACCGCCGAAACGTTGACGACCACCTTGTCGTTTCCGCCGTTTGGAGTTACATCGACCGCATCCGACCACCCGCTTGCCGGGGGAGTAAATGCTGCGTCTGTCGGGGATGCAATCACATACTGAAGGGTAATGAGGTCAATCGGACTCAGGTCATCGTATGACGCCCGCCACGCCGCAGTGATCCGGGACACCGAGCCCATCGTCACGGCGCTAGCGGAATCCAGAACGACCTGCGTCGGGGTTCCGTATGCATGGCTGACGGTCGCCCACTCGGACACGCCCGCCGGGCCTGCTGACCTGACGCGGTACCACCGCACAAGGTTGGTTTCGGCAAGCACTTCCGTCTCTTCTGTGACGGTCTGGGAGTCTTCCGCCGTCTTGCTCATGACCGCACCCCATTCGGACTCCATCGGTTCACCGTTTCGGGGGATAGCACAAGTCTGCGCCTGAACTTCCGTGAAGACTTCCGTGCTTGTGTTGTTGGTTTCCGCTTTCCATGTGAACACGCCGCTGTTGACGGTTCTGTTCTCGTAGGTCAGCTCGGGAACCTTCGGCACGGTTGCCGTCCATGCTCCGGAGGTGGCCCAATCAGACCACCCCGGATTTGACTTTTTGATTTTCTTCTTCTGGTTGCCGCGCACCCTGAACGCGAGCGTCCGCACGTTCGCCAGTGTAAGCGCCGCAGACACCGCATTGACGCCTACGCTGACAGCCGTCCACGCGCCTCCGTTCAGCCGATACTGCAACTGCTGACCGTTGGCGTAGTCCGCGCCGCCTATCTTCCACTTCAGCGTGTACACGTTCCCGGAACGCGCCACCGATAACCCTGTGGGTTTCTTCGTTTTAGCCATGTCATGCCATCCTTAACTCGCGCCTGAGTGTCCGCGCCGCACTGGTTGCCCAGAGGTCTGGATCTTGTGCACCGTTCACAGTGAAATACTGCGTCACGTGCGGAGCGGAATGTTCATCAAACTCGCGCCCCAGCTGCGTCCACAGCTTCTCAATCGGAACGACCGCCTCAGCTCCGGACTCACCAACACCGATTACAGACGGAGCGTCGAAGATACCACCTTTGGCGAACCACTGAAGCGACTTCGTGAATACCGGGTAACTTGTCTTTGTCGTTCCGTCCCCGGCTTCTCTCATGGTCACGGTAAACTGTGGCAGCCAACCGTGCGGTGTCGGAAGCGTCCACATAAACTTCATCTGCCTCTTCAGCGCGGAAATCCACAGTGCGATAAGTTTTGAAACCGTAGTCAATGCAGACGAATCAACAGTCGGAAGCGTGAGCTTCGCATCAGAGACGGTTGTCTCCATCGCCGCGATGGCATCAGCCACCGCCTGCTTCGCTGTATCGAGAGACGATGTGTCGATATCAGCAAGCGTGAGGTTCGCACTCGAGAGCGCGTCCTGAATCGCTTTGCTGTCTACGTTTACTTTATCGCCACCGATGTCTATCGTTCCGCCGTAACTAACTTGACCGTGTTCGTCTACGATCGTTTTGCTTGCTTCTTCTGCACTGGAACCGTCGTCCAAAATCCATTTCAGAGTGAAGAAGTCGCCAATTCCTTTGACAACATCATCCCAGAAATCTTTAAGACTTTGAATTATTCCCTCAAGGTCTGGCGGTTTAATGCTGAACACCCAACTGAAGAATGTACCGATGCCTTTTTTTACTTCTTCCCAAAGACCTTTAATGTCCGCTACGACATCTTCTAATGATGGCATTGGTATACCGAATACTACTTGGAAGAAGTCGGCGATTCCCTTTTCAACATCTGCCCAGAAATCAACGAATTTCTGTTTGACCTCTTCCCATGTCGGAACATCCAATCCAAACGTGGTCTTGAACCATTCCGCAATGCCATCCCAAACTTCTCCCCAGAACACCTCAATCTTATCGAGGATGTCCTGAAGAGCAGGCATTCCGACGTCAAATACGGACTTAAAGAAGTCCGCTATGCCAGTCTTAACCAGATCCCACAGAGCACTAATCTTCTCGATGACTGTCTTATCGTCATCCATAAGGATATCGAATGCAGCCTTGAAGAATTCTCCGATTCCTTCCTTGACGCTAGTCCACAGATCAGAAATATCCTGGACAACTGTCTCCCAGTCTGGCATCGTTATGCCAAACTCAGCCTTAAGCAGTGCCGTGACGGAATCCCAGATGCTCCCGATCGCAGTCTGCAATCCAGTCAGCAGGCTGTTCGCGACACCGACCCAGTCAATATTAGTGAATGTTGTCCACAGGGACGATGCCAATGTACCGAGCCCGGCGATGAACGTCGGGATCCCGGCGATAATCCCATCAATCAGCCCGTCGATCATGTCACCGCCGGCAGTGACCAGATCGGGGATCATATCGGCGATGAATTCCGGAAGCATTGCCAGGAACGTTGGGAGCTGTTTCAGGATGTTCCCGATCATCGGCAGAAGGTTGTTTATCAGGAATGTTTTGACGGAATTAGCCAGTGCGTGGAGACTCGGGCCGATGTTATTGCCGAGCGCCAGATCAGCCATGAGGTTTTCTGCGTTGGCCTTCATCGCCGCGAACGAACCACTGAACGTTTCGGATGCTTCCTGAGCCGCAACGCCGGTCAGGCCGAGATCTTCCTGGATAACATGGATGGCATCATAAACGTCGCCCAGATTGTCGATATTGTATTCGACTCCGGACAACTTCGATGCATCCGCGAGCAGGCGCTCCATCTCAGTCTTCGTGCCGCCGTACCCCAACTTGAGGTTGTCCAGCATGTTGTACTGGCCTTTGGCGAAGCCCTGGTACGCATTCTGGATGCTCTCGATCGGAGTGCCCATCTTCGCAGCATTGTCTGCCATGTCCATTATGGCGGTGTTCGCCGCTTCGACTGCCTTCTCCGTATCACCGCCGAATGCCGCCTTCAAGGACGCACCGAACGAGACGGCCTGCTCGGCATAGTCATTCGCAGAAATGCCTGCCTGCGCCGCCATGTAGGCGTATTCTTTCGCATACTCAGCCGCATCGCCATACAGCGTTTCGAGGCCTCCGAACGACTGCTGAAGCGCACCGCCTGCGTTCAGAGTGTCGCTGATCAGTTTGCCGACACCTGCCGCAACTGCAACCTTTTTAAGCGCACCCAGCATGGAGCTGCCCATCGTTTTGCCGGCAGATTCTCCACCCTTCGCCGCACCGTCGCCGAGCAGGTTCTCTATCTCTCCGGATATGCCTTCGGCTTTCGGTACAATTTGGACATAGGCTTTTCCGATTGATGTATCAGCCATGTGTCACCTCTTCCAACAATGATTTCCGCATCGCCTCAAACTCTTCCGGAGAGTCGAACCCGATGATGTCATTGTCTTTCTTGTTGCCATTCTCAAGCGCATCGCGAATCGACTTCGGACGATTTCGACCGTGTTGTCCGTCCTTCGTCTTCATCCACACGAGCAGCGCCATATAATCCGCTACAGTTGCGAGCAGTGCATCCGTCATGCTGAGTTTGGTGCCTGCTGCCTTCAGTTTGATTCTCGAATTCCCTCTCAAACCAATCGAAAGAGTCGCCACCGTTTGGACAGGCAGCGACTCGTAATCGAATATTCCGTAAGTCTCGGCAAGGTCGCAAATCAATGCGTCTTCGTCGAGATTAAGCATGGCTGAGAGGACGATCAGTTTTTTGCCGCTTTCGACTTTTCCTGAATGATCTTCAGGATCTCACCGACCTCTTTGCCGACAACGTCCACCGGGACTCTGCCGCCGTTCTTCTCGGCGAGATAATCGTAAAAGCGCTCTTCTTCCTTCTGATCGTTGAACAGGATGGCTACCATGTCCAGGCTGGCTTCGAATGCCTCTTCGCCGTCTGCGTTCGCCTTCCTGATTGCCTTCAGGAAACGCCAGTCCTTGAAGACTTCGGCGTCAACCGAAAACTCGTATCCTGAAGATGTGGTTCCTTTCACCTTTGCCATGCTTAATCCTCCATTGACTTATGATCAGGTCTTGATGATGTACTCGTAATGAGTATTACCGGATGCATCCGGAGAGGTGCCGAGCGTGGTCTCATAACCGACAGCGTCGCCATCAGCATAGGTGATGGTTCCGACTTCTGAGACCTTGCCGTCCGGGATCACGATCCTCTTCAGTGCGCCATCACGGAGCACCATGTCGATCGCCCACACATACTCATCGAGTTCTTTGGTGTTTGCCGTCACGGTGATTCCGGTCGACAGTGTTCCGGTGACATTGTCATCGCCGTAGATGGTCTTCAGGACTTCAACGTTCAGCGCCTCGATCAGAGTGAATCCGAACGTATCTTCCTTGGACGTCTGCAGGGTCAGAACGGTATCACCGCCCCATGCCTTAATGTCTTCGGACTCCGGGCTGTTGTCGTTGGTCAGACCGTCTTCGGAAACATATCCGAGGCAGACAAACGCATTGTCCAGCGCGGTGGTCGCATCGGTCGGAAGGGTCGTTCCGATCGGAGCGCGATAGATGGCACCGCCCACCTTAGGCTTGCCGGCGGTTACATTAGTAGCTGTATTAGCCATTTTGCTTACCTCCATTAGTAGTAAACAACAACAAACACGGCCTGATAGCGATACTGCTTCATAGCCGTGTCGGTATAGTTGTAATCTGAGTTCAGGCCGACTCTTGAGATGTCATTGCGCTCGATCATCGCCTCCATCGCGGTCTTCACTGATTCGTTCAGCGTAGCCGCTTCATAGAGCGTCGGCCCATAGCTCTGGATGGCAAATGTCGCGCTTGTGATTCGGTTTACAGACGTGCTCCCGGTCTTCTCGATCACCACGAAGGAATCATCGCAGTCTTCCGGCATCTCCATGTAAACAGGCACATCAAGCGCGGCACTGAGATGATTAAGAATTACTTCCTCGATCATTTGTTGTACCTCTCACACTTGAATCGCCTGTTCCAGATGGACGGGTTGTTCGCGTCAATCCATTCTTCCGGCAACGAGTAGACATGCCAGTCAACACTGAAGAAGTTCACCTTCTGGTCTGTCCATGTGTGGGCATCGCTCTTCGGAACGCACAGGTAATACTCCAAATGCTTGCCGCTCAGGTTCATCTCGCCGATGACATCTTCTGACGTTGCCGGATAGACAAGCACGTTGTCGACTTCCGTCGCCTGCGTCGTGTACACAGGGCGGTTGAACCCATCGACACCTGACTGCGTCCGCTCCATGAGCGTGACAGTGATTCCATGAATCATGCAATCACCTCCAGAGGGTTACTGCATCCGATCTGGTCGCTCACTCCGAGCAGCTTCTTCTCGGTGCGTCCGATATAGAGCTCACCGGTGCTTCCGCCGCTCATCGTCCACGACTGCGAATAAGGGCCTGCCGTCATGGTGCCCTGCGTCGCTCCCATCGGCACGGATGCGGATCCAACCGCAAGCGCCCTGCGAACGACTCTGCACGACACGACCTGCTTGGCCTCGAGTGCCGCCTGATCGTTGTACGCGTCAATCAGCACCGCTGCTTCTTCAAGCAGTGTCTGGCAAACCGCCTCTTCGTCGGAAGTCAGTGGGCGGAAGCCGTCTGCAACCTGTTCAACAGTTGCGTACACCATCCGGATCACCTCACTTCTTTGTCGTCTTGCGTCTCTTCGGCTTCGGCTCTTCGTCCTCTGTGGGCTTAACCGCATCAGCGGCGGCAAGTTTGTGGCCTGCCGCCTTGTATTCTTCTACGCGATCTTCCGCGACCCACATGTCGCCGCCGTAAGCGTTAATGAAGTGGACAAACTTCATCAGGACGGGATCGCTCCGGTCAGAAGGTTGAAGCAAGAGGTGTCAGCGCGGAATCCGACCTCGATCTCTGCTCTCACTGCGATCATGTTCTGCTGCCACAGGTTGATGGTGGTGTTTCCGCTGGTCAGGGTAGCCGTATCAGTCACAGCGATCTCAACACCGGCAACAGTGCCGTACATCGCCTGAGACCAGTCACCAGCAATACCGACAATCGCCGGAACGGATCCTGAAGAAGCGCCAGCCTTGTACAGGTTCTTGTTGAAGTAGGTCGGTACGCCGAGAACCTTGTCCACAACGCCGTCGTTCGCGGATGCCAGGAACAGCGGTCTGTTGGTCGTATCGGTCGCGGTGAGCAGCAGGGCGCGAGCCTGTGCGCCGAGAGCAAGACCGTTCATGACGCCGCCATGAGCCGCGATATCCGCATCAGCCGCAACGAGGCCGAGATAGGTGCCGTTGTTCGCGTTCAGGATCGACTGAGCCGTGCAGGACGCGAATGTGTCGAAATTGGTCGCGCTCGGAGCCTGAGTCGCACCGATGATCGTGCTGTCGAACACGCCAGCAAGAGCTCCGGGCAGTCTCTGAACGAGTGCGTCATACAGCGCCGGGATGTCGCGAACGAATTCCTTAGAGAAGGTCTCAATGACGGCGATCTTGAACGCCTGCATCAGCTTCGTTCCGGGAGTGCCGTTGGAAACCGGCTTCGCCGCAGTCTCAGCAACCCATGCTGCTGTCGGATCGCCAGTGATGACCGGGATCGTTACTCCACGGCCCGGAAGCGCGATGTGATGAGCCAGTCTCATGATCGCGGACGATTCCTGAGTTTTCTGCATGATCTCGTTGGAGATGTCGCTCGGCAGTGCCATCGAATTTGTAGTTCTGTTGATATCAGCCATAATTAGCCTCCTGTTAATGATTGATGTTGGAGTCAAACCACTCCTTGAATTTCTCTCTGGTGGATCCTCCGGTCGTGTTCCGAACCTCTCCGCCGTCTCTTACCTGCGGATAGCCGGACGGCTTGGCATAAGACAGGATTGCCTTTGCCATCTCTTCGCACTCTTCTTTTGTTTCTCCGTGCAGAAGATTCACCGGCACGCCGGTCTCTTGTGCAACAGATTCGCGAACCAGCCGAATGGCATCAGCCTTCTTCATTCCGTCAAGTTCCTTCTGGAGCGCGTCCGCTCGCTCGGTCACCTTCTGGAGTTCTGACTTTGACTGCTCTTCGATCTGGTCAAACTTGGAAGCCTTTTCCTTCAGTGCTTCGAAGTCTGCGTACTTGGCACGCTCACGCTGGAGCCGTTCCCCGACAATCCTGTCGAGTTCCTCCTGAGTGAATGTGCGCGGTTCTTCCTGAACCTGCTGGGTGTCCTGATTCACAGTTTCCATAAGTTACCTCCGCTTTTGCGTGAATCCGTGATAGCCTCACGTGGGCATGAAAAAAGCACCCGAATCAGGTGCTTGAATCATCATTATGTTGTTCTGCATACAAGTCACGCCGCATAGCGTTTAACTTGTCCTTACTGCTTCCGCCCGGATCGGCGTCATAGTAGATGCGCTTGTACTTGTTCGGGTCATACCCTGCGACCCCTTCGGACGGATTGAACCGCACAATGTACTGGCAGTCACAGTTGGCGTGGATGTGCGCCGCATGGCTCTTAGCGTTCCGGCTCACTGACTCCCATCCTCTGGAGCCGAGCATCATGCAGAAGGCGCAGGTCTGTCCGACCGGAACAAAAGCCATCTCGGCGCGGTCTCTGGCGGCGTTCTGCTGTATCGTGTCCGCTCCGGCCTGCTTCACAAGCCTGCTGACAGCGTTCGCAACCTTTCCCGCACCTTCATTCAGCGCACCCTGCACAGCGCCCCATGTTTCGTCATGCGTTGCCACCGGCGCCGGTATAGCCGGCGGAACCTTAGCGCCCTGTTGTTCTGCCAGATAGTCATACAGCAGGCAAGCAAGCGAGCTGGAGCCTTCGCCGTACTTGGTGGCAATGTATTCTGCCTCAGCAACCAATTGCGACATGTTATCGAACCCGAATTTGTCGATATATGTCTGCATTTCCTTCGCGGCGATTTCGTTCAGCTGGTGCATCTTCCGCACATAAGCCATAAAATTAGCTTCATTCAGCATTGCCAATCTCCGTCAAAACATTCAGACCACGCGCTCGCTGTTCCTGAGCCTTGATACGACGAATATCAGCCTGATCGAATCCGACCATCTCCAGATAGACGTCCGTGTCAGCGAATCCCTGCCGTGTCGAGGCGATCTTCACAGCCGCGTCGGCAGTCATCGACACAGACGGCATCGCCGGGTTTTTGAAGTGTGCCACAATATTCCGCTCTTCGTCGGTCAGGTCTTCCAGGCGGACGTTCCTGGCAATCGCCTGTGCCATCCTGGCAATCACCTTCAGGCTGTCACCGTTACCGCTGTTCAGCTGCTCCGCCATCAGCACAAGCGTCTGAGCCTGCGCCAGTATCGCGTCGCTTGAAGATGGGTTCGCGTCATTGATCACGCCGGTGTCCGTAACAGACAGGCCGGTCGCCGCTGAAAACTGGGTGGCAAGCAGCCGAATCATTTCGACATGCGGCCCGATGCTGCCCTGCTGCAGCTGTCCGAAATGCGGACTCTCGCCGGTCTCCGGGTTCGTGGTAGCCGTCAGAATTGAACCGACATACTGACGGAATTTGTTCGAGACCACCGCATCATACTGTTCGTCAGTTACGCCAAGCAGATACTTCTGCGGACTTGTGGCAAACTCGAGCCCGATCGTGGCGTTGGCGATCGTCCGGACGTAGCCTTTGATCAGTTCCCGGATCGGCTTTTTCAGACGGGAGCGCCCGAACGGCTTCGCCGGTGTCGCATTCCAGATAAGCGGTTCCATGAGCGGCCTGCCCATGACATGCTCGTGACGTTCTGCGATCCACCTGTTGTCCACCTTCCGGAGCATAACCACAGCCGTGTCGGTGTCGAGCCTCAGAACAGCCGGAGTGAATTTTCCGAACAGCGTTTCATCTTTCGTGCTGTCGATGATGGACAAGCCGCACTCGATCCGACCGGCCTCACCGCTCCACAATGCGGAAGCAGTCGCCGGCGAATGGAATCGGATCCGACATCCGAGAACAGGATCCGCGCTGAGCGTGGCAAACGTGCACCCGTACTTCAGCTCATCTTTGCATGCCTTCGCGTACTCCGACAACAACCGGTTGTCCTCAAGGATCCTCTGCATGGTCTCGGCTGACTGACCATCTTCTCCGACGAATCCATCGAACAGTGACCGGCTTGCGAGCACGTCAACAGTCTTTGCGCCCCATTCGCACCCGACTTCGAGGGTAGACAACCGCTCCGGAAGCGCAATGCCCAGATTCACGTCCGCCAGAGTTACGTGCCCTTCGTAGTATTTGTTTTTCAGCGCGTTCTTGCTCACATGAGCGTTGAACACGTCAATGAGGTCGGACAGTTTCGCCCGTTCCTCTGCGGTCAGCCCTGCCGCATCACACATCATCTTGTCTAAAATCAACATCATCCTACCCTCATCTTCCTCGATGGGTCTCGTTTACTGGTTTTTGCGCCCCAGAGTGCGAGCGCAGCCGCCTCGATTGGTGCCGAATCGTCACCACCGAAGCCCCAACCCTTGCCGATCGGACGCTTCACGGATGACAGCGCACTGTTCCTCAAGTCTTCCTGTGGTGCGTACCACGTGAACGACTTTTCCGACAAGCCATCCATCAGCACGCTGACCGCCGCGACCATATCATTCGCGGAAGCCTTAACAATGCAGCCTTTATACTTCCAAGTGTCCGATATGCGGTCAATCAGCACGTCGACACCATTCCGACCATCAATCACCACGCACGATGCGCTCTTGTATCGCGGGAGCAGCCAATCAGCAAGCCATTTGGTGCCGTAGCCTGCAGGCTTCCTGTCAATCAACGATATCCGCGCCGGGCCTTCCTTCGGGATCACCGCACCGCACAGCACAGCCTCGGAACCATCTGCCGCAAACTTCACCGCATACGCCGTCTTTCCTTCCGGCTTCTGGCTCATGCTCGCGCACAGGTTCCATGCTTCGGCATCAATCGCCGGTTCAATCTCATGAGTGATCACGGGGCTCCACCAGCCAAGACGCTCACGGGCAAACGTGTCAGGATCCATCTGTTCACACTCGCTCTCGATCGTGGATAACAGGATCCTCCGACCGAGTGCAGGGTTGCACGCCGCCCAGCGTTCTCGTTCACTCACATTTCCGATATCATCAACACTAAACTCGAACCACGATGTTCTCGAGGTTTCGCCGTCCAATGCCTTCTTGCGTATCCCACGGAAGACGATGCCTGGCGCCGTCGGATCTGGCGGAGTGCCGGTGTATATCGTCTGGGGGTTGAGGCTTGCCGAAATTGCCGGAAGAAACGAAGCCTGTGCGTTCTCATCAATCTCTTGTGCCTCATCGATTATTAGTAAATCTCCATGCTGCCCACGCCCACCGTTCCGAGTTCGTGCCAAAAACTTTATCCTGGCGCCGTTCTTCAGTATGATCTGCTCGCGCCCGAGCGCCGTCTTGACTTCCTTGACGTGCTTGATGATCTTCGGATGCTCGAAAAACTCTCGCAATTCTTCAAACGTTTCGGTTGCCGTCTTCTGCAAGTGTGCGGTGTAGATCACTTCCTCTCCGTACAACAGCATACCTGCCGCCGCCCGACTCTGTAACAACAGCGTCTTTCCGTTCTGGCGCGGAACAGAACCGCCGCAGGTTGTACTCGCCCATCTCCCGGATGCGGTCATGCCGAGCCAATCATCCAGAATGTCGATTTGCCATGGATCCAACGTCAAGCCGCCGACCCGGAGCAGTTTGGCGGCCTTCATGCCGTCACTCTTCAGGTAGTTCGGCGCGATCCTCGCTGTCGGCTCCTGACAGCCCATTAATGATGTCGCTGATTTCGTCTGACTCATCTACGCTCTCGATCTCTTCTATCTCCCGGATTGTCTCCCGGTACTGTCTGGCAAGCGATGCAAGCGACTGCGACTCGCAGACATCCATCGCCACTCTCAGTTTCGCCTCCAGTGCTTTCAGTTTCTCTAATCTGGTCATCATCCCATCGGCAAGCCTGCCGCTCCTATCGCTTTCAACAGCTCATTCCGCTCATAGTTCTTCTTTGCACTTTCCTTGTCTTCCGGATACACATTGGCAATCGCCACGAACGATGCCTCATGCACCCTGACACCGTAATTCCCGTCCGCTGCACCTGCCACAGCCTCGCCTGCTGCCTGCAGCTGCGCCTGCACACCTGGCGATTTCATCACCGCATTCAGCCCTGCAAGATTCAGTTCAAACTTCACTTTTCCCATCTCAGAAATCCTTTGCGTGTAAATTGGCGCTGGCGGCAGTGGTTTGTGCGCCGA
>Ga0326513_10001512_pt1 | contig 18150 bp, 35 predicted proteins | sample 2_2465_0518_D_FD_203654 | JGI IMG/M metagenome (GOLD analysis project Ga0326513, IMG submission 203654) | Bovine rumen microbial communities from UC Davis, California, United States - 2_2465_0518 | ecosystem: Host-associated > Mammals > Digestive system > Stomach > Rumen | place: USA... | reverse complement strand
CCCCCGGTGCCCTTGCCACAGATCACAGCCACAGCCACAGCAGGCCACAGCCGCCGCCGCTGATCGGTAAAAAGATCACAGAAAAAGCCCCGGAAAAGTCGCCACAGATAGCCCACAGCGGGCACAGCGGGCACAGATAGCCCACAGAACACGCCACAGCGCTATTTTAGCCACTTTTAGCCCACAGGGCTATATATACCCACTCATGCGGCAAGGGCTGAATTTCGGGCTATGGTGCGTTTGATGTGGTTTTGGGTATGTTTCAAATATTTTAATTTTTTGAACAAAAAAGTCTTGCATTGTTTCATAAATTATGATATAATACAGTCAAACAGAACAAAAACAGCCCCGAAACCCCGGCCGGATTTTATAAAGCCGTTAGCGAAGAGGCAGCCTGTCAAGTAAAAACCTTGACAAAGAAAGGAGCACACTATGTTATATAACGAATTCATCCAGAACACTAATTGCAAGCAGACAGACTATAATTACAGCGTTTACAAAGCCCTGGAAGCTCTGTATATGGTAAATGATACCATAACCAAGGAAGCGGTATATAAGGCCGGAAAGCTACTAATTGATAACAGCGAGACACCCGCAGAGAAGGAAGCCAGAGAAGAACGGGAACAGATCATTGCAGACCTTGAAAACGAGATAGCAAAAAGCGAAGAATACCGCAAACAGTGCCAGCACGCTATTATAGACGCGGTAGAGCCTGCACAGCGTAAATACTGGAAGGAAGAAGCTAAGTATTATACAGACCTTATAAAGGACTATAAAGGCCGCTTAAAGATGCTTAAAGCCTGATAGCAGGCACCAGCCCGCAATGGTTTGCGCCGGTTCAATTCCGGCGGCGGGCTTTTCAGAAAAATAAACCCACATAAGGAGGTAAACATTATGAAAACTAATTACACTTATATCCTTGAAAGCGTAGCAGCAGACAGCAACACCGGCACCCTTTGCATTAAGTACCCGCGCGGCCGATTTTCCGTAAAGCTGGCGCAGTTCCTGCCTTGCACGAGTAAAGACCTGGATACCCTTTGCGGCATGATAGACCAGGCCGATAATACCAGGGAACTGGTGGAGCAGATCAACACCTTTATAACATCCGCTCTTGCTATTATTGTAAAGTGCCGCGATAACTCACACCAGGCATCAGAGAAGGCCGAGCACAACGCATATATTAAGCGCCTGGCGGCTGTTAATTCAAACCTGGCCAAAAGATATTCCTTCATTCAGGAATTCACAGATAATGAAACTGTATCCTTTAAGGCTGAAAGAAATATTTATTATATGGACTGGGCAGCAGGCCAGGCAGCACAGATCAAGCGCACCAGCGGCCACACCTTCACGAAATACGGCCGCCGGTACTATGTTATCGCAGTGCCCCGCGGAAAGAAAAAGGTATATAAAGTGCTCTGTGATATCTCATGCGGACTTGCAGTCGTGGAAGGTAACAGCCGCGGCGAAGTTGCCGCCAAGGTTGACGAAAAAACCGAAAGAATGCTTTCAACCTTTACGGAAGAAAAAACCGCAGAACTCCGCGCCAAGTATACCGCGCTAATGATCGCCGCCGGATATATGGAAGAACCTGAGGCCGTAACAGAAGAACCCGCCGCCGAGCCTGAAACCGTAGCACCGGCCACAGAGAACGCACAGAAGGCCACAGAAGCCACAGAAGGCGCGCAGGCTATGCAGAGCGCACCCGAACCCAAAAACGCCGAGAACGGCACCACAGACAGCGAGAACGCAACCGCAACCGCGGAGAAGGAGGAACTTATGAATAACACTATTACATTAAACCAGAAGCCCAGAAGGGCAGCCGCTGCCGCAATCGCAGCAGAACACACCGCAACACTCACAGCACCGGCACCGGAGAACCTGCCGCCGTATATCATCAAAGAGAACACCGAGAAAAACGGCATAGAAGTATATTTTTCAGTAAAGCCCGCCGAGAGCATCCGCGAAGCCTTAAAGGCGCTCCGCTTCCGCTGGCACAACCTGAAAAAATGCTGGTATGGCAGAGCAGACCGCGCCGCCGTTGTGGCCGCCTGTGGTGGCAGTCCTGCACCAGTCGCAGAAATTGCACCTTCTGCACCTTCTGCACCGATTGAAAAGTACAATCTTGACGGCCTTGAAGGCAACACCTGCCGCGGGCATTATGGCGCAGAACTAAATAAAGTTATACGCGAAGATCTGAAAAAGCGCGGTATAACCGGCGTAACCGTCAGAGGTAGCCGCGGCGGCGGGATAACCTTTACTATAACAATGAGAGCGAGCGACTTCCGAAGCGCTGAGAACTGCGCCGCGCGTGATGGCTGGCATGAGTTTTTCAGGCGGCAGCATAACTGGGGCTTTGATCTTAACGGCGTAAATTACAGCGAACGCAACGAAGGCCGCGAAGATGATACACACAAATATATATCTTGCGGCGATGCGTGGAACGATAACAGCGAAGGCAGCAAAGCGCATATATTGCGGTCTTTCTGGCTTGACAGGTTGCAGAATTTCCACATATATTCCGGTCAGAGCAGTGTTCCGGTTGATGATGTACGCTTGACCAAGTCCGGCAGAAATCGCCTTGATGCAATATACAAGATTATCAATTCTTATAATTACGATAATAGCGACTATATGAGCGACTATTTTGACCGCGGTTTCTATGATGATTATGAATATAAAATGCCCGCAGATTTTACCCCGGCCGAATTCATGACCTCGGAAGAACTGGAAGAGCTGAAAGCAGACCAGGCCGCAGAAAAGGCCGCCGAAGCTGCAAGAATGGCAGAGATGGAAAGAGAACGCAAAGAAGCAGAAAAGCGCCGCGAAGAAGCTGAGCGCAAAGAGAAAGCAGACCGCGCGAAGATTGCCGAAAACATCACAATTATAGACTATGACGAAGAAAACGCCTACACGATCACAGAATTAGCGCATATCTGCGGCAAAGAATGCAATCTTGAAGAGGTGCGCGAAGAAGTCCAGGAACGCGGCACAGGACGCACCACAGATGCGAAGATCACGCGAAAAGTTATATTCACAGATGCGGCAGCCCTTGAAGCCTTCAACAATATGTTTCTTTATGATTTTGAGTTCTTGGAGCATAAAGGCGGCACCGGCACAGACGATCCCCGCGTAAATGGCCGCAATTTATACCAGCTGACCGCAGAGCAGCGCGAAAGCATAAAATGGTATATCTGTAATGCGGTGGCGGTTTATTACAACAGCGAGCTGCAATATGTAATTGACCCACAGGGCTATTCTTACGCACGATATGTGCACCTCCCCACAGGATGCACAGAAGAGCGCCAAAAGGCCGATATAGAACCCGAAGAGCCTAAACCCGATTTTTACATACCTGCACCAGTGGAAGAACAAATAAAAGCGGTTGAGGTTGGCGCAGAAATAACGATCTTAAAAGATGGCGGCATCTGTGCAAATATGTTGACCGAAGCCCGCGGAACCGTAACCGGGATAATTGGGAATAGTATAGATTTGAGAATACAGCAAGGACGCAAAAAGCCGCGCTTCGTAAATATCCCGATAAAAAATAAAACATTGGTGTTCCCTGGCATCCTGCCGCCGCTGCCCGATTGCGTGGTATATAAGTCGGTTACAAAATCAGAATTCGCAGTTTGCAAAATGGGAGCAGATAACGCCGAGCAGCTTAAAAATGCACTTGAATACTTCGGAGCGCAGGGTATAACCCCCATAATTGACACAGTAGCCCGCTAAACTGCACACAATGCCCAAATACAGCCCATACGGGGCAAGGCTGAACACACCAAGCCAAGCCCCGAAAAGGGCAAGGAAAGCCCCACAGAGAGCCACAGAGCGAAAGGAGAAAAACCAATGAATGAAACATCATACCGAACCCCGGCCGGAGAAATTTCCGCCCTGTATGAGCACATCACACAGCAGGCGCACATCCTGATAGCAGGAACGACCGGCAGCGGGAAATCTGTTACAGTTCGCGGAATCCTGAACGCGTTATTATATCGCCCCTTCTGCGACTGTGAGAACGGCGCACAGCTGATGCTCATTGACCCCAAAGGAACCGAGCTAATAGACTTTGCAAGCGCTCCACACTGTTTGTGCTATGCTTCCGCCGCTTCTGCCGGTGGTATGCTTTCTGTTCTGCGTGCCGCTTCAAATCTGACGGATGAACGCTTCCAACGGATGCAGACAGACCCCAGCCGGATGGATAGCCGCCATTATTACATAGGTTCTGATATTTGGGTTGTGATTGACGAATTAGCCGACCTTATGCTCACACCGGCAGCGCCAGAGGTTAAAAAGTTAATTCAGCACATAGGCCAAATAGGACGCGCGGCAAGAATCCACCTTCTGTGCTGCACACAATGCCCGCTGGTTAAGGTGATACCCACCGAAATAAAAGTGAACTTTGATGCAGTTCTTGCTTTGAGAACCCGAAGCGCACAAGACAGCCGCAACATTATCGGCGTTAAAGGCGCGGAAACCTTCCCCAAATATGGCCGCGGCCTATATCAGAACCCGGACGACCGCGAGATTGTTCCCGTGAATTTGAAATACGTTGAACCGGCAGAGACTGCACGCCTCGTGGAATGGTGGCGGGAACAAATCACATCTTCTGTACTTTATGAGGTTGACCGCGTGCGCAGATTGCCACAGAACGCACCGAGACGCGCTGCAAGCCCTTCTGCACCGTTTAAGCATAGATTTACCGCTTCAATTGGAAAATGTCTAAAATGGGCATTTAGAATAGCAGTGGCAAGCATAGCAGCGATACAAGTGATAAACTGGATATAGTCCAAAACTCAAAAAGGGGCTTGACAGCCCGAAAAAACCATAATAAAATCAAAGAATACCCACACCGAGACCGGCGGAGAAACCGGCAGAAAGGAAACATTATGAAGGCAACATTTTATTACAATCAGTATTCAGAAGGCGGCGCTGTAAAAAGCGAAGAATGGGATCTGCGAGACGGAAACAAAATGAATGCAGTATATGGCGCAGTTGAAAGATTAAAAAAAGTTGAAATTGAACTGCCGGAAGGATATTCCATCGGAAAGGATTTCGCAGGCGATGAGCAGCTCTATTTTAATGATTATCAGGTAACAATCCGAGGCGATTACAACAAAATATATGTATTTAACGGTGTATATGATTTCCCGCATACGCTGTGGAAAGAAAAAAACGAACAATAAACATCAGATAACACCACTTACAGCCCCCGCCACACCGGCGAGGGCTTTTCTTATGCCCTTAAAAGCGCCACAATAGCCATATAATCGCACACAAGCCCGATTTTGGGCTTTTCTTGCTTTAATGGATAAAGTATAGGTTAAACACCAAAAGCGCCTTATTGTGCGTTGTGGTGCGTTATACGGCATTTTAGCACAAGACAGGAAAAGGGCAGCCCCGAAAGACTGCCCCACCCTGGAAAGTGAAAAAAAGATTTGATAAACTTTGAAAACGTCAATTTTAATCGTCCTGTTTGTCGTCTCCGTCTGCATCTTCAACAATGATCGGTTTTGCAAGCGTGAGTTCTGAACCGTCAACATCAATCACCACATCATTCATATATTTCTGCTCCAATGCTTTGATATTTGAAGCATCGTCAAGCAGCATTGTCTCTTGTTTCTGCTCAATCTGAATTCTGTTGATTTCCTGATACCCACAAGTCGCTTTCAGCAGAAAGATGAATGCTGCCGGGTTCTTGGCGTTCTGCGCACCTTCTACAAGCCCGGCTTCCATTATCCCTTGAAATGCTGTTAGTAGCTCCATTGTTCGCCTGTTGCGGTGCAATCTTCCCCTTCGCATATCGTCTAATACCTGTCGTGAACACCTCATAGCCACAGCCAACGATGCAAGGGCAGGCCTCATTCCGTATTTCTGCACCAAAGAAAGATAGTATTCTATCCTTTCTGCGATATCGTCAGGATTATCCAGGTCAACCTTTTCAAGGTGCCACAATTCAACCAGAAACGCTGTACTGATTTTTGCCGCATCGCTTGGAGTGGTGGATGCCGATTCTGTTGCCGCTTCTTTATTTGCTTCCCTTACTTCTTTTGGGACTGGCATCTCTCATTCCTCCTTTATGATTTCCCAGAAAGACTTCTTGCTTTCTGGTTTATTTTGTTTTCTGATCTCAACCTCGGGCATTTGTATAACTGCGCACATTTCGTTCAATCTGTCTGCAATTCTGCCGTCTATGCTGTGGTTGAGTAGGTCTTTGTTGCTCGTTATGATTACCGGCAATCCCTTCTGATACCGATAATCAATTATGTTGAATAGTTCATCAATCAGCCAGTCTCTGCCGCTTTCTTTTCGCCACAGGTCATCCAAGAAAAGCATCTGTGCCATCTTGAAAGCGTCTCTTGGTTTAATATCTGCGTATGAGACGGTAGCATTGATCTCATTCAATAGTTCGGTTTCTGTTGTATACTTTGGCACTATGCCATAGTCTTTATACAGTTCATTGCAGATTATTGATGCAAGATAGGTCTTGCCGGTGCCGGCCTTTGATGAGCATATGTACAAGCCCTTAATCATGCTTTCTTTCTGCACTTTCTGATAGTTTTTAATATATCCCTTTACGAGGTCTAATTGTTGAGAAAAATCAATTATATTCCCTTCTGCGTCTCTGTAACGGGATGTATCAAAAGCATTCAAATAAGCGTCATACGGCAAGCGTATGTTGTATTTAGGTGTGTTCTTCTGCTTGCCCTTACATTCTCTGCAAGGCACTGCATAATCAACCGGCACAGAGCCGATTCCATAAATATCATCACGCCGGACTTTCTGTATTTCCCAACCGCTGCCGCCGCAATATCTACACTTTTTTGGTGCTGTTCGCTCTTGCTTGTTTATATTCGCTAAAACCTGCTGCATCGTCTGTTGAATATCCGCTGCGGTCATTCGTTACATCCTCCTTTCTGCGTCTTTCTTCGCTTCGTCTGTTACCCTTTTCCCACGTGATCACAGCCATTTTCCAGTTAGACATTTTGTTCTTGCCTATCATCCAGTTTTTAGAGGTATAGAATGCGACAAAGGCTTCTGCATCAATGCCGTTCTTCCGTTCGTTGCAATAGGCTTGTACCTCGTCTATTGTAGGCGGCTTAAAAACGTTTCTCTTGGGCTTTTCTGCTTCTGTGGTACTCTTTATAGGCTCTTGCGGTTTAGGCTCTTCCTGGGCTTTCTGTGGCGTTTCAGGCGTGTTCTTGTGCCAGCGGGCTTGCATACCCTTTTTGCCTCCTTCGCTCATTGCAGTGCGCTGCCGTTTCTTATCATCTATGCCTTTTTTTAGCAAAGAGAATGCAAGCATCTCGGTATCATTAAGCCCTTCCGGCTCAATTCCTGTTTCTGCGTAACTAAACAGTGCAAGCAATACTTTCTTCACCAGCTCAGCAGACATTCTTTCAATAAGATTTCTGCAATTATAAAACTCATTCAGTTCCTTCATCGTTAGTTCCTATTCATCGTACCATTTTAGTTTTCTGCCACAATAAGGGCAGTATTGATAAAACATAAATACCGGCTGATTGCATTCGGGGCAATGAGCATAAGAGTAAGCACCCACTTTATCAAATATCGGCTCTGCCGGTATCTGCTTTTCAAGGGCTTTCAGTGCTTCATCAATAGCAGCTTGTATGGTAGGTACACCGTGAGTATCTGTGGCTCTAAGCATAATCAGCGCTTCCCTTGGTGTCATTTCTGCGCTCCTTTACCCACGATCACTTCAAGCACATTAAGTATCAAGTCCATACAGTTAGACTTGTCCAGTTCTGCATTGATTTCGTTGACAGCATCAAATATGATTTCAATTGAGTTGTTATCTTCTGTATTCATTCCTTGTCTCCTTTCTCTGCTTCAATGATTGTTGTTGAATCCCAAAGTGCTTTAAGTATTGCGCCATAGTGAATGTTGTTGAAAAACCTTGCCGTTATAATCATCGCCATCTCATCGGCGTCAATAAGTCTGCCCCGATGTTCTGGAAGAATCTGACCTTCCATAACTCTACCTATAATGTCATACACGCTATATTTGATGCCAAAACACCCTTGCTCTATTGCTTTGTGCATTTCTTCGGGTATATCAATTACTATCTGCATCTTGCGCCTCGCTTTCTGCTTTATGTAATAATATTATTGCTAATTTTTGCGCACTCTCAATTCCATCTGCAAATCCATCAACATATCTTCCTATAATATCATCTGGCATTTCTGCAATCTTTGCATTTAATAATTTGTCCCATGCTTCAAGAGACTTTATTGCTATTTGTAACGCTTTAACATCATCAAGCCACAAGCTCTCTGTTGCTGCATCATTCCAACTCATGTTCTCAGCGTGTTCTTTTAAGCTTTTTAATTGAGTGATTGCTTCATTCCGTGTCATTCTTCTGTCTCCTTTTCATATGTAGGGCAGTCAATGATATCACCAAAGCCATTTTCATATGCTTCGGGGTTAGTGCCATTGCATTCTTCTTTACGCTTACAGGTCGGGCATAAATCGTCAATGATTTTTGATGTGTTTAGTTTACTTGAATCTATCTCACTAACTGTTATCATTCTTCCGCCTCCTCCAATTCAAGAACCTTGTGATAAGCATAAGCCTCAAATTGTGTAGTGCATATTGTAGGCAATGCTTTTTCAAGGTCTCCTATTATTTCAAGAGCTTTGATTGCTTCTTTCAAAGCAATCTTATCACATAAAGTGTCAACCTCTTTATATCCGCCGCAACCAGTAGGTTGTGTAACTGATATACTCTTTGCATTATGCTGCTCCATCCAATCAATTGTATGTTGTAACGATTTGATTATTTCTTCTCTATTCATCTTTTACCTCCTTCTTTTTCTTTGCCCACACCTCAGCCTCGCATTTTTCTGTACCCTTAATGCACTTTTCGTGGTCGCACATTGGACAGCATACCCAGTATTTGATTCGGTCTATTTCTTCATTTGTCATCATAAATCCCCCATACTACCAAACTCTTTATAATCAGGGCAAAATTTGTGTTTGAACACTTTGCAAAGACAAATTCTATCTTTCGTCTCAAACGGACATTCACTGCATCTAAAAGCCAAATCGTCTTTTACGCTCCTGTCAATGCAAAATGATTTAGTGAATAAGTCCAATAATTCTACTGCTTTATGTTCATCATTTTCTGTCATCTTCTGTCTCCTTTTCAGCCCACTTAATCCAACATTCTTTTGTTGGAGCGTTGTAGTGGCATGTTTCACACTCATCGCTAATAGGTGCAAGGCAATCGCAAGGCACATCAATTTGAAGGCTTTCAAGAAAATCTGCCAATTTGTCAAGCATTTTTTCATATTTCTGCTTTGCATCGTCATAGCCTTTTTCGTATTGATCGCGGTCATACTTCAATGCTTTTATCATTTCATCTTTATCCACCTTGACTTCCATTTTCTGCTTAATTTTAAGCATCAGATAATCTTCTGTCTTATCCAGTATATCCTCGTGGACTTTGGCGCAGATTATTTCAATTGGACTTTTGTACATTATTCTTTCACCCCTTTCAAAAAGCAATGCGCCCAGCAAATATCAATGCCCAAAATACACCATTCTTCCGGCAATCCGTATGTACCATCGCCCCGATATATGTATTCAATGGTTGCTTCAATAGACCGTCCTGTGTACTCGCCGTCTTCCCACTCTTTGAGAATTATCCAGTCGCCAACCTTAAAATCCCTGTCGGCTTTTCGGATTTCAAATCTCTTTCGGTTTTCTGCCACATCATTAAACCATCTTGGCAGGATTTTTAATTCGTGCGTCATTGTTTACCCCCTTTACGATTAACTTTTTGTGTTCAGCTTCGCCCAGATTTCCTTGACGGTCTCTGTCACCTCAAATTCTGTCTTTCGCCCCTGCTCCCAAAGGTAAACAATGGTGGAAAGCTTCTGGGAATCGTCTATCACTCGTTTTGACACGCCTATTGCCATAATTCTATCTTTGCGAATTATCATCGGAGTGCCTGTCGGTGTTGTCAAATATACAAAATCGTCCATTATTTCGCTCCTTTTCGTCTTGTTTCTGCCCTGTGCTTTGCGTCATATGTATTATGGCACTTTTGGCATAACGCTTTCAGGTTGTTGTAGCCACAGTTTTCCGGCGTGTGGTCAAGGTGTGCAATTGTCAGCACAACCTTGGCACCGTTCGGCTTGATCGTGTAGTTTGCAATTCCGCAAAACTCACACTTGTTGTTCGCTCTTTGCAAAATGTCTTTTCTAATGTCCTTCCAGTTCGCCGGATATCTGTTTTTGTTTTCGGGTTTTATAGGCATTCTTATACCTCACTTTCTGCTCCCCGGCTTCTCACCATGTAGATCGGCTGTCTGCCGTGTCTCTGCCATGTCTTGTTTCCTTTGTCATCATGACTTTTGTACAATCCCCTGTAAAACTTGACCGCTTCTTCGACTTCTGCATCGCTCATGTAGGTCATGTTGTGCCACCCAAATTGGAAATAAACGAACCATGGGTATTCTTCGGGATGGTCTTTCCTGTACTGTTCCTTTGCTTCGTACTCGGATTTGAATTTCTTGTATTCGTCACTGTTCCTGTCCATTATATCGTTTCCTCCGTTGCAAACTGCATCCCATTTTCTTTCAGTATTTTCTTGATTTCGTCAAGGCTCTTTTTTCCAAGGTTGCGGACTCGCATCATCTGATCTTCCGTTAGCAAACAAACATCTTTCATACTGTCAAGCCCTGCTCTTTTGCAGCATTGCCATGTTCGTATGGAAATAAGACCGTCATCGTATAAGTCTTTCAAATCCGTATTTTCGTCAATCTTTATCGGCTCGACCGCCACGCAGTTTGCTATGGTGTCCAGTCTTTTTTCAACCTCGGTGAGATCCTTTATCAAATCCAGCTTTCCGCTGTAATCAGTATCGAGCGCTTTCTTTTCTGCTTCTCTTACTGCAAATATTGCCTGTTTAATTGCATCTTTGCAAATCTTGTCCGTTCTCATTCTTCTTTCACCTATCCTTTCAAATACTCTTGGAATGTAGCGCATTTCCAAAAGATAAAATTATTGCACCACCTTTGCAGTTTGCGGTATATCGGGTCTGCGTGTTCTTTGTCGTAGATCATCGGGTACGGTGCAAACCGCAGCTCTCTGCATAACTGTATGCGGTATAAATCTTGTTCAAGTGTTGTGTCAAAATTACAAAGTATGTAAACCATCACTCGGCCTTTGTCTTTCGTGTAGCCTGTTTCTTTTGCAAACTTTCTCAATCTTGGCTCAATAATATTCTTGTCTTGCCAACGGTCAAAAGCAAAGTGTATGCCATCAAGTTTGATTGCTTTTAGCAGTTCAAGGTTGCGATCGTTTATAAGTCTGATATCCAAACCCTGATTAAAATTGACTTTGGCCTTGCTGTCTGCTAATTGCTGCAAAAGTTCCATATGGTCTTTACAAGCAAGAATGTTGGGATCACATAAAATAATCTTTTTCTGCCCGTTCCAAAACTCTGATAAGTCAGCCACCTTTATGCTACATCTGCCTTCTTTGACTTTCACATGGCAGAAGTCGCACCCTCTGGGGCATCCCCTTGTTAAAAAGCCATAGGCTGTATCTTTCGTGAGTTCTGGGTAAATGCTATAATCGGGATATATGTGCTCTATTTCTTCCGGCAGATTTTTGTCTTTGCTTTTGTCGTAAATCTCTTTACCGTCCACGAGGCTTATACAATATCCGCTGCCGCCCTTCTCAATCTCATTTGCGTATATAGGCTCGTCATAATCGGGAGTGAATGAAAACACCTTGCTCATGTAAACTTTGTCATATGGCTCGCACAGGCCGTCAAACGGCTCATACCACTTTACGCAATCGCCTTTCTGCTTGTGCCACGCTGATATTTTCATCAATGGAATGTTCGGGAAATTGTGTCCGTCAACATCAATCAGCCCGATTTTCATTCCGGCCAGTCCTCCTTCGCCCAGTCCTCCTTCGCCCTTTCGTATTCTTCACAACTCACAACGAATCCGTTTTCGTCCTTTTCCGCCTCAGCATCCGCTCCGATGTCGCAGCCATCAATAAACCACTGTTTATATCCGCCGTAATATTCACAGCAGTCCGCTGTTGCGTGCTTGCATTCATCACATATCATTCTTTTTTCCCTTTCTGATTAGTTTCACTCGCCTGTTCCATACCGCAGGAACTGTCCTGTATAACTTGTTTGCTATCTCGTGTATTTTCAGATCATCACGCATAACAACCGCATCTTCTTCGGCAGTCCACCTTGCACCGTCATTCGCCGGTCTTGGCTTTTTGACAATCTTTTTTTGTGCGATGTCGTTATATTCTTTGCAATTAGCACTGTAACAGCATCTTCGGCAGGGTAAGCCCTCGGATTTACGGAACCGGCAGACATCTTTTCTGTCATTCGCCATCTTTCTTCTCCGCTTTTTTCAGTCCGTCTAAAACGCCGGTAAGGAACTGCTCAATATTCTTTGCCTGTTGTTTCTGTTGTTTCTTCTGTTCCTGGATTATCGCAAGGGCTACCACTAATGCCATTCCCAGTGCGCCTACTATTATTCCGATAATCACTCCCCAAAAAATGTACCAAAGCATTTTGCTTCCTCCAAGGATGATTTTCTCTGTCTACTCTTGACCACGCTGTAACAAGGTTTTTACAGTTTGTGTTGTAATGTTCTTCGCACAATTTGAATCCGGGCAAGACAGGTTTTCCGCAACGATAGCACAATCCGTTCTCTCGTCTGTATTCTGTCCTTGCCTGTTGCTCAACCTTTCTCTGCTCCCACAGTTTACGATCTCTGCGTGTCTGCTTGTTGTGGCAGCTCTCACATCGCACCAGTTTCCAACCTTCTGGGAGTGGCTTACCGCAGTTTACGCATTCGTGGTTTGCTTTGTGTCGGTGGTATATATCATTGCAAACTTTATTCAGTTTTTGTGCGATTTGTGGTCTGCGTGCTTTTTCCCGTTCCCTTCTGTGCATCCGGCAGGCTAAACAGTTCTTATATCCTTTATCAGCCATTGCATTTTTGCAAATAACACAGATGCCAAGCCTTACGCAGGCAAAATAATCACTTTCTGTTTCAGACATCGTTCTTCTTCCGCTCCTTTGTGCTTTCCTTAATCTTTCTGTATTTGCACTTGTCGTGCGCTCTGTCGGTCAGAATACGAAGCAAACCACATTCGCCTATATCTGTAAAGGGTATGCTCTTAAAATGCTCACAATCGGCACACAGGGGCTTTATTTCAGTCATTTCTGTTGGTGCATTCATTCTGCTTTTCCTTCCAATCCATTACGATCTTTACAAGCCTTGCAATCTCTGTTGTTCTGAGATTAAAGCCAAATACACTGCATCTTTGTTTTGTAGGACAGTCTGTACAATCGTGTGCTTTACAGAACTTTTGGAAGGCCTTTATATAGTCAATCGCTCCTACCATTTCCGTGTTCCTTTCTGTCTTGTTCGTGTATTCTCTGGTGGCACTCGTGGCATAATGACATTAAGTTTGCCCTTTCGTGTGTTCCACCTCTGCTTAATGGTGTTATGTGGTGTACCTCAGTAGCCTTGACAAGTTTTAAGTGCGCAAGACACATTTCACACCAATTGAATTGTTTAATGTACCTTCTGCGGATTTTGCTCCATTTCTTGTCGTGTTTGTATTTATTCATTGCTTACCATTGATAAGAAATCCAACTGTTCATACTGTTCCGGTTCGCTTGATACTGCCTTTACTCCGGCAAGCATTTCGTTCTTGGCTCGCTTGTAAAACTCTTTTGATATTTCAAATCCGTAAAAGTTCCTTCCGAGTTCTGCCGCTGCCCTTGCCGTTGAACCACTGCCAAAGCAAGGGTCTATAACTACATCACCGGGGTCTGTAAATATCTCAATCAAGCGTTTAAGCAGTTTAACAGGTTTCTGACAGCTATGTATCTTTGGTATGCTCTTGTCGTCTCTTTCCCACAAGAACCAGTTGAATATCATTTTGCCCTCGTTCCTAAACTTGGGTAGTTTATCTCTGAACAGTATCAAAGCGTATTCTGTTGCACCTACAACACGCATATTAGCCTTTAATACCTGTGGGCTATAATCTTTTATGAATACAAGCGGCATGCTCTTTACAAAGCCATGCTTCTTGGCGGCATTCTGCAATGTGGGTATCTGTTCAAACGAACAAAAAACGATCATACACGGTGCATCAGAACTCCTTCCCCTTTCGCCTGCTTTCTTTGGCTCTGGCTTCATCATTCTTGAACAAAAGTGAAAGTATTCATACAGGTTGAAATTGTAGTCGCTTGCGAAGGCTGCTTTCTTTGCGAACTTGCTTTCACCGTTCTTATTATCGCCACCTACATACCACATAGGGTTTGAACCATAAAAGTTATTTCCTATGTTGTAAGGGGTATCGGCAATAATGAGTTGCGCTTTGGGTATGCCATATCTGCGGAAATTCTGCATTGAATCGTTATACAGTTCGCATTTTAGTGTGGGTTTTCTGTGTTCCATAATTATTCTTCTTTCATCAAATCAAATATGGTCATTTGTCTCGGTTTCAGGGCTTCTTCTTTGGCTCGTTCTTCTTCCTGTCTCTTGTGCTTGTACTCGTTGTATTTCTGTCTGTATTCATAAGACTTACCAAATACATTCCATGCGGCTTTTTCAAGATTAGGCTCGTACTTGCCTATTAGTTTCAAATCGTCAACCGCTCTGTATGAGATAGGGCATCCGCAACAACCAGTCCTTTTCAGTCCGTAAACCTCATAAGCATCTGAATATTTGATGTTGTAGGTTTCTTTGTACCATTGCTTGTCCTTGTCAGATACATAATACAGCGGTCTTAATCTGTATTGCCCTGTTGCGGTCTCCGTGAAGCACATTGTTGTATTGTCTTTTCTCGGTACAGAACGCATCCCACCTTCATCTCTGCGCTCGCCTGTGATTATCATTTCATAGTCTTTTTGGCATTTATGTGCTGGTGCTTTCTTGCAATAATCACAGCATTTTGCGCTGATTTGAAAGTCAGGCGGGTATTCGGATATAAAGTCCTTCATATATTTGGAAGAATTGATAACTAACTGAATGTTAGGTCTCGGCTCTCCCTTGCTATTACAGCAGCAAAGAAAATTGATAACCTGTTCACATCCGGGATAGCGTTCTTTAAGTTCTTTTCTCTTGGCTTCTTTGTCTTCTGCCTGATCGTATTCTTCGGCTATGGATAACGGAACGCCTTTCTTTTGCCATTCACTCAAACCGCCTGACATAATCTTTGATACAAAGGGTATGCCGTATTTCTTGGCGGCTCTTACGATGTTTATTTCAGGTCTTATGGTCTCTATCTCTACTCCATACTTTTCAGCGGTTTCTTTCACGTGGTCTTTGATAGCCTTCATTTCAAGTCCTGTGTTGTAGAACACATACTTGACAGGTGCGAGTTTCGGAAACATCTGTCTTGCTCTCTCAATCAGGTCTATCAAAATATCACTATCTGCCCCCCCCTGAATAAGAGCAGATTGCTTTCGGGTGTTGCATCAGCCTTGTCATTATAATGCCGGTGATCGCTTGAAACTTTCCGGGGCTGTCAAGGTCTGCGTATGCCGGTCTATCGGTATAGACACGGCTTCTGTGTATTTCTTTCATAATGTTCCTTTCGTGGGTAGTTAGTCATCTATGGGTGGGTTCATCAGCGCAGTAAAGTCAACCTCATCAAGCCCGATCAATTTGATTTCTGCTCTTGGCTTATCTGAATAGGCTTTTGTAATAAGCAGCTCTGTTACCTGTGAATCATCGTCATAGGCTATGCCGTTTAGGGCATCCAGTATGGCCTTCGCTATATTGTCATTATCGGGTTTCTTAATGTACCTTTCAGCATTGCACATCATAGCAAGTCTCTTCTTCTTGCTGACCGATTTCGGTATCGGGAAATAGGCTTGTATTTCTGCTCTTATAGCACCTATAAACTTTATGCCGGAATACTGCGCATAAGACAGCCTAACAAGACTTTCATAATTCACGGTCTTTTCGGGTGTGTATGTCTGTACAAAGTTTCCCCTTTTCACGAAGCGTGGCCTTGATTTGGCAATAGGCACGCCAGCCACAACAAACTCAGTTACCATTCTGCTCTATCCTTTCCACCACAATTGCACCCATAGCCTTTGCCACACTGCACGCTCTTTCAAGTGTCCTGTATGCTCCGTAATACCACAGAGCACTATCAACCACAGTGCATACGATATAAGGGTAAGGCTGTTTCTTTATGCACTCTGGCACATCCAAAACATCAACTTTGTATTTCGTTTTCTCCAACATTTTCTTCTCCTTCTTTAAGTACCGGCACATCAAAAGCAGATAAGTAAATCGGTATTCCCATTTCTACTGCTTGTGCGATTTCTCGCCTTGCACCTTTTGACTTTTCCCAACCATAGAGCATATAGATTGCTTCGCATCGTCTCAGAATAGCCAAGTCCACCTCAACATAATCTTCCCAAGTGGAATCAGGCGGCATCACTGCGTCAACATTGCAAGGATTCACAGGATAGTGCCCTTTGTTGTAAAGCATCGTTTCTGCGTTTTTGAAGCGTTCCTGATAGTTTGGTATGCCGGTTATGCCGCCGGATATGTAAACTCTCATCTGTCTATCCTTTCCCACACATCGCAACAATTATGGTAGTTATTTAAGCCTACATTTAGCCTTAAACAACGATCACTTTCTTTGAAAAAATGTTTACAATTATCGCATTTTTGAGGTTCTACAAAAACAGGTTCACCTACATCTCTTGATTTTTTCTTCTCCAATGCTTTTGCAATGCGTTCTAATGTGTTTAGTAGTTTCTTGATGTCTGTGTCTCTCCATTCGCTCATAGCATTTCCTTATAACCCTTGTATTCAAAATCATACTGAAAACCGCTGTGTAGTTTCCAACCTGATTGTTCCATTATTTCGTTGGTCATTTCCATTTCAAACTGTGTGTTAGCGTGTTTTATTTCCCACTGAGTTTTGCCTTTGGTGTCTATCTTCAAATAAAACATTATATACTTTGGTGCCTTTGGTCTCATAATGTCTCCTTTCCGTAGGATTGCGTGGCAGCAGAGACAGAAACTGCCACGCTTGACCTAACAATGGTATCTGAACCGCATCTCGGCTGAAAAGGTGCGAGACAGTTCTTTTTGTTCTCCTTCCGTTTCCCCCGGAGCGTGGCTTTGCTCCGGGGTTCAGCAACATAAGGAGTTATGCCAAAAATGGGTGTTTTTTACTTTCCTGCCGGTTTGTCATCGTCATCAAAAAGGGCATCGGCTGCGCTCTTTTTGGCTTTCGGCTCTTTCTTGGGTGGCTCCGCCTTGGGTTCTTCTGCCGGTACTGGTACGGTCTCTGCTTCTATCACGATGTTTCCTTCGTCTGTGTCAACATACTCAATAGAGCCATCTTCTTTTACATAGGCCTGATCGCTTACATAGGCTTTTTCAAGATCAATTGACATTATTCCCCATTTGGAAAGCAGCTGACGAAGCATCGTTTTCATCGCCATATCGTCAAACGACTTTGACCAAAAGGTGTATTTTGTGCCATTCTTTAAGTCTGCCTTATATCCGGCTGAATACTGTAAAGCGTGGCTCTCCATCTTCTGTCTGCTCCAACAAAGCGTCTTTCTAAACCCATTGATGTACTCGAAAAATGCGTAGTATGCAACCGTAGGCGCTTTTTCTCTTTCTACCTCGTTCTCTATCAGTTTGACTTCAATTTCTTCTTCCAAAGGGTCATATTTGATTAGTTCGCCTTCTTTAAGGCAAAGCACATTGATTTTCTTGTAAAATCCACTGCGGATTGCAAGTTGAATCATACCCTTGTAGCCAAGTTGGAAGGTTGCTATCTTTCCCCTGTTCTTGTCATTAAAAGGCACCATAAAGAATTGCGATAATTGCGGGCTGGGGGAAAGATTAAGGCTCTGTCCAAGAAGGGCAGCAGACAAAATGCTCTGATTAGTGCATTCCTGTAACTGCGGATTGACCTGTACTGCGGAAACGATGGAAGAAATAAATCTGTCGCCATTCTTACCGCCTACGATCTTCTGTATCTGTGCCTTGACTGCATCCTGTGTAAGGTATGCAGCCATTCCAAGTTTTTGCTGGCTCTTGGCCAACGAGTTAGTTACTGCCATATTTCATCATCCTTTCTTAAACTCAATGTGGT
>Ga0326513_10001511_pt1 | contig 18157 bp, 25 predicted proteins | sample 2_2465_0518_D_FD_203654 | JGI IMG/M metagenome (GOLD analysis project Ga0326513, IMG submission 203654) | Bovine rumen microbial communities from UC Davis, California, United States - 2_2465_0518 | ecosystem: Host-associated > Mammals > Digestive system > Stomach > Rumen | place: USA... | reverse complement strand
AAATATTCCCATCATATAAATTTACATAGTTTGGAACTAAGCTATCATAACTAGAATATTCTTCAATGCTATTATCTGTTTGTACAATTTCTGTAACTCCTGTCCCCGCTTCTTCAATTAATACAAATCCTAATGTTGTTAAATTATAAGTATCTATATTTATAAGATTAATTCTGCTTATGTAATATAAGTCGTATTCAAAATCAAATGGAATTTTTAATATATTGTTTGATATTTTAATATCATTTTCAGTCAATTCGTAAGTTTTTAAGTTTAAAATATAGGTATTTTCTGAACCTGTTATATAACCAACATATTTTTCATTTATTACGAATTTCATTGAAGTATCAGAGGTTATTGTTCTTTTTATTGGATTTGTAAAATTATCGTTTATGTTATATTGAACAAACTTTAAGTCAACATTATCAATAAAAACAAAACTTGAAATTCCATTTACTAAAATTTTAGGTTGTGTTACTGTATCTAATGTTTCAATTTCTAACATCTTATCGATTATAATACCATTACCTTTTGTTAAATAGGTTGTACCATTAGTATTCCATTCATTTATGTCAGCTAAAGTTACTCTTGAGTTAAAATCAGTGTCTCCATAACCTACAAGAAGAATTTTGCTACTTTCTAAATTGTACTGATAACCTATTCCTCTAATACTGTCATTACTTCCATAATCAAAGTTTTTATATTGCCACATAGTATAAGAATTTCCATTTTGTACGCTTATTGTTAATTGAATAAATGTCAAGTCAAAATATCCTCCAGTTCCATTTTTTTCATAAACAAATAAATAATCTGCACTTCCATTCCTTTTCTGGCAATACTTGACTTGCTCATTTATGCCATAATCACTTAATTTATAATATTTCCTTATTTGAGCTATGTTCTTTGTTAAGTCATTTATCAAGATTAATGCGTAAACTTCTGTGCTTGAATTTTCAGGTGTAACATATCCTACCATATAGAACCTGCCATCTTCATCTGCTTTAAGTGTCTCCCCAACAATTCTTAAATGATTTGTTGTAAGTTCTTCTTGTTTAACTAAATTAAAATATCTATCATACACATAAAACATCATTCCGTTTTCGCTATTAGCATAAAAAACAACATTATTTTCTGTTTTTACATAACTATAACCAAAATTTTCAGAGGTTTGCTCTGATTGATTTAATATTTGTATTTCATTAGTTGGTGTTGTTGGTGTTACTTGACTTAATATATAATCTTTTATAAATTCTTTCATTGCTTTCCTCCTACAAATTAAATTCTAGCTCTGCTTCTAGTTCGTTTTGTGCTTCGACTTCCAAATCTTCCATTGTGTAACCCTCAAAAATAATGTTAACACTATCTTCAAAGTCTATATATCGATTAATAAAATCTCCATCGTTGATATTACCAATTCTTTTTGCTCTCTGGTTGTCGAAGTAGTTTACAGCACTCTCAAAATTAAAATTGTTTATTAGTTCATATACATAGAATATTTGTGCCTTATTATTCGCGTTATTTTGAATAATTTGGATTGTTTTTGACTTAACTATATAATTACCTACCAAATCTTCTAAAACGTCTATATTTTTATTGTCGAAGTAACACGTATCTCCTACATTCCACATATCATTATTTATTGTCTTTACTTCTAATGTTACGGCTTGTTTCCCTTTAAAATATAAATAACTTTGTGCTATTAAGCCTAGTTCCTGACTTGTATATGCTTCATCTCTTTTTTCATATCTTGCAATTTCTCCTATGTTAGAGTTTTGAGTTGCTATACGATTTACTTCGACTGGATTCTTGAGTTTAGCTCTACCATTTACAACTGGGTAATAGTTGATTTTAAGAATAGTTCCTGCAAGATTATTAGCAACTAATTTAACTTCATTTGAGTTATATTTATAATATAAGTCATAATCTACGTCAGTTTCTTCTATGCCAAATGTAATTGGATTTCCGGCAAGTGTAACGCTTTGAATATTTGCAACCGGCTCTTCTAATATAAAGGTTTGCTCTACACCATTGACAAGAAATTGATTTTCAAGTGTTATATTTGATTGAACATCATCTGCTGTTACTATTTGAACGTTTCTATAATCATCGCTATCAAACTCATGTGATATACTTATTATTGAATTTTCTTTGCAATATTCTTGGTCATATAAGATGTATTTCCCAGTTGGTAAATTCATATAAGCATAGAAGTCTATCGCGACATTATTACCGTCATATCTCGTAAACCATACGCTTTGAGTTAAGTCTGCTATATAACTTAAACAATCATAAGGTGTTTTTTCATTACAATTGTAATTTTTTATAATGTCATTTTCTTTGTCGCCAATGTTTAAATTCCCTACAACAAAGTTATAGCCTTCGTATGCTTCTAATATTTGTTCTATTGCTTGACTTATTGTTACATCTTTAAGTACAAAATTTAATTGATTCCCCTCGCTTAAGAATGTTTTATAATCTAATACTTGTAAACTTGCCCAATGTGGTTGAAATGGGCTTAAATTTACTGGTTTGCTTCTTTTGACAACTCCTCTAAAAGCTGTTACACCATTTACAACTAATTCAAATTTTGAGTAATCTTTAGGAAAGTAAAATCTACTTACATAATCTTTGTCTTGTTCCCATGATAGAGGGTAACAATTGTATAATGCTGTTGAATTGGTATTTAATAGTTTCTCTGCAACAACAATTTCTTTATCACATACTACTTCTTCTCCGGATATATACATGTGTATTTCACTATTTACTGCGTTTAAATTCATTGTTTACCCTCCCATTCCATAGTTATAATCATTTTTAGAACCATTTGAAAATGTTTTAATATTGCTTACTAGGTTACCCATAAAGTCTGTTTCCATGTTGTTTATTACTTTAACATTTACAGATGGATTGTAGCTTGATACATTGTTAAGTGTTGGACTCATTCCAAAGCCTAAACTTAGTTGGTCTTTCATTTGTCCTGCCATTTTATTTATTGCTCCATAGAGATTAGGTGTTGCAAGTTCAAGTGTCTTTTTTAAACCTTGAATAAAGTCTGGCATCCACTTTTCGTAATTTCTTAGAGGCCCTTCGTCTGGTCTTGAGAAGTGCAATGGGTGTGCTATAATTGAGGCTAATTGGTTTGCTACTTGTCTAGCGGCCGCTTGTTTATTTCGAATACCATTTATGATACCTTGTACCATGTCGGCTCCCCAACTCCAGCTATTTAAGCCTGTGAATTGTGCTGCCATATATTGTGCTACATCTCGAATTTCTCCTTCCGGAATAGAACCATTTTGGTCAATAACATTTGCTATTGCTTGTAATTGATTTTTAGTATCTCCACTTGTTTGCCCTAAAATATCATTAAACGCATTTCTATCTCTTTGAGCTAATCTTATAAATGCTTCTACTTCTGTTTGTGACATTCTGTTTACTGTGCCCGTTCGCTCTTCTAGCTGACTTCTTAATAATGCTAAATCTTTTAAGCTATTATCTACTTCCACTTGATGAGTTTGTTGTCCATATTGCTTATATAATTCTAATGACTCTTTTAGTTTTTCTTCTTTTAGTTTTACATCATTTTGTATTTGGTTTGCTGTTGTATCAGTCCAATCTTTTGTACTTGTAGTTATAGTTGTTCCAATTTCATTGAATTTTCCTTCTGTAAATTTTGCGTAATCACTTTCATATTGTTTTATATTTTGTGTGCATTCTTCAATTTCTTTTTCTAAATCTTGAAAGCTATTTCCATAGTTTTCCATCCATTCTGAATTTATTATTTTTTCAAAGTCATCGCCTTCATTTATTTTTTTTATTTTTTCTCTTATTTCATCAAATGTCATTCCAGTTTGTTGTACTATTTTTTTTAATTGTCCATAAGCTTCAGTTCTTCCCTCAATAGCTTTCTTATACTTTTCACTTTCTGAATTTATAATTGCTTCTGCTCTTTTTTTCTGTATTAAGTCATCTATTGCTTTGCCTTCATCTTTATAGCCTTGAATTTGACCATCGACTAATTTTAGTTCAAGTCCTAAAGCTGTATTTAACTGATTGAGTATAAATTTCACTCTTTCTTCATAGCCTTCTTTTACATTTCCATTTTCATCAACTAGTGTTTTTAATTCATCATTTAATGACTTTGTGTGGTCAATTTCAACTAGTGATTTTTTTAAATTTTCATCTACGCTTGCATTAAACTCATCTAATTCATTTTTTGACTTTACAACTTCTTCTCTAAATTCTCTCATTTGTCTTTGCTCTTCTGTTTGGTTATTTGCAAGAAATGTGAATGCAGTTGCTAACCCTGTTATTACTGCAGTGGCTAGTCCAATTGGACTTGTCAAACCTTTAACAACTCCACTAAATCCACTTATTAAGCTTGTTCCTGTTTTTATTAAAGGATTTAATATTTTAATGGTTCCAACTATTTTTAATATAGTAGGGGCTATTTTTAAAACCATATTCCAATCTATCTTCTTAAAAACTTCTTTGACAAAACCTAGCATTGTACTTTTAAGATTATTGAAATATTTAACTACTTCTTTTACAACAGGGATTAATTTTTCAAATTTTATTTTACCGATGCTTTCATTTACTTTATTAAAAGCCTTACTTATTGTTGTTCCTACTTTTTGTATCATGTCATTTACAGTTGGTAAATTTGCGTTTTTAAGTGCTTTATTTAATGCTTCTATGCTGTTTGCTAAACCTCTTGTTATAGCTGTTTTGACGTTGGTTATAGATGTTGCTATTCCACCAGTTGAACTTTTTGCTTGTTCAGCAAATGACGCAAATTCTCCTACGCCTTTATCATTCAACGTTACAATTGCTTGCATGAAGTCGTCCATTGATATTTTGCCTTTTTGGATTGCTTCGTATAAATCGCCACCAACTGCTGTTGATGTATAACCCATATATTTTGCTACTTGTTTTAATTGAGCTGGCATAGCAGTTAACATTGAACGCCACTCCATTGCATCTGGTTTTCCTTTTGCATAGGCTTGGCTTAATTGTTCTAACGCACTAGATTGTACTTCCATTGATGCTCCACCTGCTAATATTGCATTATTCAAGGCAAGAAATATTTTTGTTGATTTTTGAACATCTCCATTCTGTGAAGTGAATCTTTGGACTGCACTTACACCATCGTTCAAAGTAGTAGGCAACCCTAATAATCCATCGCTTAATTCATTTACTGCTTTTGTAGCATCTTCAGTTGCTATTCCTAAATTACTCATAACTCTTGGGAAATTATTTAATGTGTCTACTCTTTTTATTGCTCCATCTAGTGAATTATTTAATGCACTCATTGTTTTAGATATTAATTTATCTAAACCTAATGCAGTAACCATCTTTTTTATAGATGTTCCCATTTGGCTAACAGATTTTTGTAATTCTTTATCATCACTTTTAAAATTAAAGATTACGTCTCCACCTTTTACTGCCATAGTTCCTCCTTTCTATAAATTAAGGGAAGCCCTTTAGAACTTCCCTCTATTTATGTCTATTGTACTACTGTTGCTGTTCCGTTCAATTGGAACTCTACTGCAAATTCACTTACATCTTCGGCTGCTCCACCTAAGTCACTTATTGTTATATTAGCATTTGCTGAATATGTTGTATATTCAAATGCTCCGTTAGAATAGCCGGATAATACAGAAAATTGTATTTGTACATTATTAAATTGTGTAACTGTACCATCTTTTATAGCTGTATGTACTTTTGCAAGTAACGCTAATATTCCAGCATTTTCAACATCTACTTTTATTGTTGTATTAAGTACAATGTTTAAACCTGTTGTTAAGTGTCTTTGAATTGCATCACAGAATACATAGAAGTCTTGTGTTTCTACGTCTGTGTTTAAACCAATTTCACTTGCACAACATGCATTTGTGTATGTTGGTGTTGATGTTGAACTAGTATTTATTCCTAGGTCTTTTATAAGTTGTCTATTATTTATAAACATAGTTTTACCCTCCTATTTTTTCAATTATTGTTTTTAAGGTTAGTGTATAGCCTACTCTACGAATATCTTCATATACTATTGTTTGAGGATTACTTAATTGTTGGAATAGTATTTGGTAAGTGTTGCCATTGTAAGCTACCTTTACATTCTCGCCAATTAAGTTTCCTAATACAACAGAAGTAGCTTTTTGCTCTCGAATTGAAGTTCCAAAGATTTGTATTTGAAAATAATTATTAAGTTTCTTATCTCCAAATAATACTTCTTTTTCGCCTACTGTTTCTTGAACAATTATTACTTTTATGTCGTTATCGTTTGTAGAATATTCACTCTTAAACTTGTAGTCTTGTATTATTGACTGCAAATATGTAATTAAGATTAAGTTCTTATCTATCATAATTTATACCTCGCTATTGTTTCGTTAGTTATAGCCTCGCCTTTTTGTTGCCAAACATTTTCAAACCATTGTGCTTTACTGCCTGGTCTAGTCCATTTTGTAGATTGTGGCATTTTATACACATAACTTGCATAATCTACGAAGTTACCTATGTAATAGCCTTCGGCATCTTTCTTAACTCCGCCAGCATACATCGTTCTTTCCATATTACCTGTTAAGTACGGTGTTACCTGCATACTACCTACTTGGTCAAGTGTTGCTCTTGCTATTCCATAAACAACTCTATCTGGCATTTGTTCAATTTTCTTCTTAATGGACTTGTCCCAATTAAAAGTTGCACTAACTTTCATTTTACGGCTACCTCTAAGCTTTCTATTCTATTAAAAATCCAATTATCCGCAACCCTTAATACTGTATAGGTTTTATTCCTAAACATTATTTGGTCGCCTTCTTTTATGTCGGTTTTTCTCCTTATTATGAAATACCCAGTAGCTTCTGGTACTGTGTATATTCCAAATCTTATGGCATCGTCGACATTATAAGGAATTACCTTAATTTTTTTTGTTTGTTTATCTTCATCATCGTAATATTCACTAGAATTACGATTATATTGAATTAGAGTGGCTTCAAAACCGTTTGTTAGAAACATATTAATCGCCTCCAAACTCAATATCTAAAGACATATTATAATTGATTGGATTTCCTCTGTATAAGTAACCAGCATTTGACAACATCATTAAGGCTAATGTTGAATATTCTGTGCGTAGTTCCGCTTCCATTACTCCTGCTTTTAACTTCTTACTGTCAACATGAGGTATGTCTTGTTCATTTAAAAACCTTGCTTGTTCCATACTTGCGTTCTTTATTGCAGTTGGGACTGTTTTATAGTCCCAGTCTGCATTTCTCATTATTTGTGAAACTTGTGCAAATATCATTTCACAAGCCTCTTCAATTCTTACCGCTTCTATACTTTCTTTATATTTTCCAGCGTACTCACTACTTGTGAAGAATTGCATAACTTTTCACTCCTTTACTCAGCTACTAATCTGAATATAGCTTTTGGTTCTACTACTTTTGCACCGAATAGTACGTTTCCTTCAAATACGAAGTAACCAGGCCATCCTTGTGGACTTACGTGTTGTACGAATGCATCGAAGAACGCATCTCCTACAACTGCCATTGGATTGAAGAAGTAACCTTTTGTTGTTCCTAAAACTGCGTCTGCAATTTGGAAAGCATCTACTCCATAAGCTCTTGCTATTTTTCCTCTGTCAACTCCTTCTACACCTGCCATTGTTTCATATTTTAGAATAGATGTTAGGGCTGCTACATATTTTGCATATTCTGTTGCAGATAATCCCATTCTATATGTATCGTAGAAGTCGTTGTTGAACATATCAGCACTTAATTTTGTTAATGTGTCAATATATTCTTCTTTAGTTGCTGGATTCCATGTTTTTTCTACTATATTAGTATCTGCTCCTAACATATTGAATCCATAAGTATCGATTTTTTTAGCAACTGCAGAGTCTTTCTTTTGTAATGCACTATCTAATGCATTTGCAATTCCAGAACCTGTTACTAATATTGGAATACGAATTGAGTAATCCATTGGTAATTCTGTTAAATCAACTTTAACTGAGTTATAACCCATTAATGATGGTGTTAATTGTGTTTGTATTTCCTTTGTGTTTCTTACGTTAACAGTAACGTCTTGTGATTTCATAACTTCAATCATTGGTGTTCCTGCATTTCTTAATTCTCCAATGTATGAGTCGTTTAACATTTTATAGAATGTACTTCTATAAATGATATTTTGATAAATTCTTTTAACTGTGTTTTGTAGGTCTAATCCTACTTCTGTAAAGTTTGCCATTTTAAATTCCCCCTATTAAATAAATTATTTTTTTTGCATTAAATCTTTAATGCTTGTGTTTCTTGTAATTACTACATCTGGTTGTTTAGAACTATTTGAATTAAACCCAGCTTCGTTAGGAGCTTGATTTTGCTTTTGTTCAAAATAGACTTTCCCGAACTCTTCCTTAATTTTTTGGACTGCTTCGGTATCGTTTTCTATGTCTCCATAGTAAGTTGTCCTTAATTTTTGAACTCTTTCACTATCACTTGAATTAAAACCAGCTTCACTAATTGCTACTCTTAAATTAGCTGATTTTAGTTGATTAGCTTGTTCAGTATATTTATTGTTCAAGTCATCATAACTATTTTGCCATTTTGTAGCTTCAGCTGTAGCCTCTTCTTTTGCAGTTTTTAATCTGTTTTCATAATCGGCTGTTGCTTCTTTTATTTTGCTTTCAACTGATTTTTCTTCAATGTACCCCTTTCTTAAGTCTGCTGTTAATTTTTCTAAATCGATGTCATCATTACTTATTGAAACATCTTTGTTTGTTAGATATTTTGAAATATCCATTTTTCATTCCTCCTTCTTTTTAGAGGAATAGTAAAAGTATTAAGTAGTGCCTTTTATACGGTGTGCCACTTATCTAACCGCAGAAGCCTTATAATTCTTTTCGACTACTTAACAGTCTTTTTATTTTCTGCCATGTTCTATCTGCCATTTCTTGATTACCTATCATCTTATAAAGACTGTGTTCTGTTCTTGCATAACGTAGTTCTCTATTAATTGCTATTTCCTTCGTATGCTTTTCGTAGTCATTTTCTGTACTTATATTTTGATTTAATTGTTCTTCATTTCTGTATATAGACCATTCACATTTACAATTTGGGTGTCCTACCCCATCTTCTTCTACGCTATCAACACTTGGGTAAACTAAACCGCTTATTGAATAAATCTTTCCTTGATGACTAGCACATATAGGACAACTATTAGGGTGTCCGTTCAATATTAGTAAGTCCTCTCCAAGTATTTGTGCATCTTTGATTGTTTGGTTCCAACCTGATTTTGTTAAGTTAACATTGTAGAGCATTGAGTTGTAATCTGATAATGTTCTCCAACTTGCAACTTGTCCTATCTTCCCTGGTACGTTTTTGTAAAAATAAGGTATAAACTTTTCTATGTTTCTGTAGTTTTTTATCTGAGCTGTAAGGTAAGTTTGCAAATCATACTCTCCTATTTGTAATCTTTCATATTTTAGTTTATATTGGCTGATTAACTTCCTTCCAAATTGCCTTTCTTTCGATTTAAAATCAGTTATTGGTATAGTTTTATACCTATCTGGCAAAACTCGCTGTAAATCGATTGTCGCGTTAATTTCCATGATTTGCTGTTTTAAATCTTCAATTCCATCGTACATATAGCCATGGTCGATGTTATAAAAGGTATTTTCAACAAATTCTTCAAATTCTTCTGGAGATAAATCATTCATTAAACCTAATATGAACTCTTTTTCTGCTTTGTGTAATAATCGCTCATATTTAATTGCACAATATTCAACTTCATCTTCAATAAATTTTGCTAACATTAAATTTCTCCATATTCAATTCTTAATTTTTCCGCTTCTTCTTTGTTTTTCTTAATTAAGTCTTTTGCCATTTTTTCTGCGGAATTATCATTTATTAGTTTTTGAATTAAAGGTGCGATTATTTTTGCACGTTGTTCATAAGGTATGTTTGCAACTCCCTCAGCTTGTTTCAATAACTGCATTTTCTTTTGGTCGTCTAATCTTTCATTTGAGCCGTAGTCCCACTCTAAACTTTCATTTGCTACTGGTATTACATCTCTTGTTATTCCTTGAGTTGTTTGCATTTTATAGATGTTAAGTAATAAGTTGTTTATTTGTGGTTCTATTTGTGTTTTAATTGCTTCTATTGTCATTTCACTTGCATTTGCACTTAAGTCAACGTTTTCTTTGTTCATGTAAGCATCTTTTTCATAACCAAATGAAGCTGGGCTTAATCCTGCCATTTGTATTATTTGATAATCATAGAACTTAAATGTTTCTATGTATTCTTTAGTTCTTACGTCGCCTTGCAAATATTCAAATACATAATGGTCTTTATCTCCTGGAAGTAATGTAAAGTAGTCTTGCATTTTTCCAACATTTAATTGTTGTACATTATATTGTTGAATAGGTTTCCAATTCGTTACAATATTTCCAGTTTGAAAATGTTGTGTTGTTGCTATTCTTGTTTGTGTCTTTTCAACTTCACTTGCGATAGTGTCTAGAATGTTCATTTCTTCTAGTAAGAGTTTTTTACTATCTTTGAAAAACTCTTGTCCGGAGTCTATATTGATTAGCACTTCATAAGGCAATATGTAATTATCTAAATAATCTGTCCCCATTATTTGATTAAACTTTGTTATAGGTATTGGCATTTGCTTTCCGTATTTATCTATTACATAAGCTTGGAAGTTTATATATGATGTACCATTTTCCATTTTGATTATTCGGTGTAATTCAAGCTTATCTTCGCCATTTGTTTCTGTTTCATCAAAGCATTCAGCTATTGTTGCTTCATATACTTTGTCGTATTTCTGTTTTAAATCGAATATATTGTTTGGTTTAATGCACTCTAAGTACACTTTGTCGTCAAATCTATGTAAGTACACAAATGCTTCTTTACAATAAATGCAATTTTCTAATACTTCTTTTAGTGTTGGCATAAGCCAATTGACATTGTATTCTTGTGCCTGCAACACAATATCACTCCCAAAGATTTGATTAGTTATGTAAGTTGCTATTTTCTTTCCACTAGGTGCTAACTTATATTTTGTTTCTTTTTTAACTATTGGTTTTTTTCCATTTATTCTTTGGTTGTAAATAACCTCTGCATTTATCTTGATAAATGGTGCTTCCAATGGGTTAAACTCTTTTAAATTACTCACTTAATTCCACCCCCGTATATACTTGACAATCTAAGTCATATTCTTTGTCTGTACTTGCTAACAAACGAATTGGTCTTAAAATTAGAGTTACTTTATTAGCTCCAAAGTATTTCTTTTGAAACCATAATGTTACTTTGTAATCTTTTTTCCAATCATCTGTTTCTTTTATTCGTACAGATTTAACTTTTACTGAATTAAAATATAAATTTATTTTCATATTTCCTCCTAAACCAAAACAAGCACAATACTAGCTTTTAAACTAATACTGTGCTTATCTTGGACTTTTACTATTCCTTATCTATACACTTTAAATTTAATAACCTTTTTTTCGACTTTTGATTAAATCGTATCGGTCTTTATATATATAATAGGTTTCTAACATTTTACACCTTTTACATGGTATTTCTATCTGTAATGGTGTTTGTTGTGATATACCTATGTTTTCTAATTGTTTTATATAATTTTCTATGTCTATGTTTAGCAAATATGCTTTTGTGTTTTTACATCGTATTTGCATCGTTCCTCCTATATTACAGGGCATTTACCTTGTCTTTGCCATTCATCTATTAGATATCTTGAAGCATCTATTGTGTGGTCTAGTTCTTTTTTATATACATTAGTTCCAGTTGCTATTGATTTCACATTGTCATATTGATAACTTTCAAATTCGTTTAAGCTTTCATCTCTTACACAATATACTGGTCTACCTTGCACATCAAACATTTTAATACTTGGTTGCTCATATATGTATAAGAACTCTTTATAGAATAATGATTGTACTTGCTGTACTCCTCTATCTACACTTCCTGCCCCTTTTTTAGCTCCTGTATATTCAACATTTGCATTATATAGAGCATTTATAAAGTGTTCCGCTTCGCTATCTACAACATTTGCTGTAATAGGTATATTAGGATATTTCTTATTTAGGTAATTTATAAATGTTTTTTCTTGCTCTACAAAGAATGCGGTTGTTGGTTTATCGCCTTCAAGTGCTGGGTCATGATAATAACATTCTAACCTAATTAAAATCCACCTTTGCCATACTTGATGATATGCTAGTGCAAATGGTACAAATACTGTTGGGTTCGTACTACCATAGTCAACTCCTATTCCTATTTCTTTTATTATGATATTGTCTAAGCTGTCTATTTTGTTTATAGTGTTAAATACTCTGCCCTCTGCAATACACCACTTGTTGTATATCTTTTGCTTTCTTAATGCTCCTTGAAATGTGTTTACTACTTCATCTAGTTTCTCTTTTGTATCAAGAAGTGGATTATCAAATGGGTAAAATGTATAATACTTTACATTATCGCGATTTAAAAACTTTTCTTTATATGGGTGTCTTTCGTTACCCTCGACATTGTAACTATGTATTGTTTTCTTGAACGGGTGCCCACTGAAACTTACTTGCCTTCCGTGGTAATTCATCAAAGCTCTCTTGTAATGATAACTGACTATATATTCTTGCTGATTCATCTACCCAAACAAATATAAGTGGTCTACCTAGGATTTTATTGAATGATAACTTAGTATTAAATCCAAAGAAGTAAAATCTTATATTCCACATTTGAAAGTATTTATCATTTCCACCAAACTTTAATATGTAATCCTTATCTTTTACATAACCGAATTTGTCAAGCCATGCTTGAAGCGGTTCAAGTATATTCCCTTTTAGTGTGTCTAAATCCCAACCAATTATTGCTCCATTGTATTGCCTTGTATTGTCATATTTATGTAATGCACTTGCATACATTATTACACCTAATGCTATTGAAAATGTTTTTCCGCTTTGTACACTACCTAGTATACTTAATTCTGGTACATTCGGTGCCTCAATATCATTTATCAGTTTCGTCTGTTTCTTCGATAGTTTCATCTTTTACTTTTTTTGAAACTTTCTTTTTAGTTTCTTCTTGTAGCTCTGCATTGTTCTTTTTGTATAGTTCTTTTAGTTGGTCTTTAGTATATAATGTACCATCGCCGTTTTTATTCATATACAAAGGTTGTCCTGTTCTGCTATCTTTTCCTACTTGTACAAATTCTGTTTCTTGCATTAAATCTACCATTCTTATTCCTCCTTGTCAAAAAAGTCTTTTTCTAGGTTTTCATTGTTTACCATATTTATATTTATTACTGGCTCTTTTGTTTCTGCTTGTATTGATAATTCTCCTATTGCTTCAAGTATTGTTTTATAATTATTTGCATTTCCATTTATTGCACCTTTAATTAAACCTAATGTTGCCAATTGTTTATATGTTAAATTATTTCTATTACCTTTTACATTTGCAACTTCTTCTAACATTTCTTGTAATACTTTTTTCATAGTGGCTTTTTGTCTTCTTGCTTCACCACTTGCAATACCAGCTTTCCTACTATCTTCACTATGTTGCTCGGGAGTTCTTCTCGAATTAAGTTCTTCTACTGACATTAAATTATCTAGTTTGTTAGCCACTATATCACTTCCTTTTTGTCTTAAAATATTGGAGCATGATAATAGGAATTGCACCTTTATCTCTTTATAGGTTTATAAAGTGTTTTACTATTAAACTAATCACGCATATATTGAGGCTTTATGCCTCTTTTTTATTGTGTCTTTCTGCTTGTGTTATCTTTTCTCCTTTATACATTCCTGCATTTAATTCATCTATTTTGCTAAATGGTATTATTGGAACTGTTAAATCTTTTTCTTTATTTTTATCTACAAAATAAATATATGTTAACATATTGCCTGGTAATCTTTCCCAGTTATCATCTTTTTTGGTCATAGTATGAAAAAATTGCATATCTTGCATAATTTTGCCATTTTCTTTATTTATCCACATACTTGCATTTTTCTTTATATTTATTAGTTTAAAATTACTTGCTCTATATATTGTGCCATCTCCACATTGGCATCCATCTGCAAAACTTATTATCCATTTTATTTGAGGAGCATTCTTTTTTATTAGTTTTATACTATATGCTATGCAACGGCTTTCACTATTTTTTGGTAAATAATCATCAAAAGCCATTCTATTAAGTTCTATAAATTCATTCCACCCTGTATTTTTTACTTTTGTTATTATTTCATCTTTTCTCATACTTGGTCCATAACTCATAACACCATGTAACTTCCCATCTAAAAATGCACCAAAATGTAATTGACTGTTAGGCACTACCTTGCCACTATAATGATGTTTTTTTACAAAATCATTTGCTATTTTACTTGGTATAACTTTTACTATTATTTCTTTTGCTCTACCCATTGTCTAACCACCTCATATATAGCATTTCCATTTTTATTTTCATTACCAAATGTTTTTGTTATTTCATTTTTTACTAAATCTAATGCGCTTCTTATTAGTGTAGCTTGTTCACTTGCTAATGTAAATGTTATTTGTTCAATATTTTTTTTATCTCCGTCTGGTAATTCAAAATCTGTTCCAAATTCATCACTATCTAATACACCTGCATCAAAGCCAAAGTCTGACATATCTATATTTAATATATCATCTAGCTCATCATTTAAAATATCTAAATCAAAATCAGAGTTCATTGTTAATTTATTATGTGCTAATGTATATGCTTTTCTTTCTTCATCTGATAAATGGTCTAATCTTATTATTGGAACTTCTGTATATCCTAGTTCTTTACAAGCTATTAATCTTCCATGCCCTTCTACTATTTCATCTTTCCAAATTCCGTATTGGGTCATCCATACCAAATTGCTCTATACTTCTTTTTATTTGTTCAATTTGTTCCTGTGGATGCAATTTTGCATTATTTTTATATGGTTTTATACTATTAATATCTACATACTCTATTTTTAATTTATCCATTTAATCCTCTTTTCTTTTATGTACTCTTTATTATAATCTTTCATTATTATATCTGCTAATATACTACCTTTTCTTTTCATAATAACTACACTTCGCTTCCGCTTCTTTTGTATTTTTAGTTATAGTTATTTTGCACAAAGTAAATTCTTTACATCTGTTTTTACAAGTTTTGCATACTTCATAAACATACTTTTCAAATAATTCTTTTGTTGACATAGGCTTTTCCCTCCTATTTATTAATATATCTTACAAATGTTCCCGCATCATAAGTTGCTACAAATTCATATATTGGTTTATTATGGTCATAACTATTATCTATACTTTTTTCTATTGCCTCTTGAATTGCCTTTTGTATATCTTCCATATATTACCTCTTTCTTTTAGTACTCTATGTAATGATATAAAGGTTACATATATGTCTTACAGAGCAACCATGCATATACAACTATATCTCTTTCGCCTTGCCGAACTTAGTACGATATAGACTGCTAAGTTACGAACCTCTATTCAAAACTTCTTTTTTATATATCACTACATACAATATTAAACATTATTTATAGTTGGCTCAAAGCGTGCTTCCTAGGTCTTCAGTTATTCCCTTGGTTGGAAGACTCCACGCTACACACCAGTTGACGAAGCTAATTGATAAAACATTACAATTTCTCGAGCAACTGCTATGTTTCGAAAGTAGTCAACTTTCTCATCAGGCGTGTACCAAGGCTAGATGTTCCCATGTTCGAAGCACTGTGGAACCCACGCTTTCAACCAACTATTTATTTCGGCACTCAGCTGAGGAGTTACACCTCTCTGCTATATCATGACATCTAAAGGTAATATAGCCGTGCTACTGTTACACTAAATCGAGTATATATCTAGAGCTTAACTAGAATGCTCTTACTTGAAAATGTTTATATAAAAATTAAAAATCTAAAGGAGATTTCTTTATGAATTTATCACAATCATTTATATTAACTTATCTAGTATTGTTAATGACTAATGTTGTAATGTTTCTATTATTTTTTCATTTATTTCTTTTGCTTTATTTAATGCTTCCTCTTTATTGTTAAATGCTTTTTTAATTCCTAAAGTATTTACTACAAACCAAACCGGTCTAACTGCTACTTCTTTTTCTGTTATTGTATATTTGTCTGCTGGGTTTTTTGTAATTTCAAATTTTGGTACTGGTTTTTTAACTTTTTTGATTTCTGTTTCAAAATCTTTTGGTATAGAACCTTCAAATACTGCAATTTTATATTTTTCTGTTTCAAATTCGTTGTAATCTACTCCAACTAATAACGCAGAAGTAGGTAATACACTATAATTACCATCTTCATCTTCATATATTGACATTGTTTTATCTAATATTTTTAGTGAATTATAAAATTTATCTAAATCTTTAACCAATGTTAATTCCTCCAATTTCTTTTTTAATATTTCTTTCAATTACTTTCTTTGGCAAATAAACATCGGGTATTTTGTTTTGTTGTTTTAGTTTTTGCCAATATTTTCTTTGTTCTTTATCTTTTATGCTTGAAATATTCATAGTTCTACTTGCCATTATCTTATACAATGGTTCGCTTTCAGGTATACTTGCTATTTTTCTGTTAAATTCTGTTAAGCCTAAATGTAAGAAATCTTTATATGAAATATCTTTATATCGACTACAATAAAATGCGTAGGCTTCTTCTAAGTCCTTATAATATGCAAAACAAAATTGCATTACACTTGTTCCACCACGTTCTTTTTCTATTTCTTCTTTAAGCTTCTCCTCTGGGTGTCTTTTTTTCGTTTATAAGTTTACCTTGTGTCATTATAAGAATAAATTCTGTTTCAAACTCTGCAATAGTATTTAATTGTTCTTCTGTTGCTGTATTTAAGTTTATTCCCATATCATAAAACAAATCGTTCATATGTAGATTTAAACATTTAACAAACAATTCGTCCATAATAAGCACTGTTGCTTCTTCTTTTTTCTTGTCTACTACATAATTCCAATTTGACTCGTCTACTATTTCCTTATTCCCTACTTTGCGTGTTACTATATAAGGATTATTTGCCATTGTATAACCTTGCTTAGATAAATCAGCTATAGCCATCATAAATGCTTCACTATCTATTGACTGTATTCTTTTGGCTGTTTCTACATCTCTTTTAAATTTAATTGTTTTATCTTTGTAATTTAATTGAAATTCATCTTCATTTTCTGTTTTACTAAATTTATACATAGCATTTTCTCCTTTAAAAAAAATAAGGTACCAATTAAGGTACCTATAGTCAATAAAGATTAAGTACCTTTATGTCACATTGGGTTTGATAGTATCTCTCTATCTGTGACTGCATATATTATAACATGGTACTTAAATATTTTTTCGCCAATTTTCCGCCAATTTTCCGCCACCGCTATTCTTACTCTTGCAAACGATTACGGATTTTTTGTATTTTTTTCTGTAAATTTTCGGTGTTTTTTTGTTGGCTTTTCTTAAATTCTTTGGCAACATTGTAAATTAAATCTTGTAATCTTCTTTCGAATGTTCTTTCACTCATTCCCTCTTTGCAAATTTCCCATTTGCTCATTCTTTTTACGTAGTATTTTTGAAGTATATCTTCACAATCTTTATGTGCTAATTTTAAAGCTTTTTTTACACATTTATATTCATCAATACAAGTTTGCAATTCTGGAATATGTTCATCTTCTAATATATCTATTCCCTTTTTAGTTATTTCGATAGAATTATAGCTATATCTCTTTAGTATATTCTTGGCTTTGTTATAATCGCTTTTTTTCATATCTTTTGTTCCCCTTTCTTAAAAACTCCCCTAATTAATGCTTTATAACAACTATTGCATAAATCACATATTTTTTTATTTTCTCTTTCACTATATTGGTCACGTATTTTATGTAGTGTTTTATCTTTAAAACTTATCTCTTTCTTACATCTATCACAATTATATAAATATTTTCTTTTAGTTTCATCTATTAAAGTTTTCATTTGTACCACCTCTTATTAATCTATTTTACAAGCTCCGCCTTTTCTTGCTTCTTTATCTGGTTTTATTTCCTCTTCTAACGTTCCTAACTGATGTGGAGTAAAACATTCTTTTACTCCTGTTTCCCTATCTTCGTATAATCCAAAATTTTCGTATATCTTAATTAAATCATAAGTTATATTATA
>Ga0326513_10001510_pt1 | contig 18163 bp, 31 predicted proteins | sample 2_2465_0518_D_FD_203654 | JGI IMG/M metagenome (GOLD analysis project Ga0326513, IMG submission 203654) | Bovine rumen microbial communities from UC Davis, California, United States - 2_2465_0518 | ecosystem: Host-associated > Mammals > Digestive system > Stomach > Rumen | place: USA... | reverse complement strand
GTGCTCTGCTGTTAGGGGCTTATAACCCCCACCAGGACTCCGCTCGTAGATTCCATTTAACTTGCGTTTTGCCTAAGCCCTGGGGAGGAGCGGTAAGCTTCGTCCATTATTTAAGGTTCTAAAGATAAGGAGGGGTGCTTCTATCGTTGACACTTAGCTGGCTTCCTAATACCAGCCCCCGTCCTCTTAATCTAGATAATCTCCGTTACTAATGTGCTCGATGTAGTCATTCAGCTTCTCATTGATCGCTGTGGCTAATTCTTGCGCCGTCTTGATTTCTTCTTCCCAGTCCTTGCGCTCATAGGTGAAGATTTTCAGTTGATATCTCTCATCTATGAATCTTGGGTCGTAGAGCGCAACATAGAGGCGTTCTAGCTTCGGATTGTTGAAGTAGTTCATGAATTGAGCGAAGTATTCGCTCGGAGCTTCGTTCTCCAATATCGCCTTGATATGTCTTGCCGAGCTTAGACACTTGATTTCGATTGCTTCGGTCAAGTCCTCCGTGTAGCCGTCTGGCGAGCATAGGTGGCTATTATTGAATCGCCACACTCCGCCTCGAATAAACTTCTTGCCTAGCCTGAACTCTGCTTCATCGATTGCGATAGGTTCTAGGTCGTGACCTCGTTCTCTGCTTGAGCCGAGTCCTTCGGCATCTTCTCCGTCATCGCCAGAGCCTACCGTGAGGCGTTCTGCGAGCGTTTCGTAGAACATTAGATTTATCTTGCTCAAGTCGAAGCCAAACTCGGCTTTGCGGTCTTTGGCGAAGTATTTTCCGAGCTTTGTGCCTGTAATAGCCCCCTCCCGAAGGCTCAGCCATTCGGTCGAGCCTTGCGGACACATCTCGTTAGTCAGTATTTCCATTTCGTAGCTCCTTCAGCTTGCGTTCGAACATCGTGCGGATGTGGTAGTTCTGTCCTTCGGTAGAGTTCGGGTATTTCGTCTTCAGCTCCTTTGCGTAGGCATCTACGCTTGCTTTGTCATCTAGGATGTCAAGGTGCGCTTGGATTTCCTCGAAGTCCATGCCGTATTTTTTGACGAACTTCTTCGGCTGATTCTGTTGGCTGATAGCCTGCGCCACCTCGTCTGCGCTGGCATATTCGCCACCTGCTAGACCGAAGTTTGCGAGAGCACGCCCGATGGCCGATGTTTCGCAGTTTTCGAGCGCCGATGTCTTGTTGATCGTGCTTGATTGGCGGTTCTCTTCTGCGTAGCCAGTCGCTATCACGAAGCCTTCCTTGTTGATGATTTCCGCCTTAATCACCACCGTGCGCTCATCGATGCTCACTAGGTTTGTCTGAATCCCTAGCTCTTGCTTGTGTTCTTCTCTGAATTCGCTCACCCTCTTGGCAACGGTTTTGTATTCCTTACCATGGATGTTGACTATTCCCGTGTCCGCCATTCTAAGCCTCCACGAAGTCGCTCTCTAGGAGCTCTTGAGTCTTCTTGACCACCTTCTTACTGTCGAGCTTTGCGACTGCCTCATCTGCTTCACGGTAGATTTCGACCTTCTTAATGAGCTTCTCGTAGTCCTTCTTGTCGAGTGCTCGCAGGTAGTCGATAGTGTCCATCTCTGGGTCGTAGAGCGGTTCGATTGGCTCTTCGACTGCCTGTGCTAAGACCTCTTTGTCGGTCATTTCTTCTTTGCGATTTCTGTTAATTTTGAACATCTTCAATTCCTTTCGTTGTTTTCTTTGATTTACCCCTTCGGCTAATAGTTCCGCCTTTTCTGCCGGCAATCTTGGCTCTTTGACAGCCAGTCAAGCCATCTTTACCGACTTTAAAGCTAGCGAATCCGCCAGTTCCTGGGTGGCTCGCTTTGCGACAAATTCTCTTGTAGAAATCTTTGCCGTATTTTTCGATATTCGTCTTGGCGGCTTTGAGCCCGCCCGCTCTAGTTCCTCCCATATTCTCCTTCTTCGATTCCTTCTAATAATTCCAAGAAGGCTCTCTTTATCAAGCTCATTACAACCCCCTCATGTCTTTGATATTGTCGAGCCAGGAGTTGACTTTTTCGACAGCTTCTTTATTCGCCTGCGCGATCGCTTCATCTACTTTGTTGAAGTCGACTTGGGCGAGCAATGCTTGCTTCACTCCGTCTTTGAAGCTGTCGAATTCTTCGTCATCTAAGTCCCAGCCATATGTCATCTGCTCGACTTCTCCGAAGACGAATTCATCGATTGCTTCATCCCATTCTTTGAGCCCTTTGTCATCTACCTCGGCCTCAATAAGGATGCTTGCTATCTTGTCGTTGATTGTCATTTGATTTCCTTCGTTGTTATTTGCAGATTGGCTCTGCGTTGATGTAGTAGTCGTATATCCAAGTGCAGTTGTTGCGCTCGGCATAATCGTTGATTTGTTGTTTGCGGTATTGTCCAACCGCTATTGCTCCCGTGAGTGCGATTGCTATCGCCACCACGATTGCGACTCTCTTCATTTGATTCCTTTCGTTGTTGTTGATTTGGTAGTTCTCTCGATTGTTAAGTAGGATTCGCAAGGCTATTCCACACAGCTTCGCACCAGTTTGATTTTGAAAAATCGCCCTGTTTAGGCGATTGGTTATGTCTTATAGTTGTGTTTTCTTTGTAAGATGTCCTAATATACATTGTGCGACATCCCAAGTTTCGGTATAAGACGATTAACCAATCGTCTTTTTGAATCTTTCTTTCAATTTACTTTCGTTGTTGAACTGTCTTTAGTATAGCGAATCGGTAGTGCTTTGTCAATACAATTTGCTTATGTTTTTTATTCCCCTAGCGTTCGACCGTTAAGTGAATCTTTGGCATCTTTGGAATCTTTTTGGCTATCTTTTTGCGCAATGATTCCTTTGGTGCGCCAACTGGCTCGAAGGGGGAAGTAGAGAAGACGAATCTGCCGTTAATCGGAATCGTCCGAAGAGCCGCCTGCTCTTCTGGCGTGAGGTGGACTTCCCTCCCCGTGCCTCGCATCTTGATCGTTCCACCAATGACTTGATTCCACTCTAAAAGTGTTATTTGGCGGTCGCTCATCCGATAGTGTTTCTTGAGCGATAATGCCAGCATCGAGCGAATGATTGATTGATAGTTGTCCATGAGTGTCCTTTCGTTGTTATTTGCGTTATTTCGCACATTGACCCATAGACTATCAACTTTTCGGTTAGAATCGCTCAGACGGGCTGTAGTGGGCTCAGAACGGCAATTTCTGCCGGGCTTCTTCCATGAATTTCTTATCCACTTTTTCGACCGGCTTGATTCCGAGCCTTCTGGCACGCTCACGATCAAGTCGCTTGATTTCGTGTGGCTGGCAAGGGTAGGAGTTCGGCGGGAAGAACTTCTTGCCACCCTCGTAGAGCGGAACACACTCCCAAGCGAGCGTTACTGACAGGCCATCATTTGATAGGACGTAATAGAACTGAGTTGGCATGGAGCGGAGCTGTGACTTGGTGAAGTCCTTCTTGCGCCACTCCCACTCGACTGCGATAGGTGCGCTCATTCTGGAATCTCCTTCAAGTAACTCTCAGGCATGTTGTAGAGCTTTCTAGGGTCTACCTGATAGCCTTTGACTTGCGATTCTTCATCCTTTAGAGAGAATACCCCTGCCCATCCCCGCTCTATCGACTGGTTAAGGATTGCTACCCTCTCCTTGTCTGTTTCGCCGAGCTTGTTGAGCTTGGCGATAATCAGCTCTAGGGCTTTGTTGGTCATCGGCTTCTTGATGAGCTTCCTGAACTTTACGAACTCAATAAGGGCATCACGGAGTTCTGTGGATTCTGTCGATTTCTGAATAATAGAATCGAAGTTTTCCACAGGCTTGCTTTGCGCCTTACTTACTTTCTTATTATTAGTATTTAATACTTTAGTATTTAATCTATTAGTATTTAATAGTGTCGGATTTTCCGACGACGGTTTTCCCGACGTCGGTTTTGCCGTCGTCGGAAAACCCGACCACGGCTGCTCAAAAATATCGTAGATAGCTTCACCGAGCTTTCCAGACTTATCTCGTGCTTGGCTTCTCTTTAGATACTTGAACTTCTCAAGCTCCTTGAGCGTAGCCATGATACTCTCTCGTCCGTCCGCCGATAGCTTCACCAAGCCTTCGACCGAATAGCCCCATCCATCAGGTAGAGAGAGCATCATCGATAGCAGTCCTTTGGCTTTGAGTGATAAATTCTTGTCACGAAAATGATAGTTGGCCATGACCGTGTAGTCTTTGGTCTTATTTACTCGAATTACAGGCATTGGAGAGCCTCCTTTGCCGAAAAGTTGTCTTGCATTATTCTTACCTCCGCAAGTGTTGCGAGGTGCGAAAAAGCACACCGAAATTGTGTGCTATTGCTGTGTGGATGCTTTAATTATAGCACGAATTATGGTAGAATAAAAGCAACCTTTAATCTTCCATAGATAAAGGTAAGTGAATCATTCGATTTGCTTTCGTTGTTGAGAACCGCTTCGTGCGGTTCTTCTTTTTTCCTTGAAAAAGGGGAGTCCGAAGACTCCCCGTGGTTAGATTGCGATTTCTGCATCCATGTCGGCGTATTCCTCTATAATGTCGATGATTTCGTCAAGGTTGCCGTCTAGCTCCCAAGTAACGAAGGCTTCATATTCGAAGTCGGTCACGGCGATCGTGCCGTAAGCCTGAAGCCTCTCCCAGAGTTCCCTCGTTGGCTTGCCGTTCGGTTTGAATACAATCAGCATACCTTCACCCCATTAAGAACGAAGAAGTCGATTTGCTTCTGAATGTCCTTGCGGAATTCGGGGTCTGGCGTATAAACATAGAGCCACACCAAAGCCCTCAGAATGCCGTAGGAAGCGACTTGTGGCGATTCTTGTAGGATTTCCCATGTTTTGCGCAAAAGCTCGTCAGACGGCTTGTGAACGCTTTGCAGGACGGTATGGTGAAGCTCGTCATGCATCCAGACGGGAATCTTGTAGATGAATCTCTCACGGAGCTTCTTGGCATAGCCAGAGTTCCACTCATTCTTCATGAAGAGCAGATGGTGCGAATTTTCTACAATCTTTCTCTTTTTGCTCATATCAAGCCCCCCTTTGATGAGCGATTTAAGGTGCGTTGTTTCCAACAGAGCCCAAGACGGGTGATTGGTCTTGAGCTCTGGCAGAACCTCCAGTAATTAAGTTGAGTGTAGTGTGTTTGCGAGAAAATGTCTGGAGGGTCGCCTCGGAGTGCTTGGCTTTAGCACTCATAAAAGCCCATCAGATTTGATGGGCTTCGATGAGGGCTAGGCTTTGATGACTAGATAATCGCAAGTAGTCGTGATTGCCTCCTCCGTTGGATTCTCTGCGACAATGTTGAAGCTACTCGTGGCTTTGTTTGCGGAGTTTACCTTAAGATTCGGGTTAGCGCTCGTCAAGAAGACCTTGTAGCTTGCGCTGGACTGGTTCGGAATTGTGATGCTTGCGGTCGTGCCTGCGCCAGCTTCTGCGCTGAGCGATACTGTGCCAGAAGCCACGATAGGCTCAGGGAGCTGATAGGCGTTGATTGCGTTGACGATGGCGTTAATGTTTGCGACAACTTTATCCAAGTCGTCCGCCTTCAAGACATCGAGCGGAACGAAGTCCATGCTCGGATATGGTAGCGTGATAGATATCATTATTTGTCCTCCAAGTAAGTTAATTCATCGGACGGCTTTGGCAGATTCTTCTTCTTTGCGGCCTTGTCGAGTAACTTCTCGACCTTCTCTTCATCTTCTTCGAGCGTGAAGACTACTAGGCTAAAACCTTTGTAGTTCTTAGCGTAGCGATAGCCTGTCTTTGGCAGAGGCTTAATTTCTTCGCCGTCATAGTAGCGCATACCTTTTGGAATTGGTCTGCAAGTGATTTCGTTGACTGGAGTAGGTTTCCAGATTGCTATTTTGTCGAGTAATAGCTTCATGATTCGAATATTCCTTTCTGTCGTGTGCTAGGTAGTATTTGGCGGTCTGAATGTCGCAATAGCTATATCGAATTCGACCTCTGGCGTATAAGGTGGGTCATCGATGCTGGTTCTTACGAAGTTATTCGTCCAATGACCGAAGGTAACATTGATAGTATTGGCATCGACTCGGGCGACTTGGATAATCCAGCTCTCATCTCTAGATATAGGGTTTAATAACTCGTTTCCTGCGTAAGTTGTTCCGAGGTAAGTCACTTGAACTTGTTCGATCGCTCCTTTGACTGCTGGGGCTGATATTGTCTTGACGACTCTTCCTACTGGAGAGAATAGAACATAGGTTGGGTCAAGAGGGTCGTAGTAGGCGACATCATGGGCTACTGGCGTGAATTTGATGTGTTGAGATTTCTTTCCCGTTTCTGCAAGCGCCAAGTAGTCAGAGTTGGCAATGAATCTATTCGGCTTCATCGTAGTAAATCCTGTAATATGCTTTGTAATCGCCCACGCCCTGTGGGAACGGTGCGGTAATAATCACGGACTGCTCGTTGACCTCTACGGCTTGTTTTCTGACTCTTAGCTGAGTGTTGGCGAATTGGCTGGCTTGAAGCTCTTGGATAATCCCCGTGCTCTGCCCAACCCATACCATTACCTGTGGCTTATAGCCGAGATTGTGGTTGATCGTGATAGGTTTAATGACAATAGGCCGAACGGAAGTATCTCGCTCTAGTATGACATCGCCAGCCATGAAGACTTTGCGATAGTTGTAGTCCGAGTTAATAATGAACCTCTCTGCATGCTGGCTTGTCGTGCCTGCATCTAGGTCTAGGTCTGTCGGCATGAAGGCATAGATTCTGTAATAGACTGGATGACTTGTGGCCTGGGTAGCATACAGCGTGATGTCCGTAGTGTTTGCCGTGGCCTGCACGGAATCCCATATCGGTTTGTATTCCTGGGTGACAGGGTCGAAGTAGTTTATTCCAGCGCTCATTGTGAATGGAATAGGCGATGTGAAGTCTTCTGTTTCGCTCCAGAATCCAAAGACTAGAGGGGCGAATCCGAGGTTGTGCGGTATTGAATAAGAATTGTATTCAAAGACGGCTTGTCCCTCTAAGAATAGAACGACAATATCAGTTGGTTGTTCCGAACTAATCTTGAAGTTGCGAAAATTCGGCATTAGCTCTCAAGCTCCTCTACGACATCCACGCCAGGAACGCTGATATATTGACCGAAGCCACTTGGGCTGCGCTCTGAGCCAAGATAGTAGCGCCTAGTATTGCTTGCATCCCGAACGATGAGGTCACCAGCTGACGAATCGATGATAATCTTGCCATCGTTACTCGATAGCATCTGGTTACCGTTATTTTTGACATTCTTAATTATTGCCATTTTCTACCTCCCCATATCTTTCGATAGTTAAAGTTGTGACTAGACCCTTATTGGTTAGCGAATCCTTCTTCCCTACGATTTGGTAGTTACCAACATCCTTGTAGTTGAGTGTAACGACATCGCCGAGTTCGAGCGCTGGATTCCCCTTCACTACAATCTCCTTCGTTGGCGAGTATTCGACACGCTTGGTCAGAATGTCCTCTGCGTAGGCATCGACATTCGCATAAGAACCGAAGTAGTCGTTATCATCGATGACGAGTAGCTGTTCGCCGAACTTCTCGACCGACACATCCTCGTATGCATCGTATTCGAAGGTGTCCACAATCTTCGCTGGCTCGCCCCAGATGCGAATCGTCTTCAGAGATATCGCTGTCTGATTCGTATTAGTGACGATAATCTTCATAGATTCTGCGAATCTTGTAGCTGTCACGGTCACGCCGCTTGTGATTCTGTTGCCCGATAGGTCTACGGCCACGAATCCAGTATCTGAGTCGGTAGTAGAGTTCGCAAAGGTTGTGTCTGCCGTCCAGCACGGATTATCGAAGTTGAGCCAGAAGGTCGCAAGACCTTGCCGTGGAACTCGATAGGTATCAGAGTCTGCGCTCGAACGATAGCCATCGTCATTATTCGCCAAGAAGACAATCTGACGGCTTTGAACGACTCGGACATTGCTCGTAATCTTCAGGTGATTCACCACGCCACTCTCACGGCTCGGCTTGTAGCTCACAATATTCGACTCATCGAAGGTGGCTACTGGTTGCAATACTCCGCCATCGTTTCGTGGCGTAAAGCGAATGATTCCCGTTTCGCTAAGCCAAAGCCTGCCGTTCTCTGCTTGAACTAGCTTGCGGAGTGCCGTGCCTGCTTTAGTGCCGTTAGTGAAGTAGACAAACGGAATGGTGTTGTTGCCTTGGTCGAGGTCATACATCGTGGAATCCAGCCCAAACTGCTCTAGAATCACGGCGATCGCTTGGTCTGTTCGGACATCCTTGAGAAGCACCGTAGACTGAAGGTCTTGGTTTGCTATTTCGCTCAAGAAGTCCATCGCCGACCAAGTCATCGTGATGTCGTCAATGCCCGAATAGTGTGGCAATTCTTGCGTTAAGCCAACGAATGACGGCACTAGGCCGACCTGCTTGAAGCCGAGGTGCGTGCGAATTGGGCGTTTAGGCAGAATATTCTCGGCAATAGGACTATCGCCACCGAAGGTGAAGTATCCGTCCGTGTTGTCGAGAGTGAAGTCTAGGATTGCGCTCTGGACATTATATGGGAACTCGATAGAACGATTCACGCTCATCGAGATTAGGCGGTCATCTAGGCGCTCATAGGTGAAGGAATCCCAATATTGCAAAGGCTGAGTGTCGCTTGTCGCCAAGACATCCGTGCCGTCTAGTTGACTCTCGTCAAGGACAAAGAAGCCCCGATAAGGCTCTTGAACCTTATCGAAGCTGATGCCGATAGCCCAGTTCAGAGGGCGAACTGAGCCATTGGCGATTCGGTTAAATTCTTCGGTCGTGCTAATCATTGGTGCTCTGCCTTAATTCGATAGTTACATTTCTGCGACAGCTACACTCGTTGATTACACCGCCGTCCGTGAGCTTCATTCTGACGGCTTGAGAGGTCACTAGAGCCGTGTTTGTGAGCAAGTCGGTCATAGTTAGCTCTGGATAGACTCCCGTGCTGAATTGGCGCGTATAGAAGCCTCGTAGCCGTTGATAGGTAGCGTTGTCCATCTGCTTCCAGCTCTGCTTCCAGACCTTCTTCAAGTAGAGGAAGTCCGTGTAGACATTGCCGTCTAGCGTAGTGTTGTCCGAAGCGCCTTCGACATCGTTGTCTGTGATTGGAATCTGCAAGACATCGAAGTGCATATCGTCTGTTTGGTCGTGTAGTGCTAATCTATACATTTTTCCTCCTTACAATGCCATTGCGCCCATTCTTGAGCGGTCGACCTCTTGAATCTTGTTCCAGATATCGAGAGCGACTTCACGCTTCTGCGATTCGCTCGTGGCATAGATGCCTTCTACATTGATCGTGATATTCCCTCTTGCGCCACCGAGTTGCTGGAGCATTGAAGCCATCTTGGATTCTGGAACGACCCACTCGTCTTCGCCACCTTCGCCTGCCAGAATCAAGCGACCGCCTGCCGTTGATGGCACGATACCACCAGTTTCCATGCGACCGAGGTAGATTCTGTTGAGGTAGCCGAGATTGACCCCTGGCACATTGTTAATCACGCCAATAAGACCGTTGATAGCGTTGATTGGCTGGTTGATGAAGTTCTCGATGAAGCTCAGAACGCCGTTAATCGCATTCTTGAACATTTGCCCAATAGCTTGGCCGAAGTTTCCTGCGAAGCTTTGGAAGATGCTCTTTAGTCTGTTCCAGAGGTTCGAGAATAGTTGCCCGAATGCGCTGAATAGTGCGCCAAGAATCTGTGGCACGGCTTGGACGAGCGCCAAGAATAGCTGAACGCCTGCTTTGATTACCATTTCGATAGTTTTCGGGTCGGTCAGATAGGTGATGAGGTTGTCGATGATATCTGGCAGAGCTTCGAGCAGAGCCGTGATGATTTGCGGAATCGCCTCGATGATGCCGAATAACAGCTGGAATCCTGCTTGTAGTAACATCTGAAGGTTCTCTGGTGCGGTCAGAATCTTGACGAGCTCGATGACAATAGCCACTAATGAGCTCAAGATTTGCGGTAGGGCTTGGACGATTGACTGAATCAAGCCGATTGTAGCCTGCAAGATGCCAGGCAGTAGCTGTTGAAGCAAGATAGGTATTTGTTCAAGAATAATCGGCACGAGCTCTTGAATGAGCTGAACGATGCCCTCCACGATAGCTGGCAGAATCGCCGAGATATTTCTGAAGGCGTTGCCGAGATTCTCGACTAGCGTGCTAATTGCTCCAGAGATTGCCTCGTTATCACCAGAAGCGAGCGAGGTCAGGACATTCTCCCAAGAGGCTTTGACGGCATCGATTGAGCCAGAGATTGTTTGTGATGATTCCCTAGCCGCATTACCTGCGATGTTGAATTCTTCCACCGTCTTGTGAATTGCATCATACATCTGGTCGAGCGACACCTCGTCAAGGCTCTTGATAGCTTTGCCTGCCACGCCAGTCTTATTGATAAGCTCAATCATGCCCTCTTGGGTTGGCTTGATACCAAGCTGAAGGTTGTCGAGCATGGTGAAGTTATTGCGAGCAAGGCCTTCGAAGGCTCTGCTGACCATTTCAGCATCTGCGCCAGTAGCCGTTACGATATCTCGTTGGTCAGTTAATGACTGGTTAAGGATTTCGACCGCTTTGGCTTGGTCACCCGTGGCGTTAATCATCGCAGGGCCGAGCTTATTCATCGTAGACAGGTAGTTGTTGGCATTCAAGCCAATATTGGCGAATTGCATCGATTGCTCGGCTAGGTTCTTGCCGATTTCATCGCCGAAGATTAGCTCTGCGCCACCGCTGAACTGCTCGAAGTCCGCATAGGAATCTAGAGCCGCTTTGCCGATGCCTACTATTGCGGTAGCCGCACTTGCAGCCGCTGTTGCTACTACGGCAAGACCAGCCTTGCCTGCGACTGCTAGTGCCGACAATTTGCCTTCAGATGCGCTTGCGCCATCGCCTATCGAGCTGATAGAGGCTTTGGCATCGCTAACGCCACTCTTCAGGTCTTTGGTATTCAGTTTGACGAGATATTCGACCTCGCCGATAATATTACTCATCTATTTTTGCTCCTTCTTTGTAAGGGCGCATCCCGTCTTCAAAGGCTTTGTTGGCTTTGGATTTGCTTGATGCCATTGCCGAGCTGATGCTCGTGCGATTGGCTGAAGCCTGCTCGATGAGCTTGTGATACCAAACCTTGCGAGCGCCTTCCAGTAAGACGAATGCTTTATCTAAGGTGATTTCGTTATTTAATATCGCCATCACGCCTGCCCATCCGAAGTAATAGCCGAATTCTGCCGTCAGATAGATTTCTGGCGACACGCTCACGCCGTCTTCTCTGCCCTCGACTCGTTTTCTGTAACGCTCTTGCGCCTTCTTCCAGTCTTCGGGCTTCATCATTTCGGAAAGTCTAGGCATCGGCGAAGATATCCTTCATGAGCTGTGGCATCTTCTGCGCTCCTAGTGTGTGGACGATTTGCTTGGCGATCGTTTTGTCTTCCGTTCCGTCATCGAAGGCCTTTAGATAGACCGCTTCGATTTGCTCGTTGATTGCGCCAATCTTGTCGGTTAGGGAGATGAATTCTTTGAATTCTTCGCTATTTGGGTCAATGTTGCCTCCGAGTTTCTTCTGAATCTTCTCAGATTCCTGTGCGAGCTTTGCAACTTGGCGACCGAGCGAGCTGATGTCCAACGCCTCGCCTGCGCCGAGCTGACGAACCTTGATTTTCGTGCCGTCTTCGGTGGCGATGACTTTGGTAGTTAGATAGTTGTCCATTGATAACTTGAACATTTGATTTGATTCCTTATATTATTTGATACTTCTATTGTTCGTTTGACTCGTGAGCTAGGTTTTGTGTGGTAAAATTAGACAAAATAACAACGAAAGGAAAGTATGTCCGAAGACAATTTGAGAGGCAACGATAAGGCACAGTATGTCCGCCAGCAGAAGGGTCATTCTTTGATTGCTCACATCCTACTTATCTTTGTAGGCGTCGGCATCTTCACGATTCCATATATCACAATCTCGAAGAACCACTACTGGCACGCTTAGCCAGTCAAAAAACCACCTCTCGGGGTGGCTTTTTGATTCATTGAACTAGGCTTGGACTGGAATGGTTGCGCCGGCAGTGACATCCCATTCACTCTTCTGCGTAAGGTCGCCCGTGCCGAAGCGCATAACGCCGTTGGCGGTCTTCTGAGCGTTGAAGGTGACTGGAAGCTCGAATGCGCCGTCTGTCGAGAGCGTTGCTTCGACATTTTTGATGATATAGGCGGCGAAGATATGAATATCGTCATTGTCCGAATCTGCGCAGACCTGATGGAAGTTAATTTCATAGGTCTGTGGAGTCGAACAGTTGCTACCGCCGAGCACCACATTGCCAGTCGTTCCTTCGCCCGTTGGAGCGTTGTAGGCATCTGGGAAGATGACCTGCAAGTAGTCCATGTTCGGGAGGAAGATTGTGGCTTCTGCGGTTGCCTCTTCTACACGGCCATTTGGCATAGTGAATGTTCCTGCCTGGGTTTCGGTTTCGGTCGTTCCCTCGGTGTAGGTGATGGTGATTTCACCGAGAAGCTCGGCATCGATGAGAGTCTTGCCGATGGACATTTCCCAGTTGCCAGCCGTCAAGGTCTTGGTCTTTGTAACAGCCATTTAATTCTCCTTTAATAGTAGAGTGTGCCCGTTGCCGAGTAGATGATTCGTCCTTGCGAATCTAGGCCATAATTCGAGATTGAGCTTGGTGGCATTATAGTCACATTGCTGAATCCCTCCGTGATGGTCTGAGAGCCGTTTTGAACGCTCGGAAGGGCGCAAACTACATAGTTGTTGTTAAGTAGGTCTAGAATCGCTTGCAAGCGCTTGTAGCCATCGACATCGCTATTTCCTCGGCTATATAGCTCGAACTGGACGACATTTCGTCCGCCTCGCTCTTTGGTCTGCCCTATATCTGCGATATAGATGCCAACTTTGTCGAGTGTGAGCTTCTGCCAGAAGAGGTTTTGGTCGATGACTCCTAGACCATTGTTCTCGATGAACTTCAGAAGGCTAAGTGTAATCATTTGATGAACTCCTTAATTCCTCTCTTCGATACTGCATCGCCAGATTGCTTCAGATAGTGCGCATGAGTTCCAGGGGTGGTGTAATTGCGCACGACTCGGCGACCATCGCCACCGAACTCCTGATATCTTGCGTAGGCTAAGCCTTTGCCGTAGCTGACCGCCATAGTGTTATCATCGATTCGTTCTATCCGTGCGCTTCGAGCCAGGTCTTTAGAGTCCTTTGGCACTACGAGCTGTGAGGTGTTCTTAATCGATTTGCACATGGCTTCAGCGGCTTTGAGTAGGTCTGCGCCAGTCTGACGAAGCCAGTTCTCGGAGTAGTCTTTGATCGTGATAGAGCCGACAGTTGTCCTAGACATAATCCGCCCTTTCGAGCGTGAATGTCAGATGCTCGACCAAACCGTTGTCGAAGTTCTTGCCTTCTGTAACCTCGCTAATCTGATAGTAGATTCCGTCTTTGCAGATGCCATGCCCTACCAGTTCTGAGTAATCCCAGCACTTGTAGTCTTCAGGGTGAGCGTGAAGCGTGGATGTCGACTGTCGGGTTTCGATGTTATTGCCAGTAGAACTTGACGACCTGAGCTTGAAGATGCCCTTTAGGGGCGTTCTGCTCGTGATTTGGTTGCCGTAGACTCCGCCACGGGTGATGTTAAGGAATTCGTAATCTTCTTCAGCGAATACTTCGAATACTGTTGGTGTCATAGAATCTCCTATCTTCGCAGATTGTCTTGCCTGGGCGAATCCGTCCGCACTTGGTATAGCTACGAAGCGTGAAGAGATTCTGAGCGACTAGGTTCTTCTCGATATCCGCATCTTCTCGGAAGCTGATGCTATAATCCTCGACCTTCTTTGACGATACGGTCGGGTCATAGTGATTGCGCACCGAGATTGCTTTGAAGAAGTTTCCGATTACGAACTTGAGGTCGGCAGGAATCTCCCCATCGCCCTCATCGGTTGATGGGAAGAGTTCCTCAAGCGTTGCGCACAAGTAGCCCTCTACCTGCTTTTCAGCGACCTGAATCAAGGTGTCGAAGTTCTCGAACTCTTGGTCGGTCAGCTCTCTGCCGATGAGTGCCTGAAGTTCATTTGCTGTGATTTGTGTGAACGCCATTTAAGCCTCCTAACTAAGCCTGAGCGTTGTAACCAGCCGCTACACGGTTGCCGTATAGAGAACCAGCAACGGAGCGCTCGACAAGCATAGCATCGGTGTTGTAGTCGAGGTCGAAGGCGGTGCGAACCATTTCGTTGGTGCTGAAGAGAGCATAGCCCTGGTCTGCGTAAGCGATGACATCGTAGTCTGCGCCATCCATTTCGTCCATCTCGAAGATGACCGTATTTGGGAAGAGGGTGCTTGCGCTTGTGCCTGGGGCGATTAGGTAAACACCAGATTCGGTCTTGGAGATTTCAAAATCGGTCAATACGCCTGGGGCGACAACGACAACCTTGCGACCGCCGTTGATAGCACGAACCTGAGCAAGTGTTTTCTTGATTTTGTCGAAGATGTTGTCGGTTGCGCTGTGAGTGACAGCATTAGCGACAGCGTTCTGATATGCGGTGTTGCCAGCGATATCTGCGGCCATGCTCCAAAGACCACGAGTGCCATCGAAGACACGGTAGTCTGCGCCAGATTCTGGCTGAGTGCGACCATCGCCGAGGATTGCGCCGAGGGCGATTTCGTTAGCTACACGAGCACCAAGCTCTTCGACACGGAAGCGAAGCAATTCGCCAGTCGTATCGTCCAAGATGTCCTGTAGATCATAGTCTTGGCGCTTGTAGACCAATTTCTGCTTGAGGTCACGGCGAGTGCTTGTAACGGTCTGAACAGCCTTCTGATCGCCTTTCTTGTGACCTTTAGCACGGATGCCTTCACCTTCACCGCCGAATGCATAGAGAGCTGCAGCTGGGGCGTTGATGTTGCGGAAGGTAGATAGAATCGAGCCTTTGTCTTCCCAGGTCTTGAAGAAGATGCTTGCGATTTCGGTTGGCAAGATTGCATCACCAGTAATGCCCTTGCTTGCTAGGTGAGCCTTAAGAACGGCTTTGGTTGCCTCTGCGCTCTGACCCTTAGTGTCGATGATGGCTTTCTTGAAGACATTCATGTAGTCCTTAGAAGCCAAGTAGTTCTCGGAGGTAGCTTTGACTGCGACTGCTGGAGTTGCGATAGCTTCCTTTGCGATTTCTTTGTCCATTTCGGATTCCTCTTTAGTTGATTCTTCGGTCGTTTCGGCTTCGGATTCTTCGGATTTCTCTTCTTCCTCTGCTACGGATTCGCCTTCCGTTTCGGTGGCATTTTCTGCCTCGGCTTCAGGTTCGGATTTCTCCTCGTCTTCGGCCTTTTCTTCGGTAGCTTCTTCTACTTCAGCTTCGGTGGCTTCGTCAGCCTTGAGGGTGACTTCTTTGCCGTCTACAATGGCTTTGAATGAGCCATCTTCGTTGCGCTCGACAAGCTCGATGCCTTCGACAGATTTGACTGCCAAAAGACGGGCTTCTTTGTTAGCGCCACGAAAAACCACAGACACCTCGATGATTTCAGCGTTGCTGATTTCACCTGAGTCTTGGTTGTAGTCGAAGTCCGCCATCGTAATGCTGAACGCATTGTCTAGATGACCTTCCTCGATTAGCTGAAGGATTTCCTGAGCCTGTTCTCTGTTGCTGATTCCTGCCTCGAAGATAAGTTCGCCATTCTCGAAGTAAGCCTTGCGGACACTTCCGATGACATCCTTTACATCGAAGGAATGATTCAGCATTAGAGGGATGTCGACATTGTCGACTCCGTCCGCCTTGATGTCGCCAGCGATAATCTCGCCACCGCCCTTGAGTGGGAGGCGCAAGCTTGCTGTGTCGACCTTCTCGTAATGGCGGTCTTGCTCAGCTGAAGATGCTACGAAGGTGATGGTTCGCTCTTCTGCCTCTTTGCCCTCTACGGACTTAATAAGACATTTGAGCTGTGCCTTTTCCTTTGGCATCTTTGCTCCTTTGTTTAGTTAGCGACAACGCTCATTTGAGCATTGTTGTCTGATTTCACTCTCTGTCGTTCTCGTGTGCTAAGAAAAAGATAAAAGCCTAAAATTGTTGTTGACATATCGGTATGACTGATATAGAATAGAATCATAGCAACAACGAAAGGAGAATATATGAAACTACGCAATAAAAAGACAGGGGAGATAAAAGACTTTGGAAACCTACAAGTTTATGCCGAGACAGAAAACACCGACGAGAGTCAATTATTGGGCAATTTTGATTCTTTTAAGCAGATATTAGAGTATTACGAAGATTATATCCCGAAAGAGCCACTCATTAAAGACGAGAAAATTCGCGAGGCTGTCCGAGCGTGGGCGGAAGCTAACGGTATTAAGGAGATAATTATATTTGACCACTGCAACAATGCTCCCTATACGCCTGTTGGAGCGGTGGAGTTTGCAGGAAACGCCAGTCGCTTAAAGACACTATTTAGAACAGAAGAACGGTTCGATACGAATAGGATATATACCATCGCCGAACTCTGCGGAGAGGAGAAAGAATGCGAGAGCTAAAGTATAGAGCGTGGGACAAAGTCGAGAAGAAGATGCTTTTCGATGCTGACCCATTCGCCATTTATGTTTCTGGAAGCAACGAGCCGCTCTTGGCGGAAACGCACAGGAACGAGGACTGCATCTTTGAGCAATACACTTGCCTCAAAGATAAAAACGGTAAAAAGATATACGAGGGGGATATAGTCGAAGCCTTCATTGATGGCGTTTGGGATGCCGGGAATGCCGTATGCTTCGGAAAGAAAAAGTGGAAGCTTGAGGTTATCTACAATGATATTCGATTTATGGATGTCTTCAGGGTCATTGGGTCAAAGAACTGTCCAGACCGAATCTACTACTTATTCGATAAAGAGCTGTCCGAGCTAGAGGTTATCGGCAATGTGCATGAGAATCCAGAATTCTTGGAGGTAAAGGATGTCGACTGAAGCCCAGAAGCGAGCTTCGGCGAAGTATGATGCAAGCAACACCGTTCGCATCACCCTGAAGCTCAATAAGAAGACTGATGCCGATATCATCCAGAAGCTCGAATCAGAGCCGAACAAGAACGCATATATCAAGGAAAAGCTCAGAGAATGAAAAAGCCGCCCCGAGAGGCGGTCTTTTCTTTGGCTAGTCGCCCTTGTGGTAGTCGCTAGAACTCTTAACGAGTGCTGCACCTAATACGACATTTATAGCTGCTATAACTAGCTGTATAGTCTGGTCAATCTCCGTTCCGAAGCCGAAGCCCCAGATTTTTGCTAGTCCAGTATAAAGCACCTGAATAAGTGGCAATATAACGATCGCTACGATTTTCAAAATGTCGTAGGTTTTATTCGTCATTGGAATCATTACATTCTTCTCCTTAGCGTTATTCTCGATTTCTTGCATCTGCGCCTGAATCTTCGCCAATTCTTCGTCCGTCAGCCCGCTTGGATTGTCTTCTGGGCTTATTACAGGCTCGTCCTGTGGGTTTTCTGGCTCGACTGGCTCGATTACTGGCTCTTCGTCTTTTGGCTCGTCAGACGGCTTTTCTGGGGCTTCTGGCGCAGGTTGTGGCTGTGGCGTTGGCTTTGGCGTGAGCGCATCGAACTTGAAGCCGTTGGTGATTTTCTTCGTGAAGGAATATTCCGTTAATAGGAAGGTCATACCGATAGTCTTATTCTCGACTTTGCCGTAGATGTCGATAGCGGTATCTTTGGCGAACTCCTTGATTGCTACGATATTCTCGGCGTGAGTGTGGTTGAAGTCGTAGAGGTGGGTCGTGCGTGTGGTGATATAGGTTTCGGTCTTATCGAACTTTGTCCAGACGAGCTCGGCTTTCTTGGTTGGGTAGTTGATTTCGTTTGCTCGGTCGCAGATTTCTTGTAGCTTCGGGTATAGATAAGGCCCAGGGCAGACGGTGCATGCTCCTTGCCAGTCTTTGTGGCCAGATAGAGCTGGGTAGTCCGCATCCGGGTTAATCCAGAGCTTCCCTAAGCCGTTGCGCTTGGCGATATCTGCCACGAGCTTGCAGAGCGTGTCGAATGTTTCGTCTGATACCTTCCAATCTGGTGCGCCTGTACTGTTGGTGGTTTCGATGCCGATCGTGGCGCTATTGCCTGCCCAGTTTGAGCAATGCCAGGCGGTATCTTCTTCCCTCACATACTGATGAACTTGCTTGCCACCTACGCCGTAGTGCGCCGAAC
>Ga0326513_10001509_pt1 | contig 18169 bp, 12 predicted proteins | sample 2_2465_0518_D_FD_203654 | JGI IMG/M metagenome (GOLD analysis project Ga0326513, IMG submission 203654) | Bovine rumen microbial communities from UC Davis, California, United States - 2_2465_0518 | ecosystem: Host-associated > Mammals > Digestive system > Stomach > Rumen | place: USA... | reverse complement strand
TTAATTGAGCAACTTCAATTTCACCTGGAACGGTGTCAAAACCAGTGGCAACTGTATGAGTTTCTCTAACAGTTGGACTAACTGAACCATCTTTACCCACTTCTCCACCAGAGACAGTCTCTTCTGTTCTGTACCAAGGTACACTTACATGAGTTTTAACTGTTCTTGTAGTAACATTGGCTTCAACTCCCATGGAATTAAGTAAATCATTCATCTGATCTACTGACATAGAAGTAGCTACCGCCATTCTATTTAAAGCATTAATCCAATCATCACCAAGAATTTGGGTTACATCATCACCAATAGCGAGATTATTAATTTGGTCTTGTAGTTCTTCAAGTCCAGACATTACAATATTTTTATCACTCTCAAAGTTATCAAAAATATTGTGCATGAAACCTGAATCTGAAATTCCAAGTCCGCTAAAATCAAAAGAGTCTTCAATAGATTGTAAGTTACCTACTAAATCTCTTGCAACAGCTACACCTAAACGATCGATAGCTTCTTCACTACCTTGAGCAGCCTCTTCAAGAAGTTCAAGATTTTCTTCTGCTTTTAAGAATTCAGAAGAAAGTCTAAAGTTTTTATCGGTAATACCAACCAAATCTTTAATTGCAGCAGTTACATCAACTACTGTATCAGAATAATCTTGAGTAGTTTTATCTGTTTTTTCAAGTTCTTCTCGCCAATCTTCCCAATTTTGTGAAAGAGCACTAACACCTCTATTCATTAATTGGTTTTGGATTGCTAAACGTGCGGCTGCGCCAGCTTCAAGATTATAAGCTTCTGCCATTTCTTGTGCTTGAACTAAAACAGAATCTCCCTCAAGACCAAGCTGTTCTGCTTGTCTTTCAACTACTCCATCAAGAGCATTTTGATATTGTTCAAGTGCAATATAACCAAGTTCATACGCATCTTGTAATTGTTCTACTGAAGTTATGGTATTTAACAAATATTCAGATTGTTTTTGGTAAGCATCATTATTTATAATACCATCATTAAACATGCTACTAAGTTCATAGAAATTAGTAGCAGTTGAAGCATACATTTCTTGCAATTCTTGAGAAGCTTGAGCAAAATCTTCATGTATAAAATTATTTAAATTTTGAGCCAATACATCAAATTCTTCTGCGGTTAGTTCAGATAATCGTTCTGAAGTGTAACCTAATTCTGTGAGAACCTGATCTGTTATATCACCTGAGCCTAAGTGAGAACTTAGATTGGCAACAGTTCCTTCCCAGTCTACATTAGAAGAATTAAGTTGACCCCAATCTGCATAAGTTACTTCACCATTACTATCTGTCCATCCCCAAGAATTATCAAATTGCTCAGCTAATTGCTGACGCATATTAACTTCTTCTTGAAGTCCAGCAATTCTCGCTCTTTCACTATTTAAAATTTGTTGTGAATCTCCGATAAAAACTCTGCTTCCATTAGCCTGTAATATAAAGAATCGTTCCCATTGGTCATTATAAGCAACTAATTTTTCATAATCTTCATCAGAAATAATTTTTCCAAAATCTAACTTTTCAGTTATAGAAACTATATCTTGTAATTGTTGTTGTAACTGAGAATAGTCTGGGATTGCACCAGTTGCACGTCTCATATTTTCAACAAATTGTACCCAATAAGCAGATGTAGAATCAATTTCAACTCCATATTCATGCATTATATCTACGGCTTCATCAAAAGCGTCATATGAAGTCCAATCAATTGACATAATTTCATTTAAAGCAGATGTTAAATCTTCTTCATCAACATCTTGCATCATGGCATTAAGTCCATTAATAAATAAAGTACCTGCTTCTTGACCCATTGGACCTAAATCCATATTATCAATGGCGTTCACTAAAGCATTTGCCGAACTCATTGACATTTGATTTTGAATATTTTCACTTAATTGATCGAAATAACCATTAGAACGAATATCTTCCCAACCAGCCAAACCATCAATCATTCCTTGTTGAAGTGCATCGGCCATAGCCTGTCCAGACTCATATCCATTTAATTGAGCCATTTCATCAACACTGGCAAAGTTTAATTCAGAAGCTAAATCTTCTAAATATCTATTATAACTACCACCGTGTTCTGCAACTTGCTGTTGTAAACTTGATACCTCTGAATAAGTTGCTCCTTCAACATTCTGTGCTGATAAGAAGTTACCCATTGCATGATTAGCAAGATCAGTTGAATTCATAAGTAAATTAAATTCATTTATTAAATCTTGAGTTTGACCTTCTAATATACCTTGAGCTTCTGCTGCAGCTAAAGTAGCAGCAATCATTTCTGAAGTTGCTTCTGCTTCTTTACGAGTACCATCTTCATCTATATAACTATAATGAACTTTACCATCGTCGGTGTAATTATCTATACTAAAACCATTTTTATCACTTAAACCTAAGAGATCAAAATACTGCTCTGCTACCCTTCTAGAAGTGGCATTACTAAAATTATCTGTAATTAAACCAGCTATTGTAGAATCTTGCCAGAATTGAGCTCCTACACCGCCTTCATCAACGCCTCTACTGCTAGCTTGGTTAAGATAGTTTTGATAAGCTTGCTCATACGCATCAGCAAGAACTGCGCCCCCTGCGCCTCTTACCAAGTCCTGAATATTACTATCGGCATTATTGTAATTTTCATTATTACCAAAAATTACACCAGCACTAGCCTCAGCCATGATTTGCAGATTATTAGAAGCTTTATTAGAAGCTTCATCCAATTCAGCGAGTCCATCTCTAACGCCATCTATTTCATCTCTAAGATTAATCCAACTATGAGTTTGTTCATCATACAAATGTGAAACAGTGCTAAAAATAGAAACATAATGTTCAAGTTCTTCATGTATAATATCAGTCTTATCAGCTTGAATACGAGCCATTTCGGAGGTATAAGAAGCCAAATTAGCTGCTACACTAGCTTGAGTTACTCTGTTCAGTTCTTCGTTTTGTCCTCTTTCCAAAGCTGAATCATTTATTAAAATTTCACCATTAGAACCATAAGACCAATCTTGTCCTTGGACTAAATTTAATTTATTTATTAAATCCAAGGCTTGACTATTAGCATCTATTAAAGCTTCTTTCCATTCAAGAGTGCCAGTAACCATTTCATCCATGGCTTCCTTGGCGCCTTGATAATCTTCAATAGAAGTTTTTAAATCTTCATAAGCAGTTTTTGTTTCTTCGTATTGATTTTTAAGTTCTGCTGCAGCAGCTGCAGTATTTTCAGCTGCTATTGCATCAGCATTATAGGCATCAGAAATTTTTTCAATTCCTTCACTAACAACATAAGCAACAGCTGCAATTGCTGCAAGAGCAGCCCCTATTGCAAGAGTAAGAACTAAGACTGGGGCGATAGTTGTTTCTAATACACCCATTGCTCCAGCTAAACTTAATGTGGCTCCAGTATTGGCACCCTTTGCAGCAGCGTCACCAGCTTGGGCGGCAGTATCAGCAGTAGCGGCAGCAGCTTCTTGTGCTCCAGCACTAGCTTCTTCTCCTTTGATCTTGGCTAATATTTTTGTTACTGCTACATTTAAAGTTTTCTTACCAATTTCACTTGTTTGTAAAGCTTGAGTTGTTTTTGTTAAAGCATTAAGAGTCATTATAGAACTTGAAATAACCCCTATCGCTGCTCCAAGTCGTTCAGCTGCAGATGCATCTTCATCAAATAATGTTTTTAAACCTGAACCAATAGCGGTAAAATTACCACGCATGGTCATCATAGCACCACTAAGTGATGTTATAACTTCAGAAGTGGTTGTAATTTTAGGCTGAACATCTCCATAAATTTTTCCTATATTACCAGTGGTTGCGGCAAAGTCTACATTAACCTTTGCTGCTTCTCGAGCAGAATTAACATAACCATTTACACTTTGTTTAGCATTGTCCATGCCTTTAGATAAATTTTCAACTAATCCGCCTTTACCATCTTTTGTTGTTTGTATATCTTTTCCAATTTCATTTACTGCACTTGCAATATATCCACTTATTTGTTCCGGGGAACCATTGTTTTCTATTTTTGTTCTTACATTTTCTAAATCTCCAGCAAGACCACCACTTTTAGTTCTTTTAGAAAACTGATCTAAAAGTTTTAAAGTTTCTTCTAATTTTTTGTTATAGGTTTCTCTATCTATGATATCATCAGCTAATTGATCACTTAAACTTTTTTCGACTAATTGTAAACGCTTTAAAGCAGCTTCAGTTAAGGCTAAATCTTTTATCTTTTTTTCTTGTTCTTTTACTTCATTAGAAGTTACAGTATTATTTGCAGCAACTTTAAATTGTGTTTCATATTCTATAACTTTATTTTTTACTTCATCATAAGCGCGACCTTGTTCTTTAATACTCTCTCGTGCTTGTTCCAATTTAGCAATAGTTTGTTCAGCCGCTTGTTTTTCTGTTTCACTATATTGTTCTACATTTTTATTATAAGTCATTCTGGCTTGAGCTATTTGCTCTAAAACCTTTAATTCTCCATATCTTTCAGCACTAGCATTAGGGCTAACTTCCCAATTATCTAAAGATCTTCTTTCTGTTTGTATACCATACAAATTTTCTTGCTGCATCTTATTGGCATCTTGTCCAGCTTTACCAGAAATAATCATTAAATTTTCTCTGATTTTATTTAAAGCGGCTGGTGCTTCTTTTGCAAGTTTTTGCGTGATAAAACCAGCAAAAATGGGTATCATACCCTTAAGACCACCCATACCTTCCATGAGACCTTTTACGCCTTTAAGCATTTCAGCAAAACCATTAGTAAGCTGAATAAAGAATTTATCATCTAAAATGTCATCATAAATATCTTCCATTGCCGCTTTGACACGTTTCTCGGCAGCTTCCCATGAATCAGCATAAATATCAGCTTGCTTCTGTAATGTACCATCTGAAGTATTTGCTACTTTTAAATTTTCTTGGAATGTACCCCAGTTATCAAAAATAGCCATGAATTGGGCATATTGACGCTGACCAGCTACATTCTGAGCCAATGCAACTCTTTCTGCTTCACCAAGTTCGCCCCATTTTTGTCCAATATCATCAAGAATATCATCCATTGCACGAAGTTGGCCATTAGTATCTACAACATCAACTCCAACTTTAGCAAGAGCCTTTGAATATTGACCTAAATCAGTTCCATCTTCAAGTGTTTTACCAAGTTCCAAGTCTTGGATACGAGCAAACATAGTCTTAAATGCAGTACCTACTACATCAGCAGATTGACGAGTTTGTGCAACTACAGTAGCCAAAGCAGTTGTAGCATACTCATAAGATAAACCAACAGTATCAGCAATAGAAGCAAACTTTTCAAGACCTTGTGAAATTTCTGCAGAACTTGAAGCAGTTGCAGCACCAAGAGCAGTGATAACATCAGCATAATGTTCAAGTGATTCAGAACCATCATCAAAGTTGTTCCAAATTGCAGTCATATAAGATGAAACTTCTTGAGCAGAATCACCGGTTACTTGAGCCATCTTAATAGTAGCATTTGTTCTCTCTTCTACCTCTTTATCACTTAAACCTTGCTGATAGAAAATAAGTGCAGCATCAGTATAAGCAGTGGTAGTAGTGCTCAAAGCCTGTGCGGCCTTGTTGGCTCTGTCCGCAAAAGCAGCCATCTGTTCTGTAGATTGGCCAGTTACAATACGTATATTTGTTAATGATTCATTTAAGTCTTGAACATATCCATAGGCTTGTTGTACTGCGCCCATAAAACCATGAATCAAGGTTGAAGATAATTGCCATCTAATAGTATTTTTCAATACTGTTCCCATTTCTGTGAGAAGCTTACTTGTTCTCTTAATAGGTGCTTCTGCATTAGCAATCGATCTCGACAAGTTGTCGAAAGCCTTTTGTCCTTGCGGACCAATGGCCTCTAACTCCGCTTTATACTGCTGGAGTGTTTTACCAGAGGCTTTTAAAGAAGCTGAAAATGTTGACAGGTTTAATTTACCAGTGTTAACATCGGTAGCTGCTGTAAGATGTCTTTGTAACTCAGCTGCAGCCGCAGAAGCCTTCTTTATTTCTTCTGCATTAACTCCTATGTCAATTCCTTTAGAAGAAGTACCAACTGCTTGTAAACTTTTCTGCAAATCAACTATTTGTCTTTTGGCTTGGTCGGTATTCGCTCTAAAAGTCAAATCAACATTTAATTGTTTTGGCATATTATTTGCTCTCCTTTCTCTCATATTTTCTTCTTTTATTTGCAAATAAAAAAAGGGGAGAAGAGTTGTGAAACTCTCCTCCCCTAACTCTCAATTATATTGAAAATTAAAAGATATACATTATCCTAATTTGGTTACAACTTCCTTAAGAAGTCCAAGGTTCTTCTCGTCAGATAACTTTTCACTAATTTTGGTAGCATCAAGTTCCAAATTAGAATAGTCCTTACTAATTGTATTCAAAATTCCCATAGCAGAATTCTCATAAGCATAAACTGCTTCAATAGTATCAGAAATACCATCAATTACAGTTTCATACTCGACTTGCGGAATTGCTGATACGATCGCATCAATAAGACCCGAACTATTAAGAAGGTCATACAATTTCATTGGGTCTTCCTTCTGCTTATCTGTAAAATTGATATTAGTGTAAGCATAGATAATCTCAAGACTACCCATTACTTCAATCAATACCGGATTAGCAAAATTGGTAGAATGTGAATTGTTAATTACATTACCAATAAGTGCTAATTTATCATTTGTAGGTAAATATTGCTTAACTTCAATCTCTATATCATTAAATTTAATTGTCTTAATTTCTTCATTCTTCTTAAGACCTAACTTAGTAAAACTGACTTTGGCCATGTTTTATATATCCTCCTTTTTCTCTATGAGTATATTATATCAAAAATTTTTTTAATTAGGAAATTTTTATTTTTTTATTAAACGATTTAAATAAGCTAATGTAATTCTTGATTTAGCCAACTCAATACTTATTTTTCCGGCTTTCATCGCTTCTTTAAATCGATCTGGGGTACGAGGCAAAAATGGATTAAACCAAGGCGGTGGTGGTTGAAATTTAAAAATAAAACTATCGGATTCACTATTAAGAGTTGAATTGTTTTCAATTATATCTTGTAAAACTGCGGGAATTGAAATAACTCTTATAGGATTTACTAAATCTCTTATATTTATAATTAATACATTAGATTTTATTTCTGCTTTACGAGCACCGGACAATCCTTGAATAGCAAATAAAAATTTTCCCGCTTCAATAACTTCTTGTGGAGTTTTCCATACAGTTAAAGAATTTAAAAAATAATCTTTAGCGTTATCATTAACTAACCATTGAGATACAAGACCTGAAATTACAGCGCCACCAACTAAATGAATATCTCTAGATTGGCTATAGTTTTTTGCTGAAACAAACAGATTCTCATTGTGAAACATAGGAATTTGCATAATAACATCAGTTTTTCCTTGAGATGAAATAGAAGCTTTATTTCCCATTATTGAATAATTTATGGTTTTAGCATTTTTATTACCCAAAGTTTCAATAGTACTTGGATTGTCAATTAACTCCTTACTTATTCCAGCTAATAAATTATTAGTTTCATCTCTAGTTAATTCTGCTGTTTTTTTAACTATATAAGGACCAATAAGTTGCAACAATCCTTCTAATAAATCACCCTTGTATTTATTTATTTGTCCCTCCAATTTAGGAATTGTTTTTTGTAGATTTTCTATTTTTTGTTCCAATTCCATTTTTTCAAACTCTGTTGTTACTTTTTTTAAATCTTCTTCAGCTTTTTCTAATTCTGTTTTGGCTAAAGTTAAATCAACAGAGTGCAATTCTAAATTTGCATTAACCTCTATTCCTAATTCCTTGCCTTTTTCTGTCCACCAAGGTAAATTCTGAGCAATAGCATTACCTAAACTCTCTCTCATTTCTTCTGTTTCTTCAGCTTGTTTAAAAAGTCTATTTAAAGCAATTTCTAATTGTTTAGCCTTATCTTGAGAAACAAATTTTATTCGATTCATCATTTTTTGTTTTGCATTTTTGTAAGCGGCAATATAAGAAGAAGAAGATAAATTTTTATATTTTTGATAAGGTATTTTTCTTATATTATACATTTTATATCTCCTTTTCCTCCTTTCCACACATAATAAAAAAAGGGGAGTCCGCATATAGCGAACTCCCCAATTTAATTAGCTTTCGCTAAAAATTAACGTGAGTTAATCAGCCAGCAGGTGTAAGATCGTCAATAGAGTCACCAGCATCTGTATGTGTTCTGTACTGAGCATCAAGTCCAGCATCGGGAATAACCTGAATAGCAGCAAGTACCTTGTGAGTTGGATCCCATCTAGTGTAATCAGGGAAGCAGTCAAGAGTAAATGTGAATGTTGAAGGATCACCAGTAGCTGCCATAGTAAATGTAAAGTTAGACTGAACCTTACAGTTAGGGATTACAAACTCAGCAGGGATATCAAGACCATCTTCATTTCTGAAGAGAGTTGAAGCCTCAAGATAGAAGTTAGAACCGAAAGAATCGGCAGAAATTTCAATCTGCTGAGCACCAGAAGCAGCCTTCTTCTCTGTGTAATAATCTACAAGAACTGCATCAAACATATCGGCAGTAATAGAAGTAGCAATAGCATAATTAACTACTTGACCATCACGAGTTCTACCAGATTCAATAGCTGCAACAGAGATGTCCTTAGAAGCAGCACCAGCTGCAGTACCGATATAAGGCTCAGAAACAATCTCTCCATCCTTCATGAGCATGACATAGATTGTATCCTGGGTTGAATCAGGCTTAGGAATGTTAGAAAGAGTAATCTTCTGAATTCCGCCACCTGTAGCTCCAAGAGTTACATCATCCTTAGCAATTGTTTCAGTAATATGCTGAACAACTGGCTTAGCATCTGAAGCGTCAAGAAGACCAGCACCAGCAAGAATCATAAGACCCTCAGGTGAAATAAGAGCATCCTCCATTGTGAAAGTTGTGGTCTTATCACCATCCCATGCTAACAATCTAGCGTTACCACGACCACCAGTAGCATATACTGTTGAAGAACTACCTTCAAGTGAAGAAGTCTTAAGTGTGTCGAAGTAAAGAACAGGCTCACCCTTGTAAAAGATCTTATTACCGATAGCCATAGTGTTCTTAGCACGAAGAACTACTTCGCATATTTCACGAATACCATACTTCATTACGTCTTTTCCTCCTTAATAAATTTTTATATAAACACGAATGTGTTATCAAATATTTTTATGGATGTTTGCCATCCAATCGGGTGGTTCATGATCGATTTTAGCACCCGCAAGTCGAGATTTAATATCAATATCCCAACTTTTATACATTCCAAATCTTTCTACTTGGTCACAAAGCATAAATAATGTATATTCTTTAAGTTGTGGCATTGGAATACCAAGACCAACAGATAAGATTGAAATATAATTTAATATAAAATCACCAGCATCTCTACTTTTTATGGCGGCGACTTTTTCTCTACCACGCATTATTTTATCTCGAATTTCTTTTGCTCTTGTATCATTTTCATTAACATTATATTGAATTTCTTCATCTTTACCATGATTTAAGCAAAATGCTATTTGTATTATTTCTTGTAGTGCATCAAAATTGCTATCATCTACCGTAATCATTCCTATTTCTTGTTGATAAAACATTAAAGAACGTGGTGTAAAGCTTATTTTATATTTAGGAAATATTAAACTTAGAACCTCTTGAACGGCTTGTTTTTTATCCAAAGTTCTTTCGTCTTCCATCACCATCATAAATAATTGAAAATTTGAAACTTCACTTAAATCAATTTCGTCCTCAAACTTAATTGACTCTTTAGAAATATTAAGTGCATAAATACCAGACATAAACTTATCCCTTCCCAAATAGGAAATTTCAAGTAAAGTCGGTTGATGTAAAATAAGCTGACATTCAGGAATAACTATATCAATTCCAGTAGCAAGAGCAGTGGTATTAATCATGCTCATTATACTGTTTATTAAACTCCTCGACATAAGATTCCCATTCATTAGGATTTATCATCTTCTTTTCATCATCACCATCATGAACTGTGCGGTACATCAAGCAGAGTCCTGCGTACTCGTCCGTGAGGATAATTTGAGTGGCTCCCGCAAATTCTGTCTTACCTATTCCACTTAAATGCGCTTCATCAAACATCGTATCAAGTTCAGCGGCAATTCTATAAGGTCTCAACTTCGCATCCTTAAGTTGCCACTGATCGAAGTGACAAACAATATCAAATTCAATTATATTATCTCTAAATTCTGGATTGGTAGCATTTGGGATAAAATTATCAAAATTAATTATAATGTAGTTTAATACACTTCCATCAACATATAATTTTGGAACTGTCTTTATATTTTTTGGAAATAAAGTTTGTTCCTGCTCTGGGGTAAGGTTAGGCTTATCCAGAGCATCCGGAGTTGTGTAGTAAAGCAAACGCTTTATTCTATCACAATTCATAATCTTGTCTGTTATAGTAGCCAAATCTTTTTCAATAGATAAAAAAGATGATTTTGGCTCTCTAAAGCCTTCAATTTTCATTTAATATCTCCTTTATCTCAATATAATGACTGTGCAACTATTATCTTCTCATACTCTCCATACTTAATAGTAAATTGCCCACTATAAATAGCTTCCCAACAAATTTGAATTTGTAGAGGATTGTTAGGATCTAAATAAAGTCTAGCGGGACAGTTAGATTCAACAATAGACCAAGAGGCACCAGAAATGATCTCTCCTGTGAATACATAACTGTACTTAATTTTAGGTTTAACGAAAGTATCTCCCTCAATAATAGGCTCAGCTGGCTCCGGAGGTGGATTAGGATCAACTGGTGGCTTCACAATAAGGCCGCCCGCAATTCCTTCCTCCAAGTCATCTTCAAACTCATTTGCATAATATTCTACCGCAGTAAGTTCGAGTATACCAGGAGTGGAAATCCAGTCAGTCGCCTCAACTCTCCAGCATACTTGCGGCGAGCCTTCATCCTCTCCTTGCAAATAAAACTTACTATAACGTCTAAAATATTCAAGCACTTCTTTAGTTCTTGGCATTAAAATATGTAAAGAGTGATTAGGATTATCAATGCTAATACCATGCTTTTGGATATAATCAATTTTTGTTTCTACTGGGCCACGAACTGCGGCATAAGTCGAATGCTTAACACCCATTTCATCTTCCCAATTTATTTCATAATTACATCTTCTTATCTCTGCTCTAAAATATGCCAATTCGGTTAACTCTTGCAAATGAATAAGCCAAAAAGTGTTGGTTCCAACCCATTCAAATATATCACCAGCGTGATAATCTTCTTCATTGTGTACTGACACAATTTTATCATCATAGTCCATCTTATTCTTGTCAGGGTTAATTAACGCCTTACAATATTCATGTGGGTTGGGGTCATAAACTCTTGAATTAGATGAACTCTCAATAGGATCTAGGCTCTGTACCCTGCGGATAGTTGCGGCTTGGTAAGAGCTGCGCAGAACGCGATCAAAAGTTCTACGTTTGTCAAATATCATTCTTTCTTGTTGACCATATCCGCCATTTTTTACAAGTATATCGGACATATTATTCATGCCCTCTAAACCTACATTCGGATTACCTTGTGGATGATTTGCTCCAAGATCCCATCCAAGTCTATTAGTCATGCGTCTGATAGAACTATTTTTATTCGGCACTATAAAAATCCCTCAATAAACTAATACATTCAAATACGGTTTTTCTGTAAATACCAAATTCTACTTCCTCAGAACGCAAGCCTTCTAACTTGGCTAAAATCTGTAAGAAGTTAGGACTAAAGAAAAGTTCATTTAATCCTACCAACTCAACAAGAACTGTATCAAGTTGTTTTATCCAATCTTCTTCGTGTTCACGCATAGGAATTAATTTCCAAATTTGGTTGGTTAAACGTGAAACATTTGTTCCAATACTCTCTTCTGAAATGTCAAGATTATATTTCTTCGTTAGCATTACTTTTACGAAGTATAGACCAATTGGATCTATAACTTCCATCGTCCTTCAATTTTCTTCTCTTATACAATCTCTGATTGTGTAAGGAGTCTCTTCGAGATTCATCAAGCAGTTCTTTAAGCTTAGCCATGTGATTTGCCTGAGAAGTCATCTTAAAATCTGCACCAGAATATTTCATACGAGTATTTTCAATAGAGGTTAATTGGCGCTGAACCCAACCTTGTTTCATTATAATCGCCAAAATATTTACCTCTTCCGGGGTGAGTACCGCCGCGAAGTAAGAGTTGTCAATAACAACTTGTGGGACTGGATCTTCGTCCTCCGAAGGATCAACATCGCTATCAGAAGAGCTTGGCTCTTCTGGAACTATATCTCTAATTACAAAGTCTTCATCAGTAACTTCATCAGCGGGAATTATCTCCTCACTAATAGTATAATCATATAAATTAACTCTTGGAAATTCAAATCCCGGTAAGGCATCTTTAAGAAGGCTTTGCAAATCTCTTATAGTATCTTGCGGTGTCATAAACTCCGAATACATATCATCAGTAATTTTTTCAAGAAAGCGGTTATAGATGGCAGAAAAACGTGTTCCTTCTTCCATTCTATTTCCTCCTTTTACTATATATTACTTTTTGTCAATAACATTATACTTTGGAGTGGTTCTGCGGGCAGGGGTGCTGTTTGTAGCAGCAGGTTGAACACGACGTGTATGTGTCTCATTCTTTGCAGCTTCCTCGTCCTCGTTGTCGGGCTCTGAATTAGCAAGGGCCGCATCAACGTCAAAACCAGTTTTCTCCTTAAGTGCCTTTCTCTTAGATGTACTCTCAAGAGGTAACTTAACAGAAAGTGCTTTGATAAGTGTCATTACTCCTTCTGGAGCAAAGTCCAAAGCGTCAAGGAACTGATCGAGTGAACCATTAACAAGTAAATCTATAACATCCTGTTCAGACATATCATACTCAAGCTCTGTTTTAAGGCCAAGTTCCTCTCTTGCCTCAACATCAGCAATCTGAAGGAACTGCTCCATCAATTCTCTACCACCAGGCTGGAAAGCTAACTTAACCAATTCATCATAAGTAACAATGATGGTCTCACCCGGCTGAATATTTCTCTTGATATTTGCTTCTGGAATTTTATAACTTACCATTCCAAAACTTCTGTTCTTTACTGAACACTTTCTAACTGTATCTGTCTCCATAATTTTATCTCCTTTATCTCTTAAAAAATATAACAAAAAATGGGGGAGGGGATTAAACCCCATCCCCCAAGATTTTTATTATCAGCTATGTACTGTCTTGTGAACAGTGTGGTTAACACCAGTGTAGTCAAGGATATCAAGGCTACGGTTAACCATATCAGCAGTAGACATCTTACCAGCAAGTGAGCTGTCGATGAATGCGCAGATGTTGTTAGCGAGCATGCAAGTTACGCCAACCTTCTTGTAAACCTGAAGTTCTCTTGAACGATCCTTGTTGTTGTACTCGTCGATAATTGTGTTACCTTCGAATGCAACCTTAACAGGCTTAGTATCAGCACCAGTAGGGATGATGTAAGCATAACCAGGGTCAATAACCTTAGTTGAGTTAGTACCATCTTCAAAGCCCTGCTCAAGAATAACAACCTTTGTACCCTTGTAATCAGCAAGCTTACCTGTCTTCCAAAGCTGATCCTTCATAGCCTCAGTGTATCTCCAAGCTTCCTGAGGAACCATCTTAACTGCGAACTCGTAAGTGCAGTAAATAGTAGGTGTACCATAAGCAGATGCGATAGTAATAAGTCTATCAAGTGCATCCTCATCGAAGCCGTTGCAAACGTGGATGTTTGCAGGAGGGAGCTGGTTGATAGAAGCCTTAAGAGCCTCACCAATCTCTCTATAAATAAGTTCATTCATGCCATCAAGAACAATCTGTGTAACTTCTGCGAAGTCAACACGACCATCAAGGAACTCCTCAAATCCAATCTGAGCAGCACCACCAATAGCAGATGTTCTTACTTCAAAAGTCTCCCAAGACTTGTCAAGCTTGAATACCTCATAGATACCAGCAAGACCAACTCTTGTGATAAACTGCTTTGCTCTTGAGCTACGAGCAAGCTTTCTACGGAATACGATCTTGTCGCCCTGTGCAAATGTACGTACTTCAGCGAACTTCTCGTACTGTTCTGTAACTACCTTAGGAAGTACATCATCAAGAATTTCCTCAATAATAGAGAAGATAAGGTTCTTGTTCTCTCTATAAAGAGCATATGTACCAGCTAATTCGTTCATTTCTTTTCTAAATGTCTCATTGCAAGCGTCGTAAGTGAGATTCTGTCCATTATAACTATAAGTTGAAGGAGTTGAAGAATCTGCCTTAGCAACGATCTTACCCAAAGCGACTAAATTCTGTCTATCTAAAGCCATCTTATTTTCTCCTTTCTTATGCGATTCTCATTAACTTAAGTCCAGCTTGACCATCTGGCATTGTGTAGATCTTAACTACCTGCCAAAGCATAGCACCTGCTGCAGCACCAGTAGCATCTTCAAGGATACCATCACTACCAGGAGTAAGTGTATCACCAAGAGCAAATGGAACGACTACAGGCTCATCGCCAGTCTTGTTAACCTTAGCCTTAACTGTATTAGTTGTGAAAATGTCACCAATGTTTGTCTTGAAAAGACGAGGAACCATTGTAGTACCTGCAGGCATCTTCTGAGGCTGGTTCTTAGTGAGGATGTGGAAAGGATCCTCGTTGTAGTGGCTCTCTCTAGGATCGTCACCAGCAGTAACATCGTCATAAACGATAGTAACGTCAGAATTGATAACCTTTGAAGTAGCACCAGTGGAGTCTACACCATTGTAATATCTTGTCTGAGCAGTACCCTGTGGATGTGAACCAGGGCTATAAAGTCTAGCCTGATAATCACCCTTCTTCATAGCGAATTCGCAGTCAGCCTGCTCATCACCTCTATAAAGCTTGATCTCATTATAAACAAGCATCCATTCGCCGGCACCAGTGAAGTTTACAACTCCATTTGCATAGTCATACTTAGCGAACTGACCATTCTGGAGTACATCAATGGTAGAAGCAGCAGGAAGCTGAGCGTAGATCTGACCAGTGCGCTGAGCTGAAAGATGATTAGGCTCAACCTGACCGTAGCCATACTCTACAAATGTAGCAGGGTTATCATAAGTAATGATTTTCTTTACAAAATCCTTATACATTTTTGTATTTTCCTCCTTTTAAAATTTTATACCATTTCTTTTTCGGTCTCAAGGACTGCCTTAACCCATGCTGGAGCAGATTCGAGAGCAGAATCAGGAGCAGCCAAGCTGTCTAAATTAAAATTAGCAGCGGGTACTTCTTCCTTCTTTTCCTCTGAATCAAGGTTAAAACCTACCTTGTTGCGAACACAAATAACTGAAAGCTTTGCCTCAATCTGGTCTAAAGAATAAGTATCAATGTTCTTGATAACGTCTTCCTTATCAGAATCAGAAAGCATGTAGAATGAATCAATCATTGCCTGCTTCTTCTTCTTTTCCTCAGCAAGTTTGAACTCCTTAAGTGGAGCAAGCTCTGCTTCGAGTGCGGCACAGCGTGTTTGTAATTCCTTGTACTCTTTTGCAAGAGTAACATATTCAGGAATGTCCTCTAATTTATATTGAGTTTCTGAAGTTTCTGATTCATCATTTTCGCCCTCAGAATTTTCACCAGATTCATCGTTTTCCTCTGAATCCTCTTCTCCGGCAGCCTGTCCTTCTGCATTATCTTCTTCGGAACCAGCGCCTTCGCCATCCTCAGAAGATGGAGTAACTTCTGCCTGTTCACCAGAGAATTCTGTTTCAGTTGACTTAACTTCAGTTTCTTCAACCTGGGTCTCTGGATTAGTAACATCAATAAATTCCATATCTCCGTTCAAATCTTCTGTTCCTCCTTCTTCAGTATTTTTCAATAATTCTTTTATTTCTTGCATCATTGAGAATAACTGTTTCTTGAATTCTTCATTATCCTTAATCAAAGAATAATCAGCGCCTTTAATAGTAGCACCTTCAAAACAAGGCTCCATTTCTTCTCCTAAAATGCAAAGTTTTGATATTATTGCTTCATTTATAATGAAAAATGAAGGTTCGTCATTATTACTTTCTGACCATTCAGCATCAATAGAATTTGGATCTAATTCCATAGATTGATTATTTCCCTTTTCTACAACTCTCTGACACTCTGGATACTGACCAGTCCATAAATAACCTTCTGTCATAAGATACTTGTGAATAGTATCTCCATCATCAATAAAATCTTGAAACCAACACTTAGCGTCAGTAGGAACAAAGCCATAAGGCTTTGTAAGTTCCTTTACTTCCCATTTGTCACCGGAAATTTCAATGGAACGACTATGCTCCTCAAAGTCCTCTGTGGCCTCATTATAGAGGCCAACAATAGGACTACCGGGAAGTGAATTAGCCATTTTTGTAGCTACTTCTTTAGTAATTACGCTACCATTTCGATTAGGCTTATCACCTACATAACAAACCTTAATATGACATTTAGAAATAAGTGGGTTCAAAGGTTTTACATCAATAAATTCACAGGGCGCACCTGCAATAACACTTGTATGTTTCATCCTTCTCCTCCTTACATAGATTCTAGGTTAGCTGCTGTCTTCTCAGACTTCTCGCTGTCGCTCTTCTCAGGGCGGCCCGCACCCTCTTGATTACTTTCACTCTTTTGGTTTTTACCACCAGTTACACTACTCAAACTCTCTGCGTTCATAGTAGAAGACATAAGAGGAGGTATCATAATGGTACTCAAGTTCAATACTTCATTCTCAAAGTAAGCGTTGTGCAAGATAGAACTCTGTGAATGACCAAGAGCAATCTGAGGTAACATTTTAGAATAACCAATTTGTACTTGTTCTTTGTACATCTTTGATAAATCTTTATAATTATACTGTGTAGTTTCAAGCATATAGAATCTATACTTAAACTTGCTATTGGAAGCCAGGTGCTGCACAATATTATCAAAGAAAGCGGTAAATTGCAATAATAAAGTTCTTAAAGAAGATTCATCATCAAGAATAGACTTTTCAAGAGCCAAACTTGTATCAGAATTAAACAAGTTTCTTGAAACACCAAAAGCATTGTAAACACCACGTTCCATTCTTTCCAAAACATCTGTGCTTTGAGCAGTAGAAGTATCAGCAATATTAACTGCATCAACATCAGCAACTGTGGAAACAACGCCAACTCCTATATTATCCTCAACCATTTCAACAGTATTATCATGTAAGTCTTTAATTTCATCCAAGTCAAATACTAAGTCAAAGTTTTTATCAAGAGGATATTTTTGAATGAGAAGTTTTTGCAAATTCTGCATTTGCTTCTGCTTATCCAATCCTTGTGAAGTCATTAAGTCTAAAATTGCGGGAATAGCTTTCGCAAAAAGCGGTTGGTCTCCATTAGCAAAAGCAAACTTTATTGCAGAACCAACTTCAAGAGCGTACCAGCCATCTTTTATATAAGTGGGTGACCATCTTGGAGTACCTGTCCAATAGGTTGACTGCTGGATATTGTCACCGGGCAACTTACCTTGTTTATAAAGGATATAACCCTTCTTAAATTCATCGGGAAACATATTAAGAATTTTAGTTCTATACTCTGGATCGATGAAATTTTCATCGAAATATCTCATGTTGAATTCAATAACTGGTGTACTTCCAGAATTATAAAGACTTCTACAATAAGCAATAGGCAATTCTTGTAAGACTATTCCATTTTTTGAAGGCACCAAGTAGCCATAATAAGCTCCATTTTTAATAACTTTTAATGCTATATCTCCACAATTCTTTTTTATATAAGAACCATCTAAAAAACCCAAAAGGAAATAAAGTTTCTTTAATACTTTATCATTGTCAACCTTTTCTTGGTCGTAGATTTCAGGGACGATGTACCAGTCGAATCTATACATGTTAGCAAAGTAATCACATATTCTTGAATAAATACCATTAGTATCATAGAAGAAGTTTGATATATCTCTTAAATAAAATAAATTCTTTTCGTCAATAGCTCGATAAATATCAGCAACTTTAAAAGTTCTTGAGCCGCATTTATAAGTGCGCTGAGTCATTTTTAAAGTAGCATCATCAATAGTTCTTTTATCTATTTTGATTTTACCAAACTCTACTTTTGGCTTGACAAGATATGAGCCTTTATTGTCATCGTATATATAT
>Ga0326513_10001508_pt1 | contig 18200 bp, 15 predicted proteins | sample 2_2465_0518_D_FD_203654 | JGI IMG/M metagenome (GOLD analysis project Ga0326513, IMG submission 203654) | Bovine rumen microbial communities from UC Davis, California, United States - 2_2465_0518 | ecosystem: Host-associated > Mammals > Digestive system > Stomach > Rumen | place: USA... | reverse complement strand
GGTCGACCACTTTGGCGAAGGTGTAATAATAATGTGGTTCTGTCTGTGGGTTGATGGCGCGGTAGACGCCCTTGTCGTCAGTGAATGACAGCAGGAACTGCTCATAGTCCTTGCGGGGCATGTAGATGTCAATGTCGTCATCCCATGGGATGTAGCCCTTGTGGCGCACGGCACCAATCAGCGTGCCGCTGCTGAGGAAATAGCGCAGGCCATGGGCCTCGCAAAACTGGTGGACAGCGTCGAGGATACCCATTTGTATCTGGCGCAACTCCTGAATGTCTTCTATTTTCTTCATAGTCGTTCTATTATTTCGAGACACATGCGGCTGTTGTGGTAGGGACATTTCCAGAATCCGGCCTTGTCGTCGTCGCGATTGACGGTGCCGTCGGCGCGGCGGCTCCAGTACCACTCGCCGTGCTCCCAGTCGACCAGATGGTCCTTAATGTACTGGTAACAGCGCAACGCCTTCTCCAGCGCCTGACGGTCGCCGAAGTACTGGTAGAGGTTCAGCCATCCGACCACGTTCTCGGCCTGCACCCACCAATGCAGGTCACAGTCGTTATTTTCATGAATCAAGGAACCATCGGGGCGCAGGCCCTTCTCGCTGGCCTGTGCCACCAAGCGGACAATGGGCTCCACCTTGTCGAGCACCTGCTTGTCGCCAAGCACCAATGCCGCCTCGTGCATCAGCCACGAGCACTCGATGTCGTGGCCGTAGCTCTCACGAAGGTCAGCATCACGCGTCCAGTCCATTTCGAAGAAGAGATCGAGGTGGTGGGTTTCTGGATTCAGGATGTGGTCGGTAAAGATGTCGATGAGGTTGCGCAGGGCTGCTTCGACACGGACAATCGTCTCTTGCGGAATGCTGATTGTCATGGGCAACACGGCGCCAATAACAGGCAGGTAGTCGCAAGAAGCGTTGCGTTGGAACTCCTTGAGACAGCGATAGAGGTTGGTGTAGGGCTCGATGATGTGCAGGTGGGTGTTCTGCGACTTAGGATGGTTGGCATCGAGCTCAGAGAGACGCATGTCGGCAATCTTGCCCCACTCGCGGGTACAGGCCTCAATATAGCCGTTGTACTGACGGTCGAAGGCATGCTGCTCAATGCTGTTGAACAGCTGCAAGGCATAGTCGAGTGCCTCGTGGTCGCCTGTGGCACGGGCATATTCCGACAGTCCGTAGATGGCGAAGCCGATGGCATAGAACTGCTTCTTGGTGTCGAGCGGACGTCCTAAGTAATCGACACTCCAATAGACGCCACCGTATTCGTGGTCGATGAAGTGGTCGATGAAGTAGTCCTTGGCGCGTGTCGCCGCCTCTAAGTAGAGACGGGTCTTATAGGACTTATGGACCTCATGAGAGAAAAACCTATAGGCGGCAGAGAAGGCCCAGAGGATGCGGGCATTGAGGATAGCCCCTTTCTCGGCCTCGGGATGCAGCTGGCCATGCCCGTCGATGCGTCCGTAGAAACCGCCATGCACGTTGTCCTGCATGTGGTCAAGCCAGAATGAGAGGATGTTGCCTTCCAACAGCTGGCACGCATCGTCTTTAAGTGCTTGAATGGTCATTGGTTGAGGGCTTTGTTCTTGGCAATCAGCCGCTTGATGGCTTCGACGCTGGCGGTGGTGGTCAGTCCGTCCTCGGGGGTGTGCATGCAGTAGTCGACGAGGCGCTCCACAGAAGAGACAGCCACGTGCATGCGGGTGTCGGCCGAGGCGTAATAGATTAGTATGCGTCCATCGCTGTCCATGATCCAGCCGTTGGAGAAGGCCACGTTCATCACGTCGCCGACGTATTCGTCGCCCTCTGGCACCAGAAAGTAGCCGCCAGGCCGTGCGATGACGTGCGTGGGGTCGTCGAGGGCGGTCATGTACATATAGAGCACGTAGCGCAGTCCGTCGGCCGTGCCTCTGACGCCATGGGCCAGGTGCAGCCATCCCTGCGGGGTCTTCAGGGGGGCTGGGCCTTCGCCGTTCTTTACCTCGGTAATGGTGTGGTAGTGGCGCGGGCTAATGATGATCTCCTCACCCACCTCAGCATGGGTAATGTCATCGACCAGCGTCCAGCCGATGCCGCCGCCGCTGCCTGTGTCGATGAAACCGTCCTGTGGGCGGGTATAGAAAGCATACTTGCCTTGAACGAATTCAGGGTGCAACACGACGTTGCGCTGCTGGCTTCTGGACTTCAGGTCGGGCAGCCGCTCCCATGTCACCAGGTCTTTGGTGCGTGCAATGGAGGCAGTGGCAGTGGCTGCCGACAGATTGCCGGGCTGCGAATCGTCGTGACGCTCGGCACAGAAGACACCGTAGATCCAGCCGTCCTCATGCTGCGTCAGGCGCATGTCATAGATGTTGGTGGTGGGAACGGGGGTGTCGGGCATGGTGACGGGCTCTGGCCAGAACCGGAAATTGTCGATGCCGTTGGGACTTTCGGCTACGGCGAAGAACGACTTGCGGTCGGCACCCTCGACACGGCACATCAGCAGGTACTTGCCATTCATCTTGATGGCACCGGCATTGAACACGGCGTTTATCATGATGCGCTGCATCAGGAAGGGGTTGTCCTGTTCAGAGAAATCGTAGCGCCATTCCAAGGGCGTGTGGTCGGCTGTCAGCACAGGATAGCGGTATTTGTCATAGATGCCGTTACCTCCCAACAGTGGTTCATTCCTGCGCCCAAGCAATTTCTCATGCTGTTGGCGCAGCATTGTCAGCTTTTCTTGAAATTCCATATATTACTTCTTTGGAGGCTACAAAGATAATATATTTCTCTTAAATGCGAGGCATAAAAAACAGGAATTTATACCGAAAGTTTTGCACATTCCGCTTTTTTACGTATCTTTGCACCAACTAATTATAAATAAGGTGTCGAAATGAACAAGCCGTCTCTCACTTCCTTACTTGCGCTGACAGCAATCATCTTGGTGTCGTGCGGCTGCAGACTGCCTGTGGAGAACGACCCGCTGGCTGACAGCGGCCGTACCCAGCGCACGGAGAGCCTGCTGCAGAACCTGAAGGCGCTGGGCGACAGTGCCGTCTACATGTTCGGCCATCACGACGACACGATGTACGGCATCGGCTGGCAGAACAACGATGCCGGCGACTCGGCTGTTCACCAGCGCTCCGACGCTGAAAGCGTCTGTGGTGATTTTCCCGCTTTGCTGAGCTTCGATCTGGGACATCTGGAACTGGGTCACGACAAGAACCTGGACGGTGTACCCTTCGACCGCATGCGCAAGGAGATTGTTGCCCACAATGAATGCGGCGGCATGACAACCCTGTCATGGCACCTCGACAACCCGCTCAGCGGCGGTTCGTCGTGGGTTGCCGACTCGCTGAAGGAGGTAGAATCGGGAACCGTTGCCGCCATACTGGAAGGCGGCGTGAAGCATGAACGCTTTCTTTCCTGGCTTGACCGTGTGGCCGACTTCCTGAACTCTTTGGTGACGCCTGAGGGTGTCCGCATACCCGTCATCTTCCGTCCTTGGCATGAGCACACGGGCTCCTGGTTCTGGTGGGGACAGGCACACTGCACAGCAGAGCAATACAAGGCACTGTGGCAGATGACCGTCAGCCGGCTGAAGGAAAAGGGGGTTGTCAATGCTCTCTACGCCTACTCACCCGGCAGCGAGCCTGACGGCAATCCGGAGAAATACTTGGAGCGCTATCCCGGTGACGACGTGATTGACCTCATGGGACTCGACTGCTACTGCTTTGCCCCCGATGCCGATACGATGCGAGTGGCCGCCTATGCCGCACAACTCGACAAAAATCTCGGCATGGCGTGCCGCATTGCCCGCGAACACGGGAAAGCCGTTGCACTGACCGAGACAGGCTACGAGGGCATCAAGACCACCGACTGGTGGACGCATACGCTGGCACCCGTCCTGGCGCGCCATCCGATTAGCTACGTCCTCGTCTGGCGGAATGCCCACGACAAGCCCGGCCACTTCTTTGCACCCTATCCCGGCCATCCTTCTGCTGCCGACTTCGTACAGTTTTACAACGACTCAAAGACGCTTTTCCTACGCGATGTCAAAAGGCAATAGGTTTCTGCCTCATCTTGTTGCTTTTGTGGTGGTGGCCACATGGGGAACGACGTTTGTGTTTACCAAGCTGTTGCTGCTTGGCGGACTGACGGCGGCACAGATATTCATCCTGCGTTTCATCATTGCCTACGCACTACTCTTGGCCTACAGCCTCATGAGGGGAATTCGCTGGATGGCCGACTCTTGGTGTGATGAACTGCTGATGGTGGCACTGGGCGTGACGGGAGGCTCGCTCTATTTCCTGACAGAGAATTCTGCCATGAACTACACGACGACGACCAACACCAGCATCATCGTCAGCTTGTGCCCGCTTTTTGCTGCTGCTATCATAGCGCTTTTCTATCAATCTGAGCGACTGAGTCGCATGCAGACCTTTGGCACGCTGATGGCGGCAGCAGGTGTCATCGTGGTTGTCATGAACGGTCATTTTGTACTTCACCTCTCGCCGCTTGGCGACACCTTAGCCTTCGCCGCCTGCCTCTGTTGGGCGTTTTACAGCCTGCTGATGATACCCGCCAATAAGCACTACGATACGGTTTTCGTCACACGCAAGGTTTTCTTCTACGGACTGCTGTCGATGATACCTTATATGATAGTACACCCTGAGCTGAACATCCACCTGCTCTTTGCACAGCCTGAGCTGCTATGGAATTTGCTGTTTCTTGGATGTGTGGCTTCCATGCTGTGTTTCCTGGCATGGAACTGGGCGCTGAAACGGTTAGGTGCCGTTGTCGCCACGAACTATGTCTACCTGAATCCCGTTACGACCATTATCTTTGCCTGGTTCATCCTTAACGAGCAGATAACGTTGTGGTTCATCCTCGGAACCCTGCTCATTCTCTTCGGTATGTTTCTTGCTGATAGGCGCGTCACTTCGTGATATGATATCGCTTGATGACGGCGAGCGTCGTACTGTCGCAGTTGAAGACGGAGTTCAGTCCCTGCGCCTCTTGAGCCGGGTCGCCTACATAGGGGTCGCCCACCTGCCACTGCTCGTGCCGGGGACGGGCCTCACCGCCCCATGCCCAGAAATTGCAGCCGCCAACGGTTGGTTCACGCTGGATGAGCGAAAAGATATAGTCGTAGAAAAAGTCGCGGGATGCAGTCGAGGAGCCTGGAGCGAAATTGAAGCCGTCGCGGGGAAAGCCGAACTCCTCGATGACGAGAGGCTTCTGCAACGCCTGGGCTATCAGGAAGTGGGACTGCAGGTAGTCGTGCACCTTTACGCAAGCGCCTTCGATGTCGGCGGCGAGCGAATCCTTGCGCACCCAACTCCAGTTATAAGGCCAGACGTGGGCTGTCAGGTAGTCGATGTTGGGGTCGGCAGAAATCTGACGGAAGAGGGCTGAGTCCATCTCGCATCCCCAGATGCCCTCCGAACCGACGGAAATCAAATGGTTGGGGTCGAGACTGCGAATGAGGGCCGACGCCTCGCCGAGCCATTTGGCGAAGGGCTGCTTGGCTTCTTCGCTGAAGGCACGAGGCTCGTTGCCTATCTGCCAGGCCATGATGGTGGGGTCGTCCTTATAATATAAAGAGGTATAGCGGTTCTGTCGGCTAATGATGAAGCGCACGTAGTCGTAGAACAGCTCGTGGGCACGATTGTTGAAGGCATATTGGCTCATAGCCTGCATGAATGCCGGATAGCCGACCTCGTCGGGCCGTGGCTGACGGCCTGCGCCTGCCTGTTCCAGATAATAGCCATAACCGCCGCTCCACTCCCACGAATTGTTGAGGAAGAGCACGGCCTTCATATTGCGTTTTCCCATCTCCATGAGCAGGTAGTCGAGACCGGCCAGTAATGTGTCGTTATATACGCCAGGGGCCACCTGCAGCGTAGGCTCCACCTTCGTAGCTACGCCTCGCTCACCGTCGCTGCCTACGAGAATGCGCAGGTTGTCGAGGCCAAGTGCATGCAGATGGTCCAATTCGCGGCAGAGGCGCTGGCGGTCGCCGCCCTGGCCTTCTGACCCCAAGATAGGGCCGTACCAGAAGTTGGTGCCGACAAAGGTGTAGGCGCGGCCATCAATGACGAATCCCGTTTCACTGCGTTTTACAAATCCCGACAGAGCTGTCCTTTCCGCACAAGCGGTCAGACACGCCGTCATCACGCATAAGGCAATGGTCTTTAATTTCAGATAATGCAAGGCTTTTGTTCCCATCGTTTCTGTTGTAGACTAAGAGCGTCCGAAAAGCCATTTCTTAAGGAAAGGACTGATACGGAGTATGTTTGAGGCAATAATGCTAAAGCCGATGACCAGCAGCGCAAAGAGAATTGAGACTGTCGTATCGGTGATGAAATTGTGACGATAGAGCTTGAAGAACGAGCCGATGCTGGGCAGGCTCGGCAGGAAAAGGAAGTGGATGAGGTAGATATCCAGCGTTCGTCGGCCGATGTATTGGAGGGAGGCTCCGATAATCGTCAGTTTCGTGAAATAGTGCTGGTAGTATCGGAAGTACATCAGCGTGATGGTCAGGAGCAGGAACATGGCCAGCGTCAATGGAATGATGGCCCAAGCCATGCGCAGGGTGTGCCATTTTAAGGCATCAAGCGTGCATAATACGGCCAACAGTACGATGATGGGGAAGAACCACTTCGAGTCCATCAGCCGCTGCGCCTTGTCCCAGTAGCGGTGGGCTATATTACCATAGAGGAAGAACGGCATCCAGAGCATCAGTTGCCCCAGACTGCTGTCGAGCAGGAACTGGTGAATGTCGGTCATCGGTCCGCGGTGACCCTTGGCCCATGAGAAGTATTTGGGCTGGTAGCAACTGTCGTAGAAGGCCAGTGAGACAAGAAACAGCAGGATGATGAGCAGAGCCGACATCCACTTGGCGCTGACAGGCGGCATGTGCGATGTAATCTTGTTCTCCAAATAGGCAAAGGGATAATAGATGAGGAACATGTAGAGCAGTACCAATGTGAACCAGTAACCGCCTTTGGTCGGTGAGTGGAACGACTCTTCGACGCCTGGCCAGAAATGAGGCTTCAGGATAGCTGTGGCCAGTGCAAAGAATACCAGGGTGGGAATCAGTTGCACACGCACTTTCTTCAAGATGAGTCCACCCAGATTGCGGGCAGTCCATATCTGTGAGGCTTTGTAGGCCAGGAAACCGCTGATGAAGAAGAAGAGCGGCATGCGGAACAACAGCAGGAACTGCAGCGATGATGAATGTTTCCACTCCTCCTCAAAGCCTATCTGTGCGACGTGGTTGGCCACCACCATAATCATTGTGAAGCCACGCAGGGCATCAAGCCATTCCAAGCGGGGCTTCTTTGCAGGCATCATCATATTCATGTGTGCAAATTTACAAACTTTATTTTGGATAATCAAACAAAAAATCGTATTTTTGCACGTTAGAATGGAAAATCTGAAAGAAAAGACGGCAAAAGGACTGATGTGGGGGGCTGTGAACAACGGCACCATGCAGGTGCTGAACCTGCTCATAGGCATTATGATTCTGCGCAAACTTTCTCCAGAGGATACCGGACTCATTGGCATGCTGGCTATTTTTTCGGCCATTGCCGGCAACCTGCAGTCGAGTGGTTTCTCCACGGCACTGATCAACGAGAAAAAGCCTACGGCAGCACAGTACAACAGCGTGTTCTGGTTCAATATCCTGATGGGCGGGCTACTCTATGCCGTGCTGTTCTGTTCGGCACCGCTCATTGCGTGGTTCTTTCATCAGCCCCGTCTCACCGACTTGTCACGTTTCCTGTTTCTTGCCTTCTTCATCTCGTCGTTTGGCATTTCGACGAATGCCTATCTTGTGAAGAATATGATGAACCGCGAAATCACAATCATCAACATAGCCGCGCTGTTGCTTTCAGGAACGACGGCCATCGTGATGGCACAGAACGGTATGGCCTATTGGAGCCTGGCTTGGCAGCAGGTGGTCAACTCCCTGGTTCTGGTTCTGGGACGCTTCTATTATGTAAGATGGAAACCCTCGCTGCGTTTCACTTTCGATTATATCCGTCAGACGTTTTCGTTCTCAATGAAGATACTGGTTACGATGATCGTCAACACTGTTAATCAGAACATGCTCACCGTCATTTTTGGACGATTGTTCCGCGATGCCAGGGTGGTAGGAAACTTCTTTCAGGCTTACAAATGGGATGCCATGGCCTTCCAGACGGTGGGGGGCATGTTGTCGCAGGTGGCTCAGCCTGTGTTGGTGAGTGTGCGCGATGAGCGCGAACGCGAACTCCAGGTGTTTCGAAAAATGGTACGTTTTGCGGCTTTCCTGTCGTTTCCTGCCTTGTTCGGCTTGGCATTGGTGGCTCGCGAGTTTATACTCTGCACCATCGGAGAAAAATGGATTGACTGTGTCCCGTTGTTGCAGATACTCTGTCTGAGCGGTGCTTTCATGCCGCTATTCACTCTTTTTCAGAATCTGGTCATCAGTCACGGACGTAGCGACGTGAACATGTGGCTAAACATCGGACAGATACTGCTACAGTTAGTGGTCATCTTATTGTTCTACAGACAAGGTATTACGGTGATGGTGATAGCCTACAGTCTGTTTAATATCCTGTGGCTGATAGCATGGCAGCCTTTTGCCCGTCGCATTATAGGACTTCGCATGACGGACTTGCTGCGAGACACGGTACCCTTTGTCATCATCTCGGCAGTCGTTATGCTGGCAGTCCATTATGCAACGCTGCCTGTTGAGAATCTCTGGCTGCTTCTGTTGCTGCGCATCATCGTTGCCGCCGCACTCTATTATGCTGCCATGCGCCTGCTGAATGTAGCCATTTTGCGTGAGTGTATGCAATTTGTCTTCAAGAAAAAACGATAAGACACCTTATGGAAATAACCGTCATCATACCTGTCTACAATAAGGCAGAATATCTGGACAAATGCTTTGAGAGCATCTTCCGGCAGGACTTTGACTCTTTTGAGGTGGTGGCTGTCGAGGATGGTAGCACTGACGGCTCTGGCGACATCTGCGACCGCTGGGCAGTGAGTGAACACAGGCTGAAGGTTTTTCATAAGGACAATGGAGGTGTGACGGCTGCCCGCCGATATGGTGTGGAACACAGTGAAGGCCGCTACATCATGTTTGCCGATGCCGACGACCTTCTCACGGAACATGCACTGGCTGTGATGCACAGGATTATCAACGAGACGGAAGCCGACGAGGTGATAGGTACTTACGACGACCAATATGGGCACCGTCATGACTCGGGACTGCGAGGCTTCATTGAGCCTGAGCGGTTGATTCGCGATCTGCTGGCCTTGCGCAGCCAGTTCTGTGTCTTGTGGGGCATCATCTTCCGTCGCGAGCTACTGGAAGGTTGTCTGGATGCATCCCGTGAGATAGTGGAGCGCGAAGACTCACTCATGCAGATTAAATGCCTGATGAAACAGCCCAAGGTATTCTTTACTGAGATAAGCGCCTATCTGCACTATGAGGATGTACCTAACAGTCGCAGGGAAACGTTGAGTTGGATTCGCATCTACGACGACCAACTGCGCCAGACGCTGCAACCGCAATGGGAACGCTATCGTTCGGCTTTCGTACACCATCAGATGAAGGTCTACGAGAAATTTATCGACCGCCGACAGTTCAACGTTCTCGACGAATACTACCGGCCCCTGCGCCGTCAGCTCACCAGCGATATTCCCCTGATGGACCGTATCGTCCTGCTATTGCCGCCACGCATGGCCTATCTGCTTGTTCACACCTACAAGACACTGCTGAAATGGAAAAAATGAAATATCCCTCCCAGAATGACGTAGCCGTGCTGCTCATCATTTTTTCACGTACAGAGACACTCCGACGCACGTTCAATGCCATTCGTGAGTCGCGCCCCTCAAGGCTGTTCATCTATCAGGACGGGCCCCGCAACGAGGCAGAGGCGCTAAAGCTGGAAGCTGCACGAAAGATCGTTGATGATTGCGAGATAGACTGGGAATGTGACGTCCATCGCAGCTATCACACAGAGAACAGTGGCGCCTGGCTGTCGAACCACAAGGCGCAGACGTGGGCCTTTTCATTGGCCGACAAATGCATTGTGCTGGAAGACGATTCTACCCCGTCGCTGTCGTTCATCCCTTTCTGTCGCGAGATGCTTGAGCGCTATGAGCACGATAACCGCATCACGATGATAGCAGGCTTCAATCACGAGGAACAGACGGATGCGCCCTACGACTACCTGTTCACGACGGCATTCAGCATCTGGGGATGGGCTTCGTGGCGGCGGGTGTTCAGCCGGTGCGAGGTAGGCTATCCCATTGTCGATGATGCCTTTAACATGCACCAGCTGGAGGCATACGTGGCCAATCGCCACGAAGGAGGAAAAGAGATGCTGAAAAAACTGCGTAAGCACAAGGCATCAGGCAATTCCATCTATGAGACGCTTCTTTGGACGGCCTGCACACTGAACAGCGGCTTGACCATTGTACCTACCAAGAACTTGATTCAGAATACGGCCGTCAGCGAGGAGTCGGCTCATTTCCAGTCGCCGCTGAAAACCCTGCCTAAAGCGATGCAGCGATTGCTCTCCCTGCCATCTCACGACTTGCAATGGCCCTTACGACATCCCAAATACGTGATAGAGAATGTGGAATATAAACAGCGTGTCTACCGCATCATGGGGTGGGGGCATCCGTGGGTTAAGGTTGCCCGCTCTTTTGAGGAACTCTATCGCAACCTGCGTTTTGGCAATTTCTCTCAGATAAAACAGGCTGTTGCACACAGGTTCAAGAAACTTACAGGACGTTATAATTATCAGTAACTAAAGATTAATTAAAGAGGTATGAAAACTTTTGGATATTTCGATGACAAGAATCGCGAGTACGTCATCACCGATCCGGCGACGCCGTTCCCGTGGATTAACTACTTAGGTAACGAAGATTTCTTTGGACTCATCTCGAATACCGCTGGCGGTTACGACTTCTACAAGGACGCGAAGTTCAGGCGCATTACGCGGTACAGGTATAACGGCGTGCCGATGGATGCGGGAGGCAGGTACTTCTACATCAGAGAAAGCCTCACCCCTGACCCCTCTCCGACTGGAGAGGGGAGTGAGTACTCTGAGCCTTGGAGTCCCGGGTGGAAGCCGTGCAAGACGGCGCTCGACTCGTATGAGTGCCGCCACGGCATGAACTATACACGCATCACGGGCAGTAAGAACGGGGTGGAGGCCTCAGTGCTGTTCTTCGTGCCACTGAAGACGTGGGCGGAGGTGCAGAAGCTGACGCTGACGAACAAGGGCGGAGAGACGAAGCGGCTGAAGCTGTTCTCCTTCACCGAGTGGTGCCTGTGGAACGCGGCCACGGACATGGAGAACTTCCAGCGGAACTGGTCGACGGGGGAGGTGGAGATAGAGCGGGTCGCGCTTGACGGTTCTCCCGTCAAGGCCACCACCATCTACCACAAGACGGAGTATAAGGAGCGCCGCAACCACTACGCCTACTACGCGCTGACGAATGCGGAGGCGCAGGGCTTCGACACCGACAGGGAGAGCTTCATCGGGCTGTACAACGACTTCTCCAACCCGCAGTGTGTGATGGCGGGGAAGCCCAGCAACAGCGTGGCGCACGGGTGGAGCCCGATAGCCTCGCATTATATCGAGGTGGAGCTGCAGCCTGGCGAGAGCAAGGATTTTATCTTCGTGTTAGGATATGCGGAGAATGAGCAGGAGAAGAAGTTCATGCCCATACCCAGCAGACCCTCCCCCCAGCCCCTCCCTGTGAGGGAGGGGAGTATATACTCTCAAGACGGAAATGCAGCGGCAGAAGTAACTACTCCCCTCCCTCACAGGGAGGGGTCGGGGGAGGGTCTGCTTCTCACCTCCCTTGGTTCTCTCGACCGCACCATTATTAATAAGGAGAAGGCGCATGCCGTCATCTCCCGCTTCTCAACGGTGGAGGCTGTCGATGCCGCCTTCGCCGAACTGCGCCAGATGTGGAACGGGCTGCTGTCGAAGTTCACCGTGGAGAGCGGCGACGAGCGGCTCGACAGGATGGTGAACATCTGGAACCAGTACCAGTGCATGATTACCTTCTGCTTCTCTCGCTCGGCGAGCTTCTTCGAGAGCGGCGTGGGCCGCGGCATGGGCTTCCGCGACTCCAACCAGGACCTCGTGGGGTTCGTGCACCAGATTCCGAGCCGCGCCCGGCAGAGAATTATCGACATCGCCTCGACGCAGTTCCCCGACGGCGGGTGCTACCACCAGTACCAGCCGCTGACGAAGCGGGGCAACAACGACATCGGCGGCGGGTTCAACGACGACCCGTGCTGGCTGATCTTCGGCACGGTGGCGTATATCAAGGAGACGGGCGACTTCTCGATACTCGACGAGATGGTGCCCTTCGACAACCAGCCGGGCACGGAGGTGACGCTGTTCGAGCACCTGCGCATCTCGTTCGACCACGTGGTGAACAACCTCGGACCGCACATGCTGCCGCTCATCGGTCGCGCCGACTGGAACGACTGCCTGAACCTGAACTGCTTCTCGTGGGACCCCAACGAGAGCTTCCAGACGACGGAGAACAACAGCGAGGGCTCGAAGGCCGAGAGCCTGATGATAGCCGGGCTGTTCGTGCTCACGGGGAAGCAGTACGTGGAGCTGTGCCGGGAGCTGGCCGGTTCGGTAAGCTGCGCTAATAGCGCAACCTACGAGACAGAGGCCGACAGGGCGCAGGGCTGCATCGACGCGATGGTAGAGGCAGTGAAGAAGCACGGCTGGGACGGCGAGTGGTATCTCCGCGCCTACGACTTCTACGGGAATAAGATCGGCAGCAAGGAGTGCGAGGAAGGCAAGATCTTCATCGAGAGCCAAGGCTTCTGCACGATGGCTGGGATTGGACTGGAGGACGGCATGGTTGATAAGGCACTCGACTCCTGCAAGAAATACCTCGACTGTGAGCACGGCATGGTGCTGAACAACCCGGCCTTCACGCGGTATTACGTGGAGATGGGCGAGATCAGCAGCTACCCCGCCGGATATAAGGAGAACGCGGGCATCTTCTGCCACAACAATCCTTGGGTGATTATCGGCGAGACGGTGGCCCGGCGCGGCAACGACGCCTGGGAGCACTACACGAAGATTTGTCCAGCGTGGATCAAGGACCAGCAGCTGCACAAGGTGGAGCCGTATGTGTACTGCCAGATGGTGGCCGGCAAGGACGCCGCGAAGCCGGGAGAGGGCAAGAACTCGTGGTTGACGGGCACCGCGGCGTGGAACTGGCTGACGGTGACTCAGTATATCCTGGGCATCCGGCCGACGTTCGACGGGCTGGAAATAGACCCGTGTATCCCCGCGACGTTGAAGGAGTACACAGTACACCGTGTTCTGCGCGATGCCGAGTTTGACATCACCGTTAAGAATCCCGACGGAAAGGAGAGCGGTGTGAAGCGTATTGTGCTCGACGGTTTCCCCATCGAGGGAACTGTCATCAAAGCCGTGCCTGGCAAGCATATTGTAGAGGTTCTTATGTGTTAAATAAATATAAATAATGCAACTTTGGAGGTGCTGCTGTTCTTTACATGAAGAAAAAGCAGTACCTTTGCAGTCCGATTATTGGGGAGAGGCTTAGAATCCCCACGAAATGTTGTGTGAATAGCGGCGTCTTTGGCCGGGCGAAGCGGTTCGTGAATCAGCGTTTCAGCATACGTTAGACTTGCAGCCGAGCGTTAGACCTCGGATGTAAGGTTTGTGTGTGTAAAAGAATAATGTAAAAAAGTTTTTTAGTAAACCAAAAAGAGAAATGAACACTTTAAGTTACAAGACTATTTCCGTCAACAAGGAGACAGCAAAGAAGGAGTGGGTGGTCATCGATGCAACCGATCAGGTGGTAGGTCGTCTCTGCTCGAAAGTAGCTAAGCTGATTCGCGGAAAGTACAAGCCAACTTTCACTCCGCATGTAGATTGCGGTGACAATGTTATCCTTATCAACGCCGATAAGGTGGTTTTCACAGGTAAAAAAGAGACTGACAAGGTCTATACCCGTTATACTGGGTATCCTGGCGGTCAGCGTTTCAATACGCCTGCCCAGCTGCGCCAGCGCAAGGACGGTATTGACAAGATTCTGCGTCATGCCGTGAAGGGTATGCTGCCGAAGGGACCTCTCGGTCGTTCACTGCTGAATAACCTCTACATTTATGAGGGAACAGAGCATCCACACGAGGCTCAGAAGCCAAAGGCAATAGATATTAACCAGTATAAATAAAAGATAAGGTAAGATGGAAGTAATAAATGCAATCGGTCGTCGCAAGAGTTCAGTAGCTCGTGTGTATCTCCAGGAAGGTACTGGTAAGATTACGATCAACAAGAAGGATATTGAAGTTTATTTCCCCTCTGCCATCCTGCAGTACGTGGTTAAGCAGCCGCTGAACCTGCTCGAAGTGGCTGAGAAGTATGACATTAAGGTGAATCTTGACGGTGGAGGTTTCACTGGTCAGAGCCAGGCCCTGCGCATGGCTATCGCACGTGCCCTCGTAAAGGTGAACGAAGAGGATAAGAAGAAGCTGAAGGATGCTGGTTTCCTGACACGTGACAGCCGTGAGGTTGAGCGTAAAAAGCCAGGTCAGCCAAAAGCTCGTCGTCGCTTCCAGTTCAGTAAGCGTTAATGTGACGGAACTATGTTTAGCATCTAAACTCTTGAGATTCCTATGGGACTACTTGGGAGCTGATCTAACACAGATTTAAAAGAAAGTAAACAATTAAAAAAATTAAAGCAAAATGTCAAGAACAAATTTTGATCAGTTGCTACAGGCTGGCTGTCATTTTGGCCACCTGAAGCGTAAGTGGAACCCCGCCATGGCTCCTTACATCTATACCGAGCGTAACGGTATCCACATCATCGACCTGCATAAGACGGTTGCCAAGATTGACGAGGCTGCCGATGCCTTAAAGCAGATTGCCAAGAGTGGCAAGAAGGTTCTATTCGTTGGTACTAAAAAACAGACAAAAGAAGTGATTGCCGAAAAGGCAACCAGCATAAACATGCCTTATGTGATTGAGCGTTGGCCGGGCGGTATGCTCACTAACTTCCCCACTATTCGCAAGGCTGTGAAGAAAATGGCAAATATTGACAAACTGATGAACGATGGAACTTATGGTAACCTGTCGAAGCGTGAGCTGTTGCAGATTACCCGCCAGCGTGCCAAACTCGAGAAGAACCTCGGTTCTATCGCTGACTTGACCCGTCTGCCCAGCGCTCTGTTCGTTGTTGACGTAATGAAAGAGCAGATTGCCGTTCGTGAGGCCAATCGTTTGGGCATTCCCGTGTTTGGTATCGTCGATACCAACAGTGAGCCAAAGAACATTGATTTTGTCATTCCTGCTAACGACGATGCCAAGGACAGTGTTGAAGCTATTCTGAACGCTTGCTGTGCAGCTATTGCCGAAGGTATTGAGGAACGCAAAGTTGAGAAGGCTGACGAAAAAGCTTCTGAAGCACAGGAAGAGGTCGAGGAGAAGGCTGTACGTCGTCCTGCCCGCAAGGCTCGTAAGGAGGAGGAAGCTCCTGCAGAGGAAGCTCCTGTTGCAGAAGAAGAGGCTCCCGCTGCTGAATAATTCACAATTCACATGCACAATGCACAATTAGCTGCGCCGTGCTGACTGCATAGTGAATATCAAAGAAAGGTATTATAAATTAGGTGCAGCTTCATTGTGCATTAAAAAAGACAATAAAATGGCAATTTCAATTGATGATATTAAGAAGCTTCGCGCTATGACCGGCGCGGGTCTCGCTGACGTTAAGAAGGCTCTGACCGAAGCCGAAGGCGACTTCGACAAGGCCAAGGAGCTGCTCCGTGAGCGTGGACTGGCTATCGCTGCCAAGCGTAGCGACCGTGAGACTTCTAATGGTTGTGTTCTCGTGAAGTGTGTGAATGGCTTTGCTGCAATGATTGCCCTGAAGTGTGAAACAGACTTCGTTGCTAACGGTGCTGACTTCATCGCTTTGACACAGAGCATTCTTGACGCAGCTATCGCTGCTAAGGCTACTGACATCGAGGCTGTAAAGGTGCTCGACATCAACGGCCAGACAGCTCAGGAAGCTGTTACACAGCGTTCGGGTATTACTGGCGAAAAGATGGAACTGGATGGCTATCTCGTTCTGGAGGGTGACAACATTGAGGTGTACGACCACATGGGTAAGCATACATTGTGTACCATGGTTCAGACCAACAAGTTGGCTCAGGAGGCTGGTCATAAACTGGCTATGCAGGTGGCAGCCATGAAGCCAGTTGCTCTTGACGCTCAGAGCGTTGACCAGAAAATTTTGGACGAGGAGTACAAGACTGCTGTTGAGAAGACCAAATTGGAGCAGGTTGAGAAGTTTGTTGAGATGAAGCTTAAGAAGGCAGGTATTAATCCCAACCTCGTTGATAGTGAGGATCACATTGAGTCGAACATGGCTAAGGGATGGCTCACTCAAGAGCAGGCTGACGAAGCCCGTAAATTGATAGAGACTTCAAAGGCCGAGGGTGAGGCTCAGCTGAAAATGCCGATGATTGAGAACATTGCTAAGGGACGCGTGCAGAAGTTCCTGAAAGAAAGCTGCCTCGTTGACCAAGAGTTCCAGTTCGGTGATGGTGACAAGGCCACTGTATCCCAGTGGCTCAGCCAGCAGGACAAGGAACTGAAGATTGTTGCTTTTAAGCGCTTCACACTCGTTGCAGAATAAATTCTGTTGTTACAATAAAAAGAAATGCAGTCCTCTTTACGGGGCTGCATTTTTTTGTTGTTTAAAGTTTGGAAATTAGCAATTTTTTCATTACTTTTGCAATCGATAGTTTTCCAATAAAAATGTAATCTAATGAAAAAAATGTTCTTTTTGATGGCAACTCTTATGTTGATGTTGCCGCTACAAGCCAAGAAAGTGAAGAAGGTGGTTCAGACAGACCGTGATTATTGGGTGGAACAGACCTACAAGATGGCGCAACCAGTGCTAGAGAACATGGCCAAAGGTGAACTCCAAAAGAATATGAAAACGGAATTTTCGCCTTCCTTTGACAACCGCAACCGCAAAGTGGTCTATATGGAGACCTTCGGGCGATTGATGGCTGGTGTGGCGCCGTGGCTTTCGCTACCAGATGATGAGACAGCCGAAGGTCAATTACGCAAACAATTGCGTGAGTGGGCTTTAGCTTCATACAAGAATTCTGTTGACCCTGATTCGCCAGACTATTTGTGTTGGGGGGTCTCCGGTCAGAACTTAGTGGATGCTGCATATATTGCTGAGTCATTCATTCGTGCCTATGATGCCTTGTGGGTGCCTCTGGATCGGACGACGAAAAATCGTTATATCGAAGCGTTCAAGAAGTTGCGTTCGATAGAGCCTCCTTATACTAACTGGTTCCTCTTTTCTTCAATCATCGAGAGTTTCATAGCAAAGGCCGCAGGTTTAAAGGAATATGACGATTTCCGTGTGATGATGACCATACGTAAGGTGGAGGAGTGGTATATAGGCGATGGTTGGTATGCTGATGGCCCTGTGTTTGCTTTCGATTATTACAGTAGCTATGTATTCCATGCGATGTATCTGGAAACGCTGAAAAATATGATTGACGCAAAGGCAAATACACGTTTAGAGTACCAGAAGTACTATGACCGTGCCTTGAAGCGTGCACAAAAGTTTTCTATCATTTTGGAACGTTTTATTTCGCCAGAAGGTACGTTCCCCGTCATCGGCCGCTCAACGCCTTATCGTTTAGCAGCTATGCAGCCATTAGCACTGATAGCGTGGTATCAGAAATTGCCGAAAGACTTGTCTAACGGACAAGTGCGTGCCGCACTTACCGCAGTTATGCATCGCATGTTTGATCAGCAATCAAATTACAACGAAGCAGGCTATCTGACCATAGGTTTTTGTGGCCATCAGCCAGAAACGGCTGATTGGTATACAAACAATGGCTCGCTTTACATGACGAGTCTTGCGTTTATGCCACTCGGCTTGCCTGCTAACCATCCCTTCTGGACCGATGAGGCTGAGCCGTGGACGCAGGTGAAGGCTTGGGGCGGACAACCATTCCCAAAGGATCATCGCTGGGCTGACGACATTGTAACGAAGGACAGATGGTGAGAAGAACAGCGAAAAGGTGAAGAAAGAAACTATTAGAGGTAAAGGATCGCCTCTGGTCCCATGTTGAATAGCAGGTCTACGATGCTGAGGTTTGGTTGGAAACCGT
>Ga0326513_10001507_pt1 | contig 18211 bp, 22 predicted proteins | sample 2_2465_0518_D_FD_203654 | JGI IMG/M metagenome (GOLD analysis project Ga0326513, IMG submission 203654) | Bovine rumen microbial communities from UC Davis, California, United States - 2_2465_0518 | ecosystem: Host-associated > Mammals > Digestive system > Stomach > Rumen | place: USA... | reverse complement strand
CAGAGAACAGAGAAAGAGCATTAGGAACAACGCCTGGGGCAAAAGATATAGCAGAGAATTCTGGTCTGCCGTCATAGCGGTAAGCATTACAAGGCATATTAGAAGCTATTGGTTTTTGACCAGCTTCTTCAATTACAAAGCCACGTTTGTCTGTTTTTTCTTTCTGGTATCTTGTGAAAGTAAACATGCAATTACAACGAAGTGCCCGGCTCATTTTATTATTAGACTGAGGTGGCACTTCCCAGTCGAGAAGATATATAACACCATCTGGATCTATGATAATATCTCCAGCTTCAATGGTTGAATTTTTAGAACATCTGATATTTAAATTATTGTCTGTGTTTGAATACCGGCTTTTCGTTGAATCTGGATATATCTCAACTCGTACAATCTCTTCTTTGTAGTCTTCTTTAAATTGATCATACCAATTATGAAGATGTTTAAAACTCATGACAGAGCCAGGTATATCGTTTTCAAGAAACGCATCAAAGTCAGAGACCAACGTCTTGGGTACATAAAACCTTCTGGTCGATGGTTCTGGTTTATAGGGGATAGGCATTGGTCTCACCTCTTACTTAATTGTATTCTGCATTATGTTTGCAATGAACTCACTTGTTGGTATGCCGTCAATACGCACACCTTTGTATTTTATATTACTTGGTAGCCTGCCTATATTGTTGGCAGAGTTTAGAATGTTTCGTCTTATAAACATAAATCTGTTTACTGTATCTTCAGACCACTCAGATTTATCCTTGCCATTATTCATTGCCGTAAACGCTTCTTCAACATCATTAATCAGACGCGAAAGATTATTCTTCTGTTCTTTGCAGTATGATGCCAAAGAATAGGTTCGCTCGCTTATCGACTCCATATCCTTGTTTTTCATGATAATTGCAACCGTATAGTCGTTAAGCATTTAATCACCTCATTACATCGTAAACCTTACCATCTTGTAGTAAGTTATTCTGCGTTCATTCTCAAGAGAAGATATGCTGTCTTTTATATTGGCATATGGTTTGTCTGCATTTGTAACAGTAAGAGCATCAGTTGTGTAGCCAACTATATTGTTAACATCTGAAGCTACCTTCTTGAAGAAGTTGATTTGTGCGCAGATTAAAACATAAGCCTTTTCGTCTATCAAAAGATCTTGATCAAACCAGAATGTTCCATCTTCTCTTTGTTCTATTGTACTTTTATCATAAACGGAGGCTCTTTGTGTGTCGATGTAAAGACGTTTTAAACCATAGACAATCATGTCATAATAGTTCTTGTCACTTAATTCAACTGGAGTTCTTTGCCATTCAGTCTGATCCCTAAGTTCCTGAATTAATTCTGTAATTGATGTGCCCACACATTTCGCCTCCAATCGCTTTCAATTTTATTCACCACTTAAGAAATCAACATCAGGAAGTTTCTCCTGGAGAATCTTAAGTTTATTTGTAGAAAGATCCATCTTCTTAGCAACTTCTGCAATACCGTGCAATTCTGCTGGATCTTCAATATTAGCTAAAGTAGATTTGATTTTACTAATAGAAGACTTGAGCAAAGCTTCTATTTCTTCATCGCTCATATGAGGATTCTCGTCTTTTTCCAAGTAAGCTCCAAGCTGTTCAAGCGGAACTTCTTTACCAGTATGGTCATATGCAACCAGCATTCGCTTTGCGAAATACTTCTGACCAGAACAAATACTCTCGATATAAACAATATCGTCAGAGTTCAGAAGCTGAAAGCTTCCAGAATTAATAACAATATTCTGTCCATTTGACAGAGTAACACCAATATCATATTTACACTTATTTGTTACACGAAACCTTTGATCACTCATTAACCGCACAACCTTTCACCTTTAAATAATCTGTATTAGAAAAGGGGAGGAGAAGGCGCCACGATAAGGTGGCGCCGATCTCCGACCCCATAAACAAAGTTTATTAGTTGATGTTATAAGCACCAATAGTAGGATTATGCCCAGTAACAAAAGCACAACCGAACGCCTGGTCAAGACGGACTTCGAAGACCATGTCATTGATGTCCTGAGCCTCAAGAGCATTGACAGGACCCTCGTTGACAATCTTCAGGTTACGAGCTTCAGCGCTCATAGAGCCAGGCAGGATGTACAGCCAGTTATCCTTCAGAACAGGAGTGGTGCTGCCATCAGCATACGCATTCGCCAGAGCAACAACAGAAGAACCATTGTAACGACCAATGAAGCCATTGTCGTTCAGCTCGTTGATCTGCTCATTGCTGAACTGAGTTGTAGGCGTGCTGTTCATAACCATGCCAACAATTGGAGCCAGCTGGGAAACAGCCGCAATGTCGCCAATGATGTTGACAGGACCAAGCCTACGGAAGTAGTTGATCTGCTTGTCGAGCAGAGCCTTGTTGATGCCAGTACCAGTCGCATAGAACGGAGAGGCATACTTGGAAATCGCATCCTGGAGGACGCGCTCAACACGCTCGAGCTTCTTCATAGTCATGACACGATTCGCCTCGGCGACCAGATCAGCCATGTTCACACGGCCAGTGCGCAGATCGTAGATGTTGATAGCAGGACGAGCAGCGATCTCATCAGTATCGACAGTAACCTGACGCTCACCAACATAGCTGCGTGGGACAGTGGAACCACCCTTCGCGTGGAAAACAACTTTAATACCGTTGGCATTCTTGACCTGGAACACGGCCTTGTCACCAATGCCAACATCCTTCTGGTCAGCAACCTGACCAAGGAAATCAAGCGCATTCTGCTGAACCTCAGTAAGAGTATAAGCCATAGTCTGCGCTATCATGTGACGATTCTTTGGAGAAAGATCTTCAGCAAGCTCTTTCATAATGTCGCTAGCTTCACGGATAGCATCACCATCATTGCACTTGTTCATAGCCTGATCAGCGATGACTTTGATCAGCTTGCAATCCTTTGTAATATTGATATCAGCCATTTCAAATCACCTCTCTAATTAACCAATCAAGCCAGTGGCAAGCACGCCATAGGATTTGCCCTCAGCGATTGTAGCATCGGTGGTCGCAACAAACTCGTCGTTAACCTGGAGAGGATGCGCACGCATGAAAGCATCAACAGGAGCAGCATACTCAACGGTATCGTACTCAAGACGACCATCGAGAACAGCCGCGTTCTCAACAAAATAATAACGATCGTTCAGCGCCTCAACGATAAAACGATAAGCAGGAACGCCGTCAAAAATATTCAGAGCCTCTTTGCAGAGGAACTTTGTAGTGCTGTCAGCCGCAGGAAGCTTCAGCTTCATATCAGTTGGGTCAAGAACCATGAGCACGCCATTCGCAACAGGAGCCTCGGCACCGTTTCTGAACTCGCCCTCATAGAGGTTGCCATACATCTTGGTCATATATCCAGCCATGGTTTATCACCTCGTAGATTTTATATTAATGTGTAATTGGTTTTACGCTCATCTTTCTCTAGAAGCGTATACTTTTTAGGGACACTCATCTCAGAAACAAAAGGATTTAAAAGTGTCCACTTTTTATCTTCAACTTCAGCCACTACTTCTTCAGCAGAAACTTCAGCCTCTTGTGGCTGCTCTGCCTCCGCAGTGACTTCTTCATGATGCGCAAGAGATTCTTTAATTGTCGCAAGTTCCGCAGCCAGAGCTTTAACGCTGGCACACAGCTCAGCTATAAGATTAGCCTGGCTGTTGTCTGGAACATGTTCAGATTCTGCATCAACTTTTTCCTGAGCCTCGTCCTCATGCTTCTCTTCTTCCGTATTTTCAGCGATAGGCGCTGGTGTAGGAGTAGCTTCAGCTGGACCACGCTCTACAGTTCTTACTGTAATGCACTGACTTGTGGAAACATCAGTATCTGTGTCATACGTACTTACATATTCTTCCTGAGTAGACTCATGCGTCACATAGACCTCAGCAGTCTCTGTTTCAGCCTGAGCTTCTTCTGCATTAACTTGAGTTTCTTCGGCCTCTTCCTGAGCAACCACTTCCTCGGCAGCTTCTTCAGCTACTTCAACAATTGGTTCCTCTTCGGTAACCTCAGCAATTTGTTCAGTTTTATTGTCTGCCATGTTCTCATCTCCTTTGCCCAAACATTCAGCGACAAGCTCCATAGCAACAGCATCTTCGCATGCAGGGAACGTAACAACAGCAGCACCTTCGAGGAAATTGTGTTCACTCGCATCAATAAGCATTGTGCCGTCATCACGTTCTTCGTATTCACCGCAAGAAAGCTCAAAGCTGAACTTCAAACGATTCTCAGCAAAAAGCTTTGCAAGTGCTTTGCATACGGCGGTATACCGTTTCATAACCCTGGCACCAATTATGAGACTAGCTATACCATCATCAGAAACTTCTTTTTCAAAGCTGCACATTGAGCCAATGATGGCACTCATAAATTGACCAGTTCTTTTGTTATACATGTGTCCTATGGTAGTGTCGTTTATCAAGCCCCGAACATCTGCACAAAGAGGAATGCCAACATATTTTTGTTGGTTGGCTACGATCTCGTCAATGAAAGCTTCTGTAACGGCAACACCGTTAGCATTTGTCTTTGTGTCACAAAGACGTCCTCTCACAGAAAGATACATGTCGGAACTTTGCAATTCGGAGATTACTGCAGATGCTGTGATAGTCTTAGGCATTGCGTTTCTCCTTTGTAACTTTCGCATTCATAAAGGTAGGAGTCAGTATGGATACGAATTTATTTATTAAAAATATATCGCCAAGGCGATATACTGGTGGCGGGGGAAGGATTCGAACCTTCGATCTTTTGGGTATGAGCCAAACAAGCTAGCCAACTGCTCTACCCCGCTGTAGTGCCCCACGCAATAAAGCGTGGGGTATATATAAACACGGATCAGTTTTACGTGTTGACCCGCACGGTAACCTGTCGCATTCTTTAGTGTCTTAGCGACAAAAGACAAATACTGGGCTTTCACGGTATCTTATACGCTGTGCCACGCTTAACCCCCAGCTGCGCTACTCAACCTGTTAGTCCTGTTGAGCTAGGACTTGGCCCAGAGGTGATTGTTAATCACATGCACAATATGGGCAATGGAGCTTCCTAAGAGACTTGAACTCTTAACCTGCTGATTACAAATCAGCTGCTCTGCCAATTGAGCTAAAGAAGCAAAGAGAAAGAGCCGGGTCAAGATCCCGGCTCTTGATCGATATTACCATCAGCAGCATCCTTAGCTTGTTTGCTTCTGATTGAGTTTTCTGGATCTGAAGTTCTTTCTTCGTCTGTTAATGCAGGCCTGCCGCCTTGATCATTATTGGTATCGTTTGTTCTGTTTGTTCTAGGTATAACAAGCTGATCAATACCATCTTCAACTTCCTGTTTGATAAGATCGATCTGCTGTTCGTAGTTATAACCATTACGCTCAAGCATTGTTTTTGTTGGTAATACGCCAAGTGTCCAAAGACGCTCGCAAGCTTCACGAAGATCTTTTTCACCATTTATACTTAGTGGCTCAAAGTGAAACTCAGGTACTTGCTTAAGGTTATTTGTTTTAATTATTCTAATGTCTTCAACAATTCTATTGTTGAACTTATTCATAAAGTCTTCGAATTCTTTTCTTGCTGATTCTATTCTGTTTGCTGCTGCCTGCATTGAAACCTGAGCAGAGGCAAAAGTAGAACCTTCTTCGGACTCGCCGTTAACAATAATACCAGCTATACCGCCAGCTGCAAGAATATCCGAATTAACTTGAGTATAAAGTGGATATTGATACAGATCACCAAGATCAGCCTGAATAACATCTGCTTTTGCAAGATGATTCGTAACAGCCAGCGGTTTGCCACTCATTGCATTGCTGAATATATTTCTTACCGCACTAAGCTGTTCTTTGTCGGGATACATTTCCTGACCTCTTGTTGAATCACCATACATTACATGAACAAAAGCACGAGCACCAATGTTAAGCAAAGCAGTCTCGTATTCATTGATTCTTTCTTTCTTTGCTAAGGCAGTCAGGGCAGAAGCAATCCACGGGACACTGTATCTCTGCCAGCCTTCCTTGCTTCCTTGAATAACAAAGGTGTTATGAGGATCAAGTCTTGCATAGTCTTTACGAAGCCTTATTGCTTCGCTGACTTCAGGTGGATAACCATCCAAAACATCTTGCAGATAGTCATCCTTAGTTCCAGGTTGATCTGTGGTAGAATAAGTTTTAGTTCTGTATTCGTTCTGAATTGAAGTTACGTTGAAGTCAACAACCGGAGTTCCGTCGAATCTTACTCCAGCTATAACGCATTTGTGGGGTGGGAGAGTGATAGCAACACCATTGTAAACATAAACAAATACGTTGCTATATTTATAGTACTGCAAGAAACAATCATCTATCAATTCTCTTAAGTGTATCTTTTTATAATACTCTTTAAAGATCTCAATTGTTTTCTTGCTTCCAGTAAGAAAATAGCCTCCGGTAGAAAACGGAACATAAACATGTTTATTTATACCATGTACAATTGGATCCTGATCTGTGTAGTAATCAGCCAGGCTATATAAATTAAATATGTTCTTCTGTTTGTCTCTCAATAGCGAGTCATATTCTATATCGGTAAGATGACTCTTATAAGTTATATTTGAGTTATCAAATGTCATTATGTTTGTGCCGTCTTCTGAATTGGCTCCAACAACAACCTTTTCAGGCTGTAGTGAAGGCCGACGCTCGGAGACCTTCGGCTGTCTTCCAAATAAATTACGAAAACCAAACCTAGCCATCGGCCTCACCTCTTTCTAAATTAAAAGTTTGAAGCAAACCCAATTACTATCGGGTTTCTTTTTAGTTTTTTAATGTTGGCTTGCTCAAGTTCAGCTATGTAGTCTGCACCATAAGCAAGCGAAGAATATCTATCTTTATGCATGTTGGTTCGCGGAACGTCATATATGGCGTTGCCGCTCTGACTAATTTTACAAACTATGTTGCCCATTTCAAACTGAAGCGCATCAGCTTCTATAAATACTGCAAGCTCATCCCTTGATATTGGATCTGGATGTTCAGCATCAATCTTTCTTGCCTGAAGAATTCTGCTGTTGATAGGTAATTCTATTGTTCTCTTCTCAAGCATGACACGCAAGTTTGTAGCAATGCGCTGGTTTAAAATCTGAACAGCTCTTATTGCATGTAACACTGGCATTGCGTTGGCAACAATAACAGATTCATCATCATGAACAAGCGGTGGAAACTCTTTGCCCGATTCCGGGTCAATCCACGGATCGGCAAAGAACTTGGAGAATGCATCGCCAAGTCCACGCGCATCATAAATAATTCTCTCTGTATTAGGAAATTTCTTATGAAACAATATTCTGATTTCATTGGAAAGAACATCCAATCCCTTTCCATGAAAAGATCTTATGTAAACTAATTTCTTTGAGAAAGAACCATCGGTTCTTTCGGTAAACTTAAGTACTGAGACAATCGAGTTATCAGCACCTTTTGCTTCCGAGGTCGCGATATCTAATGAAATTACATATCTGCTCTTGGAAGACTTAGGTTGACATAATTCTATTTTCTCTAAAGTTCTGCAAGCATCTGTAAGTCCGTATGGAAATACTGAGTTATTCGTTGCACCTAAGAATATAGAACCATACTCCATATCAAATACTGACTGAGGCATTCTGGCTTTCTCTTTTTCAAAGAACTCTTTGTCTGTAATGCCGTCATGAATAGCTGCATTATAGTCAAGAGCACAGGCAAAAGCTCCAGGTGCACCAGCCGCCATATTTCTAACTACTCTTTTAAAGTCTTCATAAAAATCATTACTTTTCTCGCAAGCACTGGTAATTGCTATAGACTTAGATTGAAAATCCTTGATTCCATTCTGGTAAGCATAAATTCTTTTAAAGTTCTTAAGAGGAGATACTATGGCATCCAGATCAGCCTGATTCATTTCAAGTGCCTCATCAATAACAACTATCTTAGCTCTTTGACCTCTCATTGAAGTAAGTGCAAAGCTTTCCATAGAAGAACCGTTTTTAAAATAACACTTACCTTTGTCTTTACTAAGTTGAATCAAAGATCTTGCTCCATTGGCATCGAGTTCTTTCCTCATGTTGTCATTGGTATCTATATCCATTTTAAGTTTCTGAAATACAAGTGTTGCCTGTTGAGCTGTACCAGAGCACACTGCAACAAGTGTGCCTGGGTACAGCGAACACATGGCAAAGCAACATAGGGCAATAATAAAAGTTTTACCGTAACCACGTGAGCACACTGTCTTCATATCATCTGCTCTGCCAAATTCTCTGGCTATAATTTTCTGAGTTGGAGTTAATTTTATTGGAGCAAACTGTTCTTCTATAAAGATATCTAAGTGATCCCTATAAAACAGTACCTGACGTTCCATCAGTTCCCAGTTATTTATAACTCCTGGTTTTACTACTGCCATATATAAAATCACCTACTTATATAGAATCAAGTCCCAAAGCCTTTACTGTGTGCTTAAGGTCTGCTACAATTCTATCAACGTCATCCTGAGGCCAAGTTACTTGTGTTTCCTTACAATATCCATGAGTCTCAAGATATAACGTAGTTTCTGCCCAAGACGTAAGTCCACTGGTTTCTCCAGTCTTTCTCTTACATGCTGCAAAGTTTGCTGATTTACTCAACATATCAAATTGTGCCAAAGCATCCTTGACATCTGCAAAACTGCATCTGCCAGCAGCATAGTCGTCCTGAGCTTTATCAGCCTGAAGACTAGCTCTGGCACATTTTTTTGCATAGTCTCTTAAGTTTTCATTGTCAAAAGTAAAGTCTTCCTCAAGTTTATTATAGTAATTCTGAAGATAATCCAATTCTCTCTTAGTAAAATAACCATTAAAGAATTCATCATACTCTTTTTGATTCGGATCACCGTCTTCTAACTGAACTTCTCCAGTTGCAACAGCTTCACTATATGAAAGATGTTTCTTATTTTTATCAAGAATAATAAAGTGATAATTAGGTGACATAAATAACGGAACACATTGTACAGCTGTTCTCTCAAGTAAAATATGTCTTCTGTCTTCAGCTGATTTCTGGTATATAGTGTTATTCTCTAATTTTTTCTCAGCTGATCTAATGGCCTGATTCCATATAGTATCTGACCACTCTCTTCTGTTTTCCCAGAAATACTCTTTTACATTTTCTTTAGTTGTCAGTTTACTAAAGCATTCCTTACACCACTTATCTTTACCTTGTTCTTCAGCCCAGTCTGGATTTGAATAGAATTCTGATAAATCTTTTCTCTTCTTGCATATAGGGCAAATTTTATTAGGTGGCTTAACTAATTTACTTTTTCTAGTTTTTGACTCAGATGGTGGAGTTGTCATCTGCAACACCACCATCTGGTCTACCAGTTACTATATAAGAAACTGAGTCTACTGTTCTCTTCAGATGTTCAAAAGATTTCTCATTCTGCTGTTGTTCATAGAAATCTGCTACAACTCTGAATAACTCAGGTGTTTTAGTATACTTATAAGTTGGAATTCTATAGTCTCCAGTTTTCTTAATAAATACTGGATCAATACCATGTTCTTTTAAATACAGCATTTCTTTTTTAAACTGAGTATTGTATTCAGAATCAAATGCCTTATTTGGTATCTGATTAATCAAGTTTGTCATAAGTACCAAGTCCTCTCTTATCATTTATCGATAAAGGCTGTCGATCCTTTTGATGAGATCGACAGCCTTTTATTTTTTGGTTTTCCGATAATTTGTTAGTCGCCCTTTCGGCGTTGCGACCCCCGGGGGGAGGAGAGATACTCGTCTTCTCTCTCCGATATGGAGATTCTTGAAAGGTGAGAATTTTTTGCTCTGAAAAGTAAAAAGAGTTGGTCTGAAAAGTGAAAAGAGTTGGAGAAGAACATGAGTACGCGCTACGCGCGTACTCAAAATTTTTGAGCGTAAACCTACCCCCTCCGGGGGATTGGTGGGGGTTCAGACTGCATCCTTCGAGGGGGAGCTAAAGTCTGACTACTCAAAAAGAAAGGAGGAGGCAAAGATGACGATCTTTGTCTTGGCAGCGTTCGCTGTAGCACCAATCTTAGTATTCTTTGTTGTCGCTCCTCGCGATCTCTTCATTTGAGATCTCCAGAGCAACAACAACAAACAATCTCGTAAGAGAACCAAAGTGCTAAGGTGAAGAAGCACCCCACCCAGGGTAAAGAGGAACCATGTTAAAACAAAAAACACACAGGAGGAAAAAACCATGTTTGAAACCGAAATCAAAATCACAAACGACGTAAAGGAAATCGTTAAGAAGTTTGACAATGCTACCAAGAATATCATTAAGACCTATGTCATTGTTGACGACTTCGACGTCGTCAATCCGACGCTTTACTTTGCCACCAGCCGCAAGGCTGCGATCGAAGTAAAGAAATACTTCAAGAACACCTATAATTACAATGTTGAAATTCGACCCATTGTAAACGATGCTATTTTTTCCTTTGATTTCGGTGGTATCAACCCCGACGCTATCAAAGCGTATTTCAACTATAAAAAGCTTCTTGAAACAGAAGGAGCTTTTAAAGAAAAGGATTTCTACAATTTTGCGTCTGTCGAAGACAACGACCTTCCGTTCTAAGCAATCGTCCTGAGCAAGACGTTAAACTGCTCAACTTATTTGAATATTCAAAGAAACAGCTCACAAAGAGCTGTTTCTTTGAGCATTCAAGATGCTGCGAAGGAGGCGCAGTAAAGAAGCTCCCCACTCTGGGTTACGAGAACCAAGAAACTAAACAACAAGAAGGAGGATCAGTATGTTCAAGATTAATAAGTTGAACATCGCAACCGGCGCCAAGACGTTGGTGCCTTTCCCGACCAATGCTCTCTTCGAGTATCTCGAAGATCAGGGCATCGATCCCAAGGAGGCCGTCATGAAGGTCTCTCATGCCTTCAACAAGAAGGCATGCCCTGAAGCGCAGAAAGCGCTTCATAATGAGCTCCACAATGGTATTGAAGGCTACAAAGTAGCCTTCGGTGGTTCTTCTGATATCAGAAAAGCTCAGCATGTTGATATGCTGAGCGAGTACTTGCCCAAATTCATCGAGTGGGCAAGCTGTGGACTTAATATGAGGAGAAACATCCTCCCCAACAAGTATGCTGTTTACATGGGCACATCTTTGAGTGCCTCGACCAAGTGGAAGGAGGCAACGATACTTCCTGAAATCAATATTGACAATGTCGCCATTGTCAAGGACGTGGAAGTAGATGTCGAAGGCGTCTTCGACGTCGTAGAAAACGGAACAGTGCGGAGGGAACGCCGCACTGTTACCAACAAGATTACCGATGGTGGAGCCATCGGTATTGTCCACAATAAAAACCTCCCAATCGAGGTGGCTCGTGAAATTGTAAAGAACCTAAACAGTTTCACATTCCGAGCTGAAACTGGCTGGAAAGGCCTAATTATTTGGGTTCTTGAAACCGATTTGATCGCCTTTCTGGATTCTCGTAACTATGGTTACGAAATCGTAGACGCGTTTGGCAACAAACGCGATGTGCGTGAGCTGCAGCTCATTGCACATGTATCTGTGTTTAAATGGTTTAAAGCTCTCGACAACTGGGAGCAGTATGTCGAAGGCTTTAAGAAATACAAACACGAATTCCGTGTTTGTGTCAAAGACCATGATGGTGTGTCTGACATGCCATACCAGCAGTTTCAGACACTGTTGGCTACGAAGCCAGAAACAGACAAACTTGTCGAACGGACAGTAACACACATGTCCGAGTACGAGGACATCTCGAAGGCTCATTACCTTCTTCCGAAGGCTGTGGGCCAGGTGGCTAAAATCTATCCCGCTCTTCTAAAGGAGAGCTATGTAGCTGAAGAGCTCCAGAAAACCTGGAGTTCCAAGCGGCAGGCACTTGCCGGTGGTCGCCTGCCCAATATGGTACATTACAGGTTTGCTGCACCGGACATCGTAGCGGTAATTGAAGGTCTATTCGGAAAGGAGGTAAAGGGAGTAATCCCTGCAAAACACATCATCTGCAACAAGATTGCAGATGGCAAGGTCGTTGACATCACTAGGTGTCCGCACCTCGACAACGCCCATGTTCTTCGTCGGTCCTTCAAGACTGACGCGATTACCAAACGGTTGTTCACTGGAACAACCGTTTACTTCAGTTGCCATGACGCTTCCATGAACGTCATGCAAATGGACTTTGACGGTGACCATGTAGCTGTCTGTGAAAACGAGATGATCGTCCAACTCGCAAGAGAGTCCATCAGGAAGATTGGCAACGTTCCTCTGTATTACGAAGCGAAGAGCTCCAAGCCTTCGACTGAAGTAACAGACGAACAAATCATCGACCTGTTCGAGCACTTGAATGCAGCTCCAGTTGGACTATATGCAAATGCCCTGACGAAAGTCTGGGCAGGCGCAGATCGCAGTGGTCTGATGAAGAAAGAAATCTATGCAATTGCCCTGCTCACCGAAGGTGGCAACACTTGCATCGATGCTGCGAAGAACTCCGCAGCATCTGCTGGTGACCAGGACAGCGCAACCACTTCGTTGCTGAAATGTTTGCGGAACGTCAAAAAGCCGATGTTCATGGCTTATGCCAAGACATCTGCTCAGGATCCCAAGAATTTCGCAGACTTTGCAGCCAACTGCAAGATCTACGACAGCTGTGTGGATCAGTACTCCCAAGAGATCATTCGTCTCCTGCCTGCCAAGCTTGAGATTGATGGTCTCGAAGATCTTACTTTCGACTGGCATGTCCTGACCAGTGGAAAGGCTTGCCGTAAGGCAACCGAAGGGTTGATCACCCCGAAGGGACTTCGTGGTACTGATTGCGAAGGTTTGTTCAACAAACTTGCGTATCAGAAAGCGAAGGACGCAACCGAGATCAACAAGCTTGACGGAAACGACAAGCTTGTTCTTATGAACGAACTCAACGCGGAAACGCGTGAGAAGGTTCGTAAGCAGATTTTTGCGTGGGCTGCAGAACATGGATATGATAATCAGACTGTCCTTGACAGCATGATCATGATGATTCATATCCAGACTGATTCAATGCCCAAAGTCACTGCACAGCTGAAGAGAGTTCTCTGGGACTCCTTCGGCGACGAGATCCTTGCCAATGTTCGTCACAACATTGAGACAGGGACCGTGCCTGGTGCCATCGATGAAGCCGTTGAGGAAGACCCGATGGACGACGAATTCTGCTACACTGATGAAGAATTCGATGGTTCTTTCATCGTGTAACAGACTTGAGACTGGGAGAGAGCAATCTCTCCCAGTCTCTTTGTTTCGAACATTCAAAGAAGCAGCGCGAATGAACGCTGCTTCTTTGAGTCTTCGACTCTCGTGCCGCAGAGCTGCGGGTGCGCAAGCACAGTGAATTTACTTTCAAAAACAAGGAGGAAAAACACCATGGAAGACAACAAGATCATTGCTGGCATTATTGCCAATGACATCCCCGATGACAACATCGTAAAAGGCTATGCGATTCATAGTCTGTATTCTCATCAATTCGACTACAGCTGTCGTCATATTGTCAAGAGCCGCAAGGTTGCTCTTGAAATCAAACGGTACTACAAGAACAAGTATGGCGTAGCGCCTGCCATTCGTCCCATAATTCGAAATGCCAGACTTTGTATGGAGTTTGGCGGCATCGATCCAGACGACCAAAAATCCTACAACAATTACGAAAAACTTCTAAAGAAAGAAGGCCCAGCAAGGGCTGGATACAGGAGAGTCATCTGTAGCGAATCTAAGGATGCGCTTGTCGCATACAACATTATGCGAATCAGAGAGCATAAGAATCCCTGCAGCATCAAAAAGGCATATGAAAAAGCCTCAAAGATGAACAACCTAGTATTTATGTTGATGTTCGAAAAGTATGGCGCGACAATGACAATAGGAAATTGGACAAGGAAAAATGCAGAAATTATTTCTTCTGCGTCTGACTGGGAAATCTTTAAAGCCTGCAACTACGACAAGGATCTTGCGTCTTTCTACATCCAGGCCAAGACGCAGATGCCCATCAACTACTTGTATTAAAACAGACACCACGGTCCATGTTTAAGCACTGACTAATCTTATTTATTAACAAGGAGGAAGAATCATGAATACCATCGTTAATCTGAAACTCGCAAATCTTACCAAGTCCCAGAAGGCAGCCCTGACGATCTTGGGCATCGACTACAAGAACATCGACGTTACCAAAGATAACATTAACGCAAAAGTATTTTGCAAAAGCAAAAAGACTGTTGTAAAAGAATCAACCGTGATCTTTTACAACAGGAATACTATCCGGTGCGCAAGCACCGACGCGCTTGTAGCGTACAACATCGAAATGATGCAGCAAGGAAAGAAACCCTGCAACATCGAAAAGGCTTGTGAAAGGGCTTATAAGTTAAACAAGAGAGTTGATACTCTCATGTATGAAAAGGAAGATGGAAAAATCACGCAAAAAGAATGGATGAAGAAAAATGTGAGAATCATTCTTTCTTCGTCGGACGAAGAAATCATCAAAGCCTGCAACGATAGACTTGAAATTGCTGAATCGTACATCAAAGCCAAGGGTTAATCCCCTTGCTTTTTGATTTACTTATAAACAAAAGGAGAAAGCACCATGTTTAAAACAAAGTTTGAATTCAATAATGACATCATCACCGTCGTTCACGACGGTGATTTACTTTATAATGCAGCAAAGGTGTTGTCTGAGTACTTTAATACGGCAATCTCCACTTTAAAATGGAGCTGCTCTGATTCCAAGAAGTTGCTCGTTACCCTTGGCGACGAATGGAACACCATTCTTGTTGTTTACTTTGTGTCCACGAGAAAAGTAAGAAAGTAAATAAAAAAGAGATTCTGTGTCTGGGGATTAGTCGTCCCCAGACCAGAATCTCATGTAGTCAGAGTTGATAGTATCATCATCTTCAATACCGTCTGAAGACAGGTTCCATGGATTTTGATATCCACGAATTTTATCAAGATAATCCAGAGCTTTTAACATATCAATGTAAAGAGCTTTCGCTTCTTTGTTTTTATTATTTTTTTCATTGTTATCAATGTATTTCATATATACACAACCTTTCTATGTTTATAGATTGACTTGAGCATAAACGATTATATCATATTATGCTCACGTCAGTCCATAGCCATAATCCCGACGCTCTGCGTCGGTTGGTTCGGGCTGAATCGAAGGTTTCCGGTCTCCATAGTATAATGTCGGGCGCCAGAGTTTTTGCTCGCTCACTTCGTTCGCTCGCATCAGTATACGCAACTGATCAGTCAAAAGACTGTTGTCGATCACTGCTTCCTTGGAGAGGCTCGCTCGCCTGCGGCTCGCTCGCCGCGGTAAGCGCTTCTCCTTCTTCCTTTTGCCTCTCTCCCTGTTTACGACGGGGCAGAGCCCCTTCTCAAGGGGATGAAGATTGTTGCATTAAGCAGCTCTTCGTCTCCTATTGGGGCTTTTGCTTCACCGTAGCTTTCAACCGAGTTCCGCGTTCTTGCGTGACTCGGCGAACGCTGACGGGGCAGAGCCCCTTCATAAGGGGATGAAGTGATGAAGAAAGCATCTCTTCAGAAAGAAAGAAACTTAACAACAAGAAGAAAGAAAGGAAGTATACCATGTTTAAGACTGAACTCATCGGCCGCGTTGCCACTGCTCCTGTCACCAAAACCGTGAAGGTCAACGATGTTGACACTAAGGTGACCAACTTCCGCGTCGCAATCAACTCCATCAAGAGAGATCGTCCTGCGATCTTCATTGAGGTAACTTGCTGGCGCGGGCTGAGCGACCTTGCGGAGAAGTACGCTAAGGTCGGTCGCTGTGTGTACCTCGAAGGCAACATGACTGCGACGACCAACGTGACGCCTGACAAGGTGTATACGAATCTTCACCTCTCTGTCGCGAACTTGGAGTTCTGTGACGGCAACCCCGACAATAAGAAGGGAGAGGAGGCATAAAGCCTCTTCTCTTTTCTACGACGGGGCAAAGCCCCTGCTTTATGAAATGAAGGTGTCGTATTAAGCGGCACGTTCTGTCTCCCGTTACTCAACGACCCGCTGAAGCGGCTTCTCTCGTTACTAACCGACCAGAAAAAAGAAAGATTTAAAACAAAAAGGAGTAAACCACTATGAAGATCATCGATGCGAAGCGCAACTCTAAGAAGAAGTCTCTCGACCAGCTGAAGAAGGAACTTGCCATGCTTAATGGCCGGGTGCTGCTTGTTGCGCAGCGCGATGGGTACAACGCGCGTGAGATCAGCGAAATGCTGACTGTGTCTCCCGCGACTGTTAAGAACCACATGAAGAAGCCGAAGAAGTCGAAGATTATTCGTGGTTCTAAGGTGATCAACATTAATATCGCGTAAGCGGTATTACGCCCCTTGCTTATGAAAGCAAGGGGCTTTTTCTCTTAGCCGTATCTTAGCGGTGAGCGACGGGGCAGAGCCCCTTTGCAATAAAATGAAATTTTATTTCTAAAGGAGGATATTATCATGTACGAAGAATACCTTGCCGAGCAGGAAGCCGCTTATATCGACGCTATCCTCTACATCACCGCACGCTACGGTGATTACGACACAGCAGATTACGAAGAGTAATCACACTTGGGTTACCCCAAAAATGGGGTAACCCATACCTTTCTTCTAAAAAACAAAAAGGAGCAACTACTATGAAGATCGTTTTCAAGTCTAACATCGGTGCCAACATGGAGTATCGCATCATTCACGACGGGTCTTCTGTTATCTACGAAACCATCAACACCAAGACGAAGAAAGTACTCAGGAGAAAGGTAGTCAATTGACATGAATAAAATTCTCTGCATTATATCAGTGACGGCTATAGCAATAGCCTTGGTGATAGGCTATACTCAGGGAGTAGCCAAAGCAACTAAGTCTGAAGGCTACTTCCTGGGAGATTCAAAGTTCTTTCTCTGCATAGATGGCAACATCTATGAGTGGGACAACGAATATGTGAGATAAGCTCCCACGCCTTTGAGGCGGGGAGCTTTCTCTTTTTTGTGAGGTGTTTTTATATGCCTTATATAATAGTGAACTTCAGACCCCCGTATTTTCGGGCGGGGGTGCTTGACTGTTCTGCGAACATTAGACTCAACAAGCGTGAAGCGGCTTTGCTGCGCTTCTATTCGGAGTGCTCAACTGGTTTCTGCCCAGCACTCAAGACTGTCTACCAGCATACTGGTATCAGACCAAACAAGATTTCTGAAATACGACAGAGACTCAGACATAGGAACTTGATTAAAATTCAAGGTATCTATCTGGTAATCAACTGGGATCATATAATAGCTTTAGCAAGCATAGACAGGCTTTCCAAGCACGCAGCTCTCACTGGAGTCTGGCAAGGCAAGCCTGTTTTTAAATCTAAGAAGATTAAAGATTACTATAAGCCTGATCCGTGGTATAGAACGACTAAGGAAAGACCAGGCAACCGTTTTATAAAGATACTGGAGCAGATGACTGTCAAGGAATACTATGAGTTCCTTGGTATGGCAGTACCCAAGCCTAGATACTAATATGCAGGATTTAATTCATTTTCTATGAAAAAATGCAAGTTCATTTTTCAAAATTGGGGTACATAATATATATAGTAAGACATGAATTCCTGCATTTTTGGTGACTGGACATCCGGGCTATGGAAACCGAAAACTAAAGTGACTGGAATTAAGATGAGAAGGAAGTGACTAGAAATAATTTAGTAATCAGAGGAAATGTGTAAAAAATCTAGCTATTATTAGAAAAACTGGGAATGGTAAGAAAAAAACAAGCGTTATGAATAGAAAACAGCTGTTCTTTCCTTCCTTACCTCACCTCGTCCACCTTTTCCTCCTCTTTCCTCCTTTCCTTTCGCTTCTTCCATGACATGCATCTCTTCAAAGAAATCACTTTAAACATAAGTAATTTAGACAAATAAAAGAATCTAGTAAACTTCTTCATGTTCTCCTCCTTCCTTTCCCCAGCGATCATTCAGAGAATCGCTGGGGATCTTTATTTTTTATCTTTTATGACTGAAAATTCAGTTATTTAGATACAATTTTGAAGTTATTTAGAAAACTTTTTAGTCATCTCTACTTAGAATAACAAATCAGTTATTTACAGAGTCTGAAAAATAGTATTTTGTAAAAATCAGTACCTAAAATTTAGAATTATCATAGTTTGTAATAAATATCTAAGTTTACTAAAAATTCAGAAGGCTTTAAATAATAAATTAGTTGTATTTGGCTTCGCCAAACATTACTCAATTAGATCTAGTCTAGGCAGTAAGCGCCTCTTCCCTT
>Ga0326513_10001506_pt1 | contig 18217 bp, 26 predicted proteins | sample 2_2465_0518_D_FD_203654 | JGI IMG/M metagenome (GOLD analysis project Ga0326513, IMG submission 203654) | Bovine rumen microbial communities from UC Davis, California, United States - 2_2465_0518 | ecosystem: Host-associated > Mammals > Digestive system > Stomach > Rumen | place: USA... | reverse complement strand
GGCAGTAAAAGACTATGTGTCAAAGCGATCTGCTGCTTTCCCGGAAGAGAAAATTATTCCGGCGTATATGAGAGATTCCGATTCCGGAAGTATAGACAGGTGGCACAAGTACGTGAAAGATCAAATGCGTACGACGTTCCATCCTCTTGACGAGAAACTTATATTTATGAATCAGGAGGTACGTAAGGAGGACTATGTAACAAAGGTCCTTCCTTACGCTCTTGAGGAAGGCGATATTTCAGCATATGAGGAACTCGTATCAACTCTGTACGCGCCAGAAGAGAGGCGTAAGTTCGAATGGGCGATCGGCGCGATCATAAGTGGCGATTCGAAATGGATCCAGAAGTTCGAAGTATTCTATGGAGACAAGGGCACTGGTAAGTCTACGATATTTAATATCATAATCGATCTCTTTACCGTTGATAAAGAAAATAATATAGGATTCGTGAGCACGCTTGACGCCAAGGCACTTGGGAACGCGTCAAAGGACTTCGCACTGGAATCATTTAAGAACAACCCGCTTGTCAGTATTCAGCACGACGGCAACTTAAGCCGCATTGAAGACAACACGAGACTTAATACGGTGATCAGCCACGAGCCGATCATGATGAACACAAAGTACGGCAAGCAATATGAAACCCGTATCCATGCATTTCTATTTATCGGCTCTAACAATCCCGTCAAGATCACCGATGCCAAGTCCGGTATCTTACGGCGTCTTATTGATGTCAACCCAACCGGAATGAAACTCCCAAGAAGAAAATATGATCGTCTTGTAAAACGAATCAAATTTGAAAAAGGAGCTATCGCATACCACTGTCTTAAGGTCTACGAAGAACTTGGATATTCATACTATGACGATTATGTGCCACGCAGCATGATGTCGGCTACGAATGAATTCTATGACTTCGTAGACTATTATTTTGACGAGTTTACAGCAAAAGACCAGATCACTCAGCACGATGCATGGACGCTTTACAATACGTACTGCGAATATGCCGGTGCAAAGAGGATGACGCTGCAGTCGTTTGCTCTTGAGCTTAAGAACTACTTTAAAGAGTTTAAAGAGCGAACGCAAATCGATGGCCGGTCTTACAGGAAATTATATTCCGGTTTTAAAAGAAGCATGTTTGAAGACGTGGAGAAAAAGGAAGAACCGGTAGACGATACTGATAACTGGCTAACCCTACTTGAGCAGGACTCGATATTTGACAGCGAGTTTCATGACGCACCGGCTCAGGTGGTAAGTAAACGTGGCACGCCGTTTACGTCCTGGGATAAAGTAATGAGTACGCTTGCCGATATTGACACGTCAAAAGAGCACTTTGTGAAACCACGTGAGACGAATCTTATCTGTGCTGACTTTGATATAAAGGATGCAGACGGAAATAAGGATCTGAAAAAGAACATCGAGGCGGCACTTAGTCTTGGTTTTCCGCCAACGTACGCGGAAGTAAGCAGGTCTGGCGGTGGACTCCATCTTTATTATTTTTATAACGGCGATATCGACGAGCTTAAAGGGATATTTGATGACTATGTAGAAATACGGACACTTAAAGGAAATTCAAGTTTTAGAAGGAGGCTAACGTCATGCAACAGACTACCTATAGCAGTTTTAAGTATCGGAAGTCTCCCTAGAAAGGAGGCTAAAAACGTGGTCGATTGGAAAGGATATAACGACGAAAAGCACCTGCATAATAAGATCGTGCAGACCATTAAAGCGAATCTTAATAAGGAGCGAGCGGACAACACAACGCAGTCAATCCATTACATCAAAGAGGAACTCGATCGGGCATATGAATCAGGGCTTCGGTATGATGTAAGTGAGCTGCAGCCGGCCGTACTGAAATTTGCGTTTAGTGCATCAAATCAGGCGGACCACTGCGTAAAACTCGTTGCACAGATGCACTTTAAGTCGGACGACGAGAAAGAGATACCAGTAGCTGCGCCAAGAACTGCGACTACGGACACGGACGAACGCCTTGTATTCTTCGACGTGGAAGTGTACAAGAACTTCAACTGTCTCGTTTGGAAGTACGAGTGGTCAGACACCTGTACGAAGATTCCGTTTCCGACGCCGTCTGACATCGAGGCGCTACTCAAACACAAGATTATAGGCTTTAACAATCTCAACTATGATAACCCGATCATTTGCGGTATGAGCCGTGGAATGTCTCCCAGGCAGCTCTATGACCTCTCACAGGACATCATCGTTTATGGCAAGAGCCCGTTCCGCGAATCAAGAGGCTGGTCTTATACGGATGTGTACGACTTCTCTACAGAAAAGACGTCTCTTAAGAAATGGGAGTTTAAGATTGAAGGACTGACACATATCGAGATGGGTATCCCATGGGATGAGGAGGTTCCAGAAGAACTTTGGGAGACCGTTATGGAATATTGCGCCAATGACGTACGTACAACAGAAGCAGTCTTTCATGAGCGTAAGGGCGACTTCATGGCCCGGAAGATTCAGGTTGAACTTGTAAAGCTTCTGCACGGCGATGATATCTATGTAACCGTAAATGACACAACGAATACGCTCTCAAAGCGAATTATATTTGGCAACGAGCGGCATCCACAGATCGAGTTCAACTATCGTGACATGTCGGTACCTGTTGGAAGTGACCAGTACGAGTTTTACAGGGAACGCTTTGGAGAAGACTACAAGTTTAGAGTCTTCAACGCTAATGGCTTTCCATTATTTAGGGACTATATTCCAGGCGAGACCCTGCCCGATGGCTGGTCGATCTTGCCGTTCTTCCCTGGATACACATTTGACGAGTTCGCAAAGACCGATAAGTCACATTATCTTGGCGACGTGATCGGAGAGGGCGGACGAAACTACTCAGTACCAGGGTACCACGAGTGGGTATGGGACGGTGATATTTCGTCTCAGCATCCGCATTCTATCATCGCCGAGTGCTTATTTGGTCCTCGGTACACAAAGATATTTGCGGAGATTGTAGAAGCCAGAGTGGCAGTGAAGCACAAGGACTTCGAAACCGCCGGTAAGCTTCTTGGTGGTGCTCTAAAGCCTTATCTTAACGATGAGTCTTATAAGGATCTGGCACAGGCACTTAAGATCGTCATCAACAGTATCTATGGTCTTACATCGGCAAGCTTCGACAATGAGTTCAGGGACAAGAGAAACAAGGATAACATTGTTGCGAAACGCGGGGCACTCTTTATGACGCTTCTAAAGCAAGAAGTTGAAAAGAGAGGATTTACGGTCTGCCATATTAAGACAGACTCCATCAAGATCCCGCATGCAACAGAACCGATCAAGGCATTTATATTAAGCTTCGGACGCGAGTTCGGATATGAGTTTGAGACAGAAGCGATTTTTAGTAAGTTCGCGATCTTCAACGACTCAGCTTATATTGGATACGATACGGTCGAAGAGGCATGGATTACAAAGGCTGATCAGTTTAAGAAAGAAAAGCAGCCGTATCTTTACAAGACACTCTTTAGTCATGAGCCGTATGTCTTCAATGACTTCTGCGTGATCAAGTCCGTGCAAAAGGGCGCTTTATATTTGGACCTTAATGAAGGACTTGGCGAACCAGTGGACGATTTGATTGCAGCCGAGAAGAAGAAACTTGAGAGAATGGTGAAGAAAGGACTAGATAAGGAGGTAATATCGGCTAAAGAGATGGAGATCGAGCATCTCATGGATGACGCGCCGACGCATCACAAGTACACCTTTGTGGGACGGGTTGGCATGTTTACACCGGTTCTTCCTGGAGCTGGCGGTGGTGCTTTGTACCGCGTCGACAATGGCAAGTACTCAGCAGCAACTGGTTCAACTGGATATTTGTGGCTTGAAAGTGCAAACGTGAAGCAGTACGGAAAGGAGGACTACATCAACAAGGATTTCTTTAGAGCACTTGTTGACGAGGCAAAAGCGGATATCGGAAAGTACGTCGATCCGGAATACTTCTTAAGCGATGTTCAGCCAGCTAAGGAACCCGTAGCAGACTTTATGAACATTCCAGATGACGCACCGGAAGAGATTCCATTTGAGGAAAGCTAAAACAAAAAGTTAAACAATAAAAGGAGCGTAAGACAATATGGATATTAGTAAAGTTGGAGAAAACATTGACGCAATTAGAAAAGCTCGTGGTTGGTCTAAGGCGGAACTGGCGAGAAGGACTGGATATTCACAGATGACTGTAGGGAAGCATACTCTTGATAAAGGTAAGAGCATGTGCTTAGAGACAGCCGTTAAGTATGCGGAAGTGCTTGGCTGTAAGCTTGACGACCTTGTGAGCAACGCTATCGATCCGCTTAAGTTTGAGTGCAAAACTGATATAGTGAACCTTTATCCATATAATGTGGCGGTTGACGCCGTGTGGTTCGACTTTGATGGCCCTTTATCAGATGAAGTACGGCAGGAAACCGCATATACGGTGTTCGTACCGGGGCTGTTTCAGGCTATCTCGGAACTTAGTGAACGGGAGCAGCTGGTTTTAAATCGTAGATATGAGCACGGTTTCACACGCGATGACATGGCGGCAGAGTTCAATGTAACGCGTGAGCGTATTCGGCAGATCGAGCACAAAGCACTTCGCAAACTTCGCGCGCTTCGTAATTATTGGGATGTTGAGTGCATCAAGCAAGAAGTTGCAGCACAGGCACGTAGACAGATCGGAAACTATAACGCTTTTGGCAATATGCCCATTTCCAATCTCGGGTTGTCCGTTCGCGCATATAACTGCTTAAGGAGATCGGGAATTGATACGTTAGGTAAGCTTAGCGAGATGACATACGACGACTTCATAAAAACTCGTAATTTAGGACGTCACTCATTGGAAGAGATTCTTGAAAAAGCGCATGCGTACGGCATTAATTTCAAATGGGAAGGAGAAACATATGATAAGAATTGAAAAGGAAGAGATTTACGGATTGGAAGCAGCAATAAGAGGCATGCGGAACAGCTTTAATAGCTGGGATAAGTCAGATAGTGTGTTCTTCGACCAGTGGTCCGGTGAAGTGCATGATATTTGCGGAAACAGCGGTCCGTACGACAGCGACCGGGTGTCGGTTGACTATTCGATCGGACTGAATGATATTAAACTTATGAGGATGCTCGCGAAGGCGGGCTCTTCTCATGCCAAGTTCCGTAGAATGATCATGGTGTCGATTGATATTACGGCTCCGCTTTACTTTTGGAAAGAGTTCGATACCTATAAGGTTGGAACCGTTGCGAATTCCTGCAGTACGATGCACAAAATCGCAGACAAAGAATTTGAGCTTGATGATTTCAGCTATGAGCATTTGATATCCATCGAAGAAGCCGAACGGCTAGAGGCAGAAGACGAAGATTACATGGAGGATTGCTGCATCGTACCTCAAGAATTTACGGAGACTGAGATCGAAAGTGCTGGCGTAGGTTCACCACTTACGTATCCACTTGACGTTCTTGAGGGAACGATCGCTATGCTTAATGCCTGCCGTGATTTATATCTTGAAACAAAAGACAAGAGATATTGGTGGCAGATGATCCAGCTACTGCCGTCCTCATACAATCAGAAGCGCACAGTTATGCTTAATTACGAGGTCTTGTCACACATATATACGGATCGCTGTAACCACAAGCTTGACGATTGGCACGACTTCTGTGCATGGATCGAAAAGCTGCCATTTGCAGAAGGGATTATATTTCCGGTGGAGGATTAAATGAATGATACCGACCAAGCTTGTAGCAATGAACCATGGCATGGTTCGCATGTATGAAGAAGACTTTGACGAGTATGTTCAAGAGCTTGAAGAGATATCAAGGCTTAGTGGCATGATATTTGTAATGCGTGCCCGAGTTGGGATTACCGATCACGATCCGGAATGGACCAAACAGCCGCCACAGCCGCCCTCAACGTTATTATGCAAAAGGAGATATCATGATACAGATCGGAGCTATTAATATGCCGGAATCACTTGCCGCGATACTCATAATTTTCGGAGTGTCAAGTGCTGTCTTCTTAGTGGGCCTGGTTATAGTGTTAGCAAAAGACTCTATAGGCGACTATATTGACAGCAAGAAGTACGAGTACAAGAGAAAGCACCGATTTGGTAAGCCGCCGCTTGCTGCGTGTTACTGCAAAGACTGTAAAAATTGCGGTACAGGCATCCATCATGACGAGTGCTATCATCTTGGCTATCATGTTGCTGAAAACTGTTTTTGCTGGGCAGCAGAGCCTAGAACCATAGATCCTGATAAGGAGGAAGACAAGAATGTCTAAAACATTTATTGAGAAGAATCCATATGGCGACACAAGAACGGCTCCGTCGGACTACGATTTCGAAAAGTTTCAGGCAGCGAACCGTGCGCATAGACGCGACGTGTATAAGTTAATGCATGAACTCGGCGCTGATATAATGAGTGCCGGAGAGAGACATGACATCACGAAGGTCACACGTGAACATGAATTCTGGAGAGACTTCGAAAACAAAATGGAGAACCCCGATTTGGAATTCACAGATATGCCATGGTATAAAATGCACGTTGCGGCAGAAAGACATCACTTATCTAGTAACGTACCAGACGACGTAGATCTTATCGACGTCATGGAGATGATCTGCGATGTGGTTGCCGCGTCACTTGCAAGATATGGGCAGGAGCCGATCATTTCGTTTGACGCCGATCTTTTAAACCGTGCCGCTGAAAATACGGCGCTTAAAGTCATTGCCAGCTGCGAGGTGGAGGAATCATGAATAACATATTGATTGTTTATTTTCTAATGGGAGCGCTTGCGATCTGGTTCCTTATAAGTATCGTCATTGTCGTAAACGCCATTAAGGAACTTCGACACGACGTCGAGGACTGCGCATGTGACAACGAGAAGACGAGACGCAGGCTCGACCATTTGATTTCGAAAGTGAGGGTAAAGAAGGATGATCGTGTATAAGATAACCTGTGCCCGTTGCAATGCGACGTGGGAAGAAGGGTTAGCTGAGCATCTACGAAACAAGCCCGACTACCAGATCAGTAAGCACGAAAAGCACAAGGGCTATGAAGAGGTCACCCTTTGCCCAGCCTGCCAGAGGTCATTTGAAAAGTGGCTCGCAGGGGATACTGAAGCAAAGAACGATGCTGATATTTCAAAAGAAGTGAACAGGTACTATGTGGCAACTCATCCTAAGAGTCCCATGGTACCTGTTTTAATTTTGCTAAGCGACGTTAACACCTATACCTCAAACGGGTATAAGGTCGTTACGCTTAAGAGCTATTTATATTCTAAGGATAAAGAAAAGGAGGAGAATTAAATGAAGCTCACAGAAAGGAATGCAGGACTTTACTTAGAAGACATCACGAGAGATGATATTCGTTTCGCGAACCTTGCCGGAAGGCTTACGGGATCAAGATATGATGATCCGAATAAGCCAAAGCATGAGTACGTCGTATGGATTGACGATCCGAAGATCCTCGATAAGTTCCGCGAGATGAACGTTACGATCTCAGAGAAGGTGGATCCAGAGACGGAAGAGAGCCGGTTCTCCGTTCGGTTTAAAGCATATCCGCGCATGTCCAGAAATCCAAGAACCGGGAAAGACGAGCAGCGTCCAAAGGTCATGCTGAAGACCGGAGATACAGCCGTGCGTCTTGATAAGGAGTCGTTTGGTCTTGTTGACAGCAGTTATATTCAGGCCGTGCACATCCGATTCCATCTCTATCAGTACGACGAGAGGAAGCCGGATACAATTGCGGCGATCGATGAACTTTGGTGCGTAGTTGACGAGCATGCCGGATTTGTTGACGACACGTATCTTGATGAGAAGATGGGGTACTACGAGGAGGACCATGCTCCTGGCGAGGACGAGGAAGACGTGCCGTTTAACTAAAGATGGTTGATATTCATGGGCGTCCAACAACAGGGCGTCCTAAGAAAGGAGATAGTCGTGAGGGCCGGACAAAGCAGCTTAACATCCGGCTCTCCGACTCGGATCTTAGAGATTTAAACCGGCTTGCGTCCTTTTACGGAGTGACCAAGACCGATTATATTCTCATGATGATCGAAGAAGGTATGAAAGACATGCGAAAGTATGAAAGATAAGGAGAAGATAGTATGAAAATTTGTGACAAGTGCAGGTGCAACAGTGTATGCGGATTTAAGGACGAGTACAGCAAGCATTACTACAATGCACAGGATTCGTATGATACCTGCTCACCTAACTTTGAAGTGACGATTAAGTGCAAATCTTATATTCCAGATAAACGGCCAACTGCTCGCGGACGAGAAGTAAGATATGGCCATTAACTTATACGAGCACCAGATGGATGCTCTATATAACGTTCATAACGGTTCAATACTAGCAGGGGGCGTAGGATCAGGCAAGTCCATTACGTCTCTTGCCTATTATTATTTCATCGTGTGTGAGGGCGGACTGAAGTTTAACGGTTCTGGTCACTATCACAAGATGAAGCATCCAAAAGACCTTTATATTATCACGACCGCAAAGAAAAGGGACAGCGGTGAGTGGGACGACGAGCTCATTAACTTCCTGCTTATGCAAGGGTTTAATAAGGCACATGGCGTGACCGTTACCGTTGACTCGTGGAACAATATTAAGAAGTACGACAAGGTTTACGGCGCGTTCTTTATATTTGACGAGCAGCGAGTGGTCGGAAGAGGTGCGTGGGTAAAGGCGTTCCTTAAGATCACAAGGCGTAATAACTGGATCCTTCTATCTGCGACGCCTGGAGATAAGTGGGAAGATTATATTCCAGTATTCATCGCAAATGGGTTCTATAAGAGCCGGTCTGAGTTCGAGAGGGAGCACTGCGTATACGCCAGATTCAGTAAGTATCCAAAGCTTGAGAAGCACATTAACACCGGCGTTCTTTGCAAGCACCGGCGTGATATTCTGGTTAAGATGGACTTCGACAGGGTACGAAGCGTCGAGCGACATGTCGTTCTTTGCGAGTATGATAAGGCGGCCTACAAGAAAGTATGGAAGGACCGTATTGATATTGACACAGGAGAACCGATATTTGAGAGCGGGAAGCTCTTTTACGTACTTAGAAAGGTGGTGAACGACGATGACAATAGATCCAGACAAGTTTTGGACATCTTTAGCAATCATAAAAAGCTCATCATATTTTACAATTTCACCTATGAGCTTGAACGGCTTCGACAGACGTTTATGGAACAAGGCGTTACGACTCACGAATGGAACGGACACGTACATAATGAAGTACCTGGTACCGACGAGTGGGTATATCTCGTACAGTATAACGCAGGAGCAGAAGGATGGAACTGCATCACCACAGATACCATTGTCTTCTATTCTCAAAGCTATAGCTACCGCATGACGAAGCAGGCGGAAGGAAGGATTGACCGTCTTAATACGCCATATGATACACTTCACTACTATTATTTACGTTCGAACGCACCGATAGACCTCGCAATTCGTAAAGCGTTGTTAAATAAAGAGAACTTTAATGAGAGTGAGTATTTAAAAGGCTGATATTTGTAAGCTGGGAGGTGATGCCTTATGAGAAACGATTCAACGTATCCGGATCCAAAGTATATGCTAAAGGGCCCTCGTTTTCGGGGGCTTTGATATTTTTTTTTGATAAGGAGGACAAGCAACATGGACATGCTAAATGATACAAAAGGTATACGACATCAGGCAACAGAACTCATCGAGCAGGCTTATCATAAAGGGTATAAGGCTGGCGTCGAGGATGGACGGAAACTATACGAAGAAAGCGGTATTTTTAAGCCTCGTAACTCTGCTGCTGAGATCGTTTATTGTAAAGAATGTGTATTCCGAGATGACTATTTCAAGTGCACAAGAATCGGACTGATTCATATGATTGACAAGATACAGTTACAGGATGGATGCGTATTACGTCTAGACGAGCCGATCACAATGTGTGATGCTGTGCATGTAAATAACGATGGCTGTAGTTTTGGAAAAAGGAGGACATAAGATGAGGAACTTACAAGAGCTATGTCTACGATGCGAAACGGTAAAGAAACAGTTTGATGGTCTTGACACCATTGATATTTTATCTATGCTTTGCACGATGATCGACCACGTCGCGTTTATCACTGGTATGTCAACAGAAGAGCTCATGAAACTCATCAGTCCCGTAATTACAGAGGTGAATATCGAGCAAGGACCGATTTATCCGGAATTCATGCTGGAACAGGAGGGCGAGTGATGGAAGAACTTAAACCGTGCCCGTTTTGCGGTAACATACCGACATGTGGAACTGAGTTTTATGAAAGTTGTGGAAAAGAAATCAAATTGACTGCGGTTGTCGAATGCACAGTATGTGGAGTAAGAAAGCGTTTTATTTTTAAGGCTTCAGATCCCAACACTTATGTGCCGTTCTCTGATTTTGATTATGCTTTTAGCAGAGTATTGAGCGAATGGAACAGGAGGGCGAGTGATGACAAGACAAGAGGCGATTAATTATTTGCATTTATTGGAGGCTAATGTATTACTAGGACAGAAAATAACAGAGGCCGTTCATATGGCAATTGAAGCACTTGAGAAGCAGCCTGAATGCAAAAAATGTGAATACCTGATATTAGGCAAGAAATGGGGCGATAAGTATGGATAAAACTGGTCACTGGATACTAGACAGCATAGTATCGATGGACAACACTAACATTAAAACATTTATTTATAAATGCTCAGAATGTGGGTTCTATACAACCAGTAACCGGATTGATGTTTGCCGTCACTGCGGAGCGAAGATGAATAATCAGGAGAAAGGAAAGAATAGAACAGAAGGACGAGTGATGGAAGAACTTAAACCGTGTCCGTTTTGCAATGATACATATATAAGAGTTCATTATATAAAAGGTGGAAACTATGTGGTAGGTTGCAATACACTTAACTGCATCTGTTTACATTCTGACGGAAAACTATTTAACAGTGCGGAAAAAGCTGTAGAAGCGTGGAACAGGAGGGCAAGTGATGATAAAACTGATTAAGAAACTATTCTGCAAAATTGGATGGCATTCATTCCGCTATGATCTTGTAGAAACGGACGGATATTATGGCATCGCAAATAAATATAAATGCAAGTGGTGCGGATATATTGGCATGCTAGATGGTCAAGGAAATTTGTTTTAAAGGAGGGCAAGTGATGACGCTTAATCAGTTTATGCGGAAAATAGGATATATCAGTGAAAAGAACTTAGTAACTGTAGCTCTTGAAGTATATGACAAAAATCGCACCGAGAAAGCGACAGATGAAAAGGACTTTTACTTTCGATCGGGTAATGCTAATGCTGTGGGGTATATCTGTGGAAGATTTGGAATAGATATTACAAAACTGATAAAGCAGAGGAAAAAGAGGGCGAGGTATGACAAATCAGGAAGCGATTGATTACTTACTTGATCCAAAAGGTATGCCCGTTATGTGGACGTATACTGATAGAGCGCATAACGACACCAGAAAAAAGTTTACCGAATTATTACAATTATATGCAATATTGTGGGTGCGGTCAGAAGATTGACTGGGGATGAAGAATGATGACAAAAACGATAGAAGTGAAATTTAAGAAGAATGTGACTCACCCTATAGCCAACTATTATGATCATATTTCAAGAGCCATCATTCAGGCTGGGCATAATATGAGACAAAACCATGGGATCGAGCTCCTTGATTATAAAATTAAGACGGATACATTCTATGTGAAGATTGATATTCCGAAAGCTTTCTGCAATCCATTCAACCCAGGTAAGAGGCTTCGCGGTATTTCAAATTTCTTACTTAAAAAGTATCCTAAGATATTCAAGCCCCTTTGTGATGGGCATCAACTATTTAGCTATTTGGAGGTGGAGTGACATGAGCGTATTTGTTAAAGATATGGAAATGCCAAAGTGCTGCGAAGATTGCCCAATGTATGATGACGAAATCAGCTGGTGCAATCAGAAACAAGTGCATATATGCGATGTACGAGATATTGGTGAGCAGCGTCCTATTTGCTGTCCTCTTAAAGAAATAACTACGCCGCACGGAAAGCTAATTGACGCAGCTGAAATGTCAAGAGTATATACTCATTATGGCAACGGTGGTCATATGTATGACGCAACTGATCTCGATGATATGCTTGAAGAAATGGATGCGGTAATCGAAGCCGAGTAATCCTCGTTTATATTTCACAGCCTATAACGGAAACTTTAGTTTATATTTAAAGGAGGTTACAAGATGAAAAAGATGTTTGTGCTTGGAGCACCAGTTGACGCAAGTATTATCGAAAAAGCAACTGACTTGTACTCAAAAATACTTCACAACGAGTTGACGCAGGATGACTATGATACTGTGCACGATGAGCTGATGACATATTTTATACCGGCATTATTGGCCATAGAGGAAAGCGACATTGACAACGTCTTTGATAAGGTGGAGACCTTTGTCAAAGATGGGTCTAATAAAAATATTATTCTCAAGGCATTATCCGGGAACAATACCGATCCGCTCAGCGTTGCTATGAGAGAAACCATGGATTCGGCGATTCCCTCGCTGATGATACTGTACAACACAGCGCTTAAAATGAAGGCACTGGTAGACACGCGTAACATCATGGGTGGTAACTTTAGTAAGGACTAATGTTCTCGCAAGGGTGTGCAAATTGCATGCCCTTATATTTTTGTCCATTTTCTAGTAAAGTTAGGCCGTCACTTTTTTGACAGTTTGTGCCGATTTTAGTAGCCGATCATGTGAAAAAAACGTATATACGTTTTTCAAATTTTTGCATCGGGGTGACGGCCGAGGCCTTTTTCTTTGGCTAAAAGTAAAAGAAACCGTCAGTTTGTCAGTTTTGACCCCTATTTTAGAAAGTTTTTAGAAAAATGAATAAAAATATAAAAAGAATAGAAATGGGGGTCTAAAAGTGACAGCCTGACGGCCTACTCATATTCGCTATTATTACACAACCTATAATGGAAACTGTTATTTATATTCTTAATTACAGGAGGAAACGAAATGAGAAAGACATTTAAAATTGGTAAGATGGTTGACGACTCTGTTAGCGAAGCGATTGTCAAATATCAACTTGCGGCTTTACAGTCTGACAAGTGTATGGACGAGTATAATGAAGCTATGTCTGCCATTAATTCATTAACGTTTTTCAATACGGATGATACCGATCTTAAGGAATTAGGTGCTTGGTTCGTATACACGGGACTCAAGATAGTTAATAACGAGAAGGTACGTTCCGCGATTGTTGGAAACGATAAAGGTGATGGTATTGACCATGAGATCCGAAAAGCGTTTGTCCATGCTGCTACGCGCACGCTGATGATATATGATTCGATCGTGAAACTCAGCGATCTTATCGATGAATACGAAAACAAGTCTGAAGAGAAGTAACCTAACAGGTTCCTGCAAGGGTGTGCTAATTGCATGCCCTTATATTTTTGACCTCGCGAAAATTTCACGTCCTATAATAGAGAGAAGGAAGAATATCGCATTATTTGTGCGTTTTTCACTTCTCTTTATATTTTTGAAGGGGTGAAAGCAATGGCAAGCGAAAGTGACTTTCAAAAGAAATTAAAGAAAGAGATCAGTGAACGATTTCCAGGATGTTATATTTTAAAAAACGATCCTACCATGATTCAGGGAATACCTGACTTAACGATATTATACAACGATCGCTGGGCGATGCTTGAGGTGAAGCAGTCAGAAAAAGCACGACACAAATCAAGCACCACCATCAAACAGCAGGAGACACACGTCGCGAGGCTAAATGACATGTCCTTCGCGGCGTTTATATTTCCAGAAAATAAGGAGGACGTTTTAGATGCAATGGAAAGATCGTTCACGGTTTAAGGGGAGACATGCATTATTTAGTCCGAGTCAGCCTGGGTTCTTTAAACTGTCCCCAGAGGAGTTTAGAGCACGCCTCTTATCAAAAGAGAAGAGCGGACTTGGCACAGAGATTCATGATTGGTGCTTCGTGCGAATTAAGCGCCGTCATAAGATCAGTTCAATCAAAGAACTGGTGAAGTCGATCGATGAGTTTATATTTAAGAAATACTACTCATCAGACTATGACTCAATCACGATGGAAGGAAAGAGACTACTTAAAGCTCTGTCCTTCGTGCAGCAGGAAACATTCAATACAATAAAGAACTATGTGAACGATGCGATCTCATTCCGTATGGACCCTGAGGTCGTTGTTTTATATTCTGACAGATTTTTCGGTACAGCTGATGCGGTCGCTGTTACTGACAATTTGATTAGAATTCACGATCTTAAAACCGGATCGACTCCAGCTCATATTGAACAGCTCATGGCGTATGCTGCATATCTTTGTCTCGACTATGAGCTCGATCCTATGAAGTATGAGTACGAACTTCGTATCTATCAAAACGATGATATTTTAATTGCGAACCCTAGTGGTGATGACATTAAAGAGCTTATGGATAAGACAATTATATTTGACAAGATCCAGTATGAGTTTGAGGAGGAATGATCGCCATGCAGGCTATATTACTTGACGAAGACTGGATGGACGATCTGATCTTCGACGACGAAGATGGTTTATATTTGGCCCACATCGGAACCCCACATGAGGGAAATGTTCCTCATTCTGGACGGTTCCCATATGGCTCGGGTGAACACGCATTTCAAAGAGCCTATGAATTCAAAGACAAGTATAACCAGTACAAGCATCAAGGTATGTCTGAAAAAGAGATGGCCAGGAACCTTGGTGTTGTGAACAGGTACGGCGAACCTGATGTGCGACGCATGCGAGCGAGGTACTCAAATGCAACCAATGCCGTGCGATCTTATGAACGTGCACTCGCCGCAAAACTTTATGAAGAAACAGGTGGTAACGCATCTGAAGTTGCAAGGCGTATGGGAAAGAGCGAATCTACCATACGCTCTTTTCTTGATGAGACACGTACCGAACGAGCAAATCTTAATCAGAAGACTGCCAACATTATTCAGGATTATGTCGACAAGCATAAGTATGTTGATATTTCAGAAGGAACCAACATCTACCTTGGCGTTTCAAACAGTGTTCTTGACAACGCTGTAGCGGCTCTTGAAGAGAAAGGCTACCAGAAGCAGACACTTTATATTGACCAGCTTGGCACGAATCACAAGACCACGATGAACGTTCTGACAAGTCCTGACGTCGACTATTCTGAGCTAAGTGAGCATAAGTACGACGTACGATTCATTGGCCAGGACAGTCGTGTTGTTGACAATGCCGGTGATATTTCAGAAATAGGTCTTAGGCATCCAAGCATTGTGTCCTCTGATCGTGTTGCAATCCGGTATAACGAAGAAGGCGGTGCTGAACATGACGGACTTATTGAGCTTCGTCCTGGGGTTTCTGATCTGTCTCTTGGCGGAGCACGATATGCTCAGGTACGAATCAACGTGGATGACACCCATTATCTAAAGGGAATGGCTGTTTATAATCCAGACCTTCCAGACGGTGTTGATATTCGCTTTAACACATCCAAGCACCTTGGAACGGAGCCAGGTAAAGTCTTTAAGGCAATGAAGAAGGTTGACGAGAACGATCCAAATAGTCCCATCGACTGGTCCAATCCTTTCGGGTCATCGGTTACTCAGCTTGATAACGATGACGGCAAGCTTTCGGCTTGTAACGTTGTCCGGCGAGACAACGAATGGTCTGAGTGGGATAAGAATCTTGCCTCTCAATTCTTATCGAAGCAGCCGGTTCCTCTTGCAGAGCGGCAGTTGAAACTTGCGGTTGACGATAAACGACAGGACTTCGAAGATATTGCGGCACTTACGAATCCAGAAGTTAAGAAGAAATTGCTCCTTGACTTCTCTGAGAAATGTGATGCGGCTGCAGTTGATTTAAAAGCAGCTCCGTTTGCCGGACAGCAGACCCATGTTATATTACCGTTCTCTGATATTAAGGACAATGAGATATTCGCTCCGAACTATGCAGACGGAACCATGGTGGCGTGTATCCGGTATCCTCATCAGGGTAAGTTTGAGATACCGATTTTGCGCGTCAATAACACGGGAAAAGCTGTTGATATTATAGGCAAGAATGCACCAGATGCGGTTGGCATTAGTGCGGCTACAGCACATAGACTTTCTGGCGCTGATTACGATGGTGACACTGTTGTTGTGATTCCGCTTAGCGATAAAGTGCGTGTTCAGAACATGCCGCTCCTTAAAGGCTTAGACGATTTCGAGCCGAAAGAAAGATATCCTTATTACGAGGGTATGCGTGTTATGACGGAACACGAAAAGCAGCTCGAAATGGGTAAGGTTTCAAACCTTATAACGGACATGACCATTAAGGGCGCCTCATCGGACGAGATTGCACGCGCTACAAGACATGCGCTTGTCGTTATTGATGCTGAGAAGCATAAGCTTGACTGGAAAGCATCCGAGAAGATTGAGAATATTCAGGAGCTTAAAGACAAGTATCAGGATGGTGGCGGTGCCAGTACGATTATATCTAAGGCCGGGTCTGAAGAACGTGTTGATATTCGTAAGGACTGGTTTCCATCATCAACTAGCATCGGACCTAATGGCGAAAAGATATATTCAAGTGCTCTTTACAAAAAGAACGGTGAAAAGAATCCAGCATCCTGGTCACTTACCGGAACACTTAAGGGAGTGCCGCTTAAAGACGGAAGACGTGTTGATATTCGTGAGGAGCGCAAGAACGGAGAAAAGACAGGCCGTTTATATTTTACGGAAACAGATCCTGATACTGGCAAGAAGGTACGTAAGTACGTAGAACGAAATGAACTCGCCGGCGATCTCGATACCCTTAAAGCTGAACGTTCTGTCTATCTCAACAGAGATAAAGACGGGAATATGTATTACCTGAAGACCGACCCCAAGACCGGTAATAAGGACCGTGTTTATATTTCAGAGGACGAACTGAAGGGCGGGGTAAAGGAAGTACCACGGGCCACCAAGACAACAAAGATGGCATTGGCAAAAGACGCTTATACTTTAACAAGCGGTGGATCACGCGAGAACGTGAAGTACCCCATCGAACAAGTATATGCGGAGTATGCAAATAATATGAAGGCCCTGGGTAATCTGGCGAGGAAGGAGTACATTAGTACCCCCACCTATAAGCGGGACCCGGAGGCTACCAAAAAATATGCAGCCGAGGTGGAGTCTCTTAATAATAAGCTGCTTAAAGCAAAAGCACACGCTCCTCTAGAAAGGCAGGCACAACTTCTTGGTGGGCGGCATGTGGCTATGGCTAAGGAAGCCAATCCGAACATGAGCAAGGATCACCTGGCTAAAGTGAAGGGACGCATGATCGAGAATGCCAGGAAGGTACTTCAAGATGACCAGAAGCGGTACAAGATCATATTCACAGACCGTGAAACAGAAGCTATTAAGGCCAACGCTATCAGTGCTTCCAAGCTTAGGGAACTTATGAACCATGCGGACCCGGATAGTCTTAGAGAACAGTTTACACCTAGGTCGCAACGAGTCATAACACCGGCTATGGAATCCCTTGCTTCGTCTATGGCTAATTCCGGATACACCACAGCCCAGATCAGTGAAAGACTTGGCATATCCCCATCTTCTGTACAAAGGATCCTTAAATAAGGCTTTGTGCACAGAACAAGAAAAGAGGAACAACTATGGATGATTATGTACTTACTACAATAGACAATCCATGGAATCCGTTTACTCATCCTAATGATTGGTTGAATCATGACATTGCTTATGGTTATAACACGAATCAAAAGATAGCATACTTTGCTGACACGTCATCAAAAATGGATGATGAAATGTATGAATTTGAATTACAGAATGCAATGCAACAAGTAATCGACAATGACATTCTTGGTTTGTACATTAAAGTGTATAAAAGTGAAGCTGATAAACTGATTCCATTAGCAAATCAAGCTTATCGTAATATGTTAAAGTTACAAGTTGCGAGTTGAGAGTCATGTTTCTTCTCACGACAGCATGATTCTTTATTCCATTATACCTCCTTTTTACGATAGCGCTTCAAACTCCTATGCTTTGTTTTAGTTTCGAGAATAATTTCTATTGTTTTCCGCACGCAGCACACACGCTCGAGACCAAAACAAGCATAGGGGGGAGGGGTGCGCGAAAAATGGCCTACCCCCTGGTATCGCGCGGGTCCTCAAAAATTCTCCGGGGGTAGATATTCTTAGATATTTTAAGTACTCTCTGCAGAGGCATGGGTCGGTTTTCCGTGTCTCCTTTCTACCAGTTCCAATTTGCCATTGCGCTGGTCTTTCCTGACAC